>Ga0265298_10007302_pt1 | contig 13445 bp, 6 predicted proteins | sample AusTroGonzalo_MG_3_FD_193486 | JGI IMG/M metagenome (GOLD analysis project Ga0265298, IMG submission 193486) | Bovine rumen microbial communities from tropical cattle in Woodstock, Queensland, Australia - Gonzalo_01 | ecosystem: Host-associated > Mammals > Digestive system > Stomach > Rumen ...
TGGTATCCGGCTGGATGCGGCCTAAGATATACGGCAGCTCGGTCTCGCAGATGGTGTCGCTGATATACGATACTACCGTGTCATGGATGTCGATATGCATTGTGCGGATATAATCGCACTCCAGCGTATCAATAATAGTCGTATCGTTATAGAAAATCTCATCGTGTACGCGTACACCCTTATCTACGCAACCGTGCAGATAGATAATCGTATCTACAGGAGAGTTGACGGTCAGCTCCAGGCTTCGGAACTCAATCGGGTAGTGCTTGCTGTCAAACAAAGTGTCATAATAGATACCCGAAGTCTTGTATACCTGGCCGTTGAAGCTCCATTTAACCAGCTCTGCATTGACCGTATCCAGCGAACAGATCGTCTTGGTATCGCGGGTCTCGGCGATGATAGTCAGGCGGTTGTAGATGCCGCAACCGGTTACAGGATCAGGAATAATAGAGTCGATCTTTTGTGTTACGTGCTCAGTGATTTCCTTGTCTAACCAGTGGATGGTCTCGCCCAGATGCTTGTAAACGATAGTCTGGTTGGTGTCTATCGGCGATACGTAAATCTCATAATAGATCGTGCTGTCGCAGGCGGTCGGACTCGGACGGTCGGTGATCGTGTCGCGGAACATCGTATCTACCGGCATACCCGTGTCGCCATATACCTTATTATTTATCGTACGCGGCGAGCCTGCACATACGTACTCGCGTATAACGCGTGTAGGTATGGTGTCAATATTGAGGTTCAGCGTGTGGAACTCTTGGATATGTTTGTATGCGTCGAAGACGGTGTCGGTCTTAAGGCCTGCGGTGTAGTAACTCTCGCCGTTCTGCGTCCATACGAACGGAATCTCCGTGATACAGATGGTCTTGTTCAACCGCGTCTCTTCCACTACGTGCAGGATACTGATACTGTCACATCCGGTAGCGATCGGTATTCGCTTCTCGTAGTCGCCGCCTGAGGTGATCGTCTGACCTTCCCAGGTGATAGTCTCGCCTACGTGCAGAATCCTCGTTTCCGTGTATTTCTTTATGGACGATACGTAAATTTCTAAATAGATGGTGCTGTCGCAAGCGGAGCCCAGGCTGGTCTTGTTCCAGATGGTATCGTGGTACAGCGTATCTTTCTGGTAGACGTTGGCGCCGTACTCCGTTCCGTTGATCACCTGTGGATAACCTGCGCATACATAGTAATCGCGGATGATGGTCGGAACGGTATCTACTTGTAGATACAGGCTGTGGAACTCTTTGATGATGCCGCCCTCGAAGACGGTATCGGTGTAGATACCCGTTGTATTGAACGATTGGCCGCGCCAGCCGGTGTACGGTATCTCCGTCTCGCAGACGGTCATGTTCTCGCGGTGCTCGGCTACGATACGCAGTTGTTGCGTTACGATACAGCCGGTCGCTTCGTCAATACTGTCGGTGTTGGTGTAGGTCTTGTCAACTAGTTCTCTGATCGTCTGGCCGTGCCATGTGATGGTCTCGTCTATGTGGAGGATCTTCGTCTCAACGAACTGCTTGGCGGGATATTGCGAGATCTCGTAGTAAATGAGACTGTCGCAGAGGTTCTCGCCGTTGGCTACCTTCAAAGTGTCGCGATAAACGCTGTCGGATTTGAGGTTATGGTAGAGTTTGTCGCCCACCTTGATCTGGTCGCCCTCGCAGAGAAAGACGCGCTCGTACCTCGTCGGAACGGTATCCACTTTGAGGTTCAAGGTGTGGAATTCGGTGATGACCTTGTTCTCGAATACAGTGTCGGTGAATAGACCGGTGGTGTAGTATTGGTTCGAACGCCATATGTACGGTGTGTCCAATATACAGATAGTCTGGTTCTTACGTTGTTCGGCGATGACGCGCAGCTGATAGATGTCGTAGCAGCCCGTAGCGTTCTTCACTTTCTTCTCGTAGGTCTGTGTGGCGAGGGTCTTAATGGTTGTATCGCGCCATGTGATGGTCTCGCCTTCGTGCATGATCACCGTCTCAATCGAGCGGTTGGTCGGGTTCTGGTAAATCTCCAGATAGATGATGCTGTCACAGCCGCCTGCTTCGGGGTTAGGACGCATGATCGTGTCGCGAACGACGGCATCCGAACCGCTCAGGTAGTACTGCTTGCCGTAAACGCTGATGTTGTCGCCCTCGCAGAAGAAGTGTTGCTCCACTTTCTTGATCTGCGGCAATACGGTCAGTTGGAGGATATATACGCTGTCGGCGCCGGTCACAAGGCTGGTGAAGCTATAGGAAATCTCACGTGTTGTTCCGGGCTCGGCACTCAGATCAACATTGCGTTTTTCTATCGGACCGCGCTCCCAGTGGTACGGCAGCTCGCTTTCGCAGACGGCTACCGAGTCGCGGAGGATAAATACCGGATATACCTCAAAGTACAACTCCCATACATTGTCGCAGCCTCCGTTGGTCTTGCGTTTGTATTGGTAGGTGTTAGGTTCGGTCAGGTAGATGGTCGTGTCGGTGCCGGTCGGCGTCCATGCGTAGGGCAGGGTGTTTTCCGCTACGCGTGCGGTGTCGCGGAGGAACAGGGCCTCGTTGAAATGTAGGTAAACCTTGACGATACTGTCGCAACCGTGGATTGTTTTGAAGTTGGTGACGATCGTTTCGTTCTGGAAGTAATCCTTGCCGTTGTAGCGTATCGTACCGCCGTCATTACAGGTGTATAAGTGCTGGTAGATAGTGTCTTTCGGTGCCGGCCATGCGGTGAAGCTCAGGGTGAAGATCGAGTCCACTTTGGTCTTGCCGTCCGCCCAGACGGTATCAACGTACGTACCGGAACGCCAGATGTTCTTGCCGCGCCATATGATGGTGTCGCCTTCACAGGTGGACAGCTCTTCGGCATACTGGTTGGTCTCCGGAGCCGCAGGGATGATCGTGACGGTCAGTTCATAGATACTGTCGCAACCCTGTACGGTCGTCAGACGGTCGTAGTAAACGCCATCGGTTGTGATGTTCTGTCCGTGCCAGATCAGCACCTTGCCGTGCGGCCACTCTTTGCTCTCGCGGAAGTAGTACGACTGCGCTTTGTCGAGGTTGATGCGCTCGATGCGGTAGCAGCCTGTCGGCATGGAGATGGTGTCGTAAACGACGGCGGAGTTGGTGTACGTCTTGCCGTTCCATTCGGTCTCGCCGCAGAATACGATGGTGCGGACAGTACGCTCTACGGCAACGACCGTCAAGGTCAGTTCATAGATACTGTCTTTGCCTGCATGTGTCTGATATTCAACGCGGTAGGAGCTTGTGCCCACGATGTCGCTCAAGTTGGACAGACCGTGCCATGTGAAGTCGTCGCCCTGACAGATAGTCAGTTCCTCTTGGAAATGGTACTCGTTTTCGTCAAGCGTCAATATCAGTCGCCATATCTCGCTACAGCCGGTTTCGGCGTTCGGGCTTTCGAACTCATACGTGCCCGGCTGGTTGAACAGTTTGTTCTCATATTTGACGCCGTTGTCCCAGTAGGTCCAGTGGTAGCCGTGGTCGTCCGTCATCCGTGCGCGGGTCTCATATACCTGCTGCAGATGGTTGACAATATTGACATAAACGACCGTGTCGCAGGCGATATAGTTCGGATAACGTCCGCCCTCGCTGTACGTCTGACCGTGGAAGGTGACACTCTGGTCGCCGCAGAGGGTGAACGTCGTGTCAATGCTGACCAGCTCGCGTACCGTCAGGTCAAGGCGGTAGTAACTGAATACGCCGTCTTTCTCCTCTACGCCGGTGAACTTGCCGCTCTGACGTGCCGTGATTCCATGCCATACGAACGGTATCTCGTTCGGACAGATAACAGCTACGGTATCAATCGTATCTACGTGATTGACAGTCAGTTGCAGTATCTCTATCGAGTCGCAGCCGAAGCGGTTGGTGCCGTAGTGATAGTACACACCTGTCTTCTGGTAGGTCTCGCCGTGCCATACGTAACTGTCATGCTCGTCCATGTGATGAACATAGCGGATGGTGTCTGGACTGAGCACGTTGAGTGCCAGGTGGACTACTGAGTCACAACCCGTCTCGTGGAACGTGTAATCGTAGTTGCCGCTTTCGGTCAGAGTACGGTCGCCGAACGTGTAACTGCCACCCTTACAGATGGTCTTCTGGATATACGTGTCGGGGATGTACTTGACGGTCAGATTGAGGATGTGCTCTACGCTGTCTTTGCCTTCCTTGTTAGGGATGGTCTTTACATAACGTCCTGATTCTTTGTATGTTAAACCGTCCCAGTCCCATACATACACTTCGCCCGGACAGATGACTACTGTCTCTTCGAAATGCGAAATCTCGAACTCTGCCGTAACGATGATGATCGAGTCGCAACCGCCTACTGTCGTATAAGTGAAGGTATACTCGTCGCCGGGGTTATCGAACTTATGACCACGGTAGGTACCTGGGAACGAATGGAACGTAATGCGCTCGCGAGTCTCGTATTTCTTGTTGACCGTCAGAATGAGAATGTGCAGAGAATCAACGCCTTGTGAGTGATCCGTGGGGTCCTTCCATACCGTATCTACGAACGTGCCGCTGTTGTAGTAATTCTGTCCGTCAACCTCCCAGGGATAGGCATCGCCCTCGCAGATCGACTCACGCCAGGTGCGGGTCGGGGTAGGCATCAGCACTTCTTCCAGACCGACGCCCAGGCTATAGATACTGTCGCAGCCGGCTGCCGTTTTGTACGAGTCCTTGTACTGGCCGTCTTCTGTAATCAGTTTACCGCGCCATACAATGCTCTCGCCCGGACGGATAGTCGCCGTGTCGTGCTTGTGGAACGGAATACCTTTGATCAACTGGGTCGTTACAATCGAGTCGCAATGGTATTGAATGGACTGGAGTGTATCAACCAAAACCGTTGATTCTGTGTACGTTTGGCCGCCCCATTCGATGGAACCGCAGAACTTGATCGTCTGCGTGATACGCGGAACGGGTTGAACGCGCAGGATCAGTTCATAGATACTATCCTGGTCTGCTACCGTACGGTAACGTCTGAAATAGTGGGTGGTCGTACCTATCCCCTGCCTGTTAAGATTTAGCATTCCGCGCCATTCGAAATACTCGTTTTCGCAGATAGTGGTGTCCAGAACATAGTGATAACTCGTCTCATCTTTGGTTACAATGAGGCGGTATATCTCGTTACACCCTGTTTCGGGGTCATGAGTCGTATGCTCATAGATGCCCGGAGCAAGAATGGTGTCCACTTTCTGCTCGCCGTCCAGCATGTAACGCCAGTAATACGGGTTGGTGCGGTCCAGAACCGCTTCCTGAACATGCAACTTGGTCGGATGTTTGACTACGGTCACTTTGTACAGCGTGTCGCACGTGTACTGCTCGTCGTATTCGCCGGAGTTGGCATAGACTTTCCCGTTGAATGTCACGGTCTCGTCGTCGCAGATGGTGAATACCGTATCTACCCGAACCATCGTCTTGACGGTCAGGTCCATGCGGTACCACACGCGGTCACCGTTGTTACGCACGCCGGGGAAATCATAGACGCGGGTCTCGCCGCCGGTGTGGCCGTGCCATGTGAACGACTCACCCGGGCAGACTACGACGGTCGTGTCGATCGTATCCACATGATAAACAGTCAGCACGAGGCGCTGAAGCGAATCACAACCGAAACGGTCGGTGAACACTTTGTTGTAGATGCCTTGTTCCTCGTAGGTCTCACCTTGCCAGTCGAAACTCGTGCCTTCCGGAATACGGATGTTCGTGAGGATCGTGTCCGGCTTATGGCCCAGCAGCGAGAGAATGACGATCGAGTCGTAGTCCGCATAGTGCAGCGAATCGCGGTAGATACCTGGTTCGGTCAGAGTCTGCGAACCGAACGTCTTCATGCTTCCAAGACACAGCGTGTCCGTCACATGAGTCTCCACGCGCTCGCGTACGGTAATCCGGTAGATACTGTCGCACTCGTGTTGCGTCTTATAGACCTTTTCGTACTTGCCCGCTTTGGTGATGGTGATGCCATGCCACGTGAAGGACGTACCGCGTTCGATGGTACGCTCCGTGTCCTGGCGGAGGAAAGTGGGGTACACATTGACCACATAAACATAGATACTGTCTTTCGATGGGTCGGTCACACGGATGGTGTCGTACAGGATGGTGTCGGAGAAGACAGCCGTCTTGCGCGTGTCCACCGTGATCGTGTCACCCGGGCAGATCTTGTAGTTCAATTCCTGGATAATACCGTTGGCGGCATATCCATTTACTGCTGCTGTGAAGGCCAATACCATGCCCAACAGCATCTTACGTATATTTTGTTTCATGTTCATATGCAATATCCAATCTTCAATTGTAGCACATACATCCTCTGTGGAATCCGGCGCGGGCAGTACGGCTGCCGCCGATCAGATAGGTGATCTTGGCTCCGGCAAAGAAAGGCACGGTTCGGGCGGGACTCGCCTCCGTGTTCAGGAACGGATTGAACACCACGTCGTTGATGTTCGCGTTCTGGTACTCGTCACGCAGCACCTCGAAACGCTTCATCTCGCCGCCTTTGTTGAAATTGTTCAGACCGTATTCGAAATAAAAACTCAGTTTCAGCACGTTACACAACCGGCTGTTCGTCGGCATCGACGAAAGCAGGTCGTAGCCTATCTCGCCGATCAGCGATGCACCCACATTGATGCGGTTGTCCTGTTTGTTGTCAAACGCGTAGTCTGTCAGACCACGGTCCGGCATGTTCTCCCAAGGCTCCGTTTGGAACATCTGGGGCGAATATGTCAGCGAATACGTACCCTTGGTGCTCGATTTGGCTTTCAGAGCGTAACTCAGCTTGACACCCGCGCCGATATGAAAACCGTGCGTGTAGTAGCCGAATAGGATAGGCACGTCAAGGAAGTTCCATTGGATCTCATCCGTCTGGGTGATGTTATAGTTGAATACGTCCAACTCCTGCTTCGGGTTGTCCGGAAATTCTTTCAGCATAGGCGTACTGCCGTAGTACATACCCGTACGTTTCTCCACATACGGATCCAGTTTTAACTTGGAGCGGTGAAAACTCATCTGCAGACCTACGTTCGCCCATAGACCGCTGTTACGGTATTCGTATCCGATACCGAAACCGCCGGCGGCGCTACCCGAAGGTATCACACCCTTGGCGTGTGTGTCCAGGATTGAATAACCGACGTGACCGCTCACATAAGCAAAATGGAAATGGTCACCGTCTGCTAAACCGCCTCTACGACCGCGGTACTGTCCCCAAGAGGGTTGGGATACCAGCAGCACAGCGATCATCGCCATCGCTACTCGCATCCAAACATTCTTTTTTCCTTTCATTGTATTGTGTTGTATTTTCATTCAATTAATAGTATCCACATGTGTGCGCTTAACGATATTCACATGTGTGCGCTTAATAATATAGCATGTGTGCGTTTCGCGCATATTACGCATATATACATAAAACGGCGGCAAAGGTACAACTTTTTTTTGGATTACACAAATAAAATATCATTTTTTTCGCAAAAAGCACTGTTTTTTATTGTTTTTCTCGCTTTTTCTTGCTCCATCTGTCAGGCAATCCAGCCTTTTTCTTTCTTTTTTCTATTGCCTTTCATTCTCGTGTCAATCTCATGGTATTTTCAGTCCAATCTCGTACCTTCACCGAAGGATACCCCAAACATACCCCAAGGATACCCGAAGGATAAAAGCATAAAAATGACAACAATGAACTTATACAATATAATACTAAAGTATTATATAATTTTTGTCATGTGTTTACAACAAAAAACACGTGTTATTCTTTCTGTTTTTTCTTCATTTTCCATCCCTTTTCCTCACTTTTTTCAAAAAAAATGCGCGCGCGCTTGCATATGTCAAAAAAAAGTTGTACCTTTGCACGCTTTTTTGATTTTACATGAAAATAGATATCGATTTGGTACAATCCGTCCTGTACGGGGACGGGCAGTTAGTCTGGGATGCGGCGACCGAAAAAGGGGTCGCTGACTGCTATGCTTTTCTGGAACGTTTTGCAAGCGATAAGGTTATCTACGGCATCAACACCGGTTTCGGTCCCATGGCGCAATGGCGCGTGGCGGACGAGCATCTGCGTGAGTTGCAGTATAATATCATCCGTTCTCATGCAACGGGAGCCGGCGAACCCTTGGAGGACCGTTTTGTGCGCGCGGGCATGATTGCACGCGTAGGCTCGTTCGCCCAATGCAAGAGCGGCATCCATCCGGAGCTCTTGCATCTGCTTACCCGGTTCATCAACCTTGGCATCTGTCCTTTCATTCCCAAGCACGGCAGCGTGGGTGCCAGTGGCGACTTGGTACAGCTGGCACACATGGCGCTCTGCCTCATCGGCGAGGGTAAAGTCCATTACAAAGGCGCATGGCGGCCGACCAAAGAAGTCATGGACGAGTGCGGACTGCAGCCGCTGTCCATTCATATCCGCGAAGGACTGAGCTGCACCAACGGTACGAGCATCATGACCGGCATTAGCGCGGTTAACCAACTGGATGCCGAGCAGCTGCTTCATCATGCGACGCTTGCCGCCGTTTGGATGAACGAGATTGCCGGCAGTTACGACGATCTGATGGCTGCGCCGCTCAACGAGTGCCGCCGCCATGAAGGGCAGATTGGCATCGCGGCGCAGATGAGACGCCTGAGCGAAGGCAGTCAACGCCTGCAGAAACGTGAGAACGTGCTCTATAACGGCGAACAACTGAAAGCGAACGGCGAGAATGACGGCGTTTTCAAGGACAAGGTGCAGGCGTACTACTCCCTGCGCTGTGCCCCGCAGATACTCGGCCCCATCGCCGACACGCTTGCCTACAGCCGCCGCGTCATCGAAAATGAACTGAACGCCGCTTCGGACAATCCCATTGTTGATCCGGTAACGCAGAACGTCTATCACGGCGGCAATTTCCATGGCGATTATATCTCGCTCGAAGCGGACAAAATGAAGATCGCCACCGTCCGGCTGGCGATGGTCAGCGAGCGGCAGTTGAACTACCTCTGCCACGATCGCATCAACGGCATCCTGCCGCCTTTCCTCAATCTCGGTACGCTCGGCCTCAATTACGGCATCCAGGCCTGCCAGTTCACCGCCACCAGCACCACGGCGGAGTGCCAGACACTCGCCATGCCCAATTACGTCCATTCGATCCCGAACAACAACGACAATCAAGACATCGTCTCAATGGGCACCAACAGCGCCGAACTGTGTGCGCAGGTCATCGAGAATGCCTATCAGGTGATGTCCGTTCTCTATCTGGCAATGGCGCAGGCGGTCGATTGTCTGGATATAAAGGACCAACTGGCGCCGGCAACGCGTGCCGCGTACGATGCCGTCCGGGCCATCACACCCACGATTATAGAAGATAGAACCTATTACGAGGACCTCGCCAAAATCGAACAAGAGTTACGAAAATTGTAAATTGTGAATTGTAAATTATGTCTTACGCATTAGTGACAGGCGGAAGCCGTGGCATCGGACGCGCGATAGCAGAGCGTCTCGCCCAAGACGGCTACACCGTCATCATCAATTATAAGAGCAACGAGCAGGCGGCGCAAGAAACTCAAGCCGCCATCGAAGCGGCAGGCGGACACGCCGAACTGCTGCCGTTCGATGTCGCGGACGGCAAGGCTACCGAAGCGGCACTCTCCGCATGGGATGCCGCCCACGAAGGAGCACACATCGCCGTACTGGTCAATAACGCCGGCATCCGTCGCGACGGACTGCTCGTGTTCATGGGCGAAGAGGACTGGCACGACGTCATGCACACCACCACCGAAGGCTTCTATTATGCCACGCATCATGTGTTGAGTGGAATGCTACGCGCGCGAAAAGGCCGCATCGTCAATATTGCTTCTGTGTCCGGAGTCAGCGGTCTGCCCGGGCAGGCGAACTACTCGGCTGCCAAAGCCGCCCTTATCGGTGCTACCAAGGCGCTGAGCAAGGAAGTGGCGGCGCGCAAGGTAACCGTCAATGCGGTCGCGCCGGGTTTCATCGCCACCGACATGACGGCGGATCTCGATGAAGCGGAACTCAAAAAGACCATCCCTGCCGGACGTTTCGGCCAGCCCGAAGAGGTGGCGTCGCTCGTCAGCTTTCTCTGTTCAGACGACGCATCATATATCACCGGTCAGGTTATCACCATTGCAGGAGGTTTAGGATGAAAAGGGTAGTGGTAACAGGAATGGGTATATGGTCGTGCATCGGCCGTAACCAAGAGGAAGTGGCATCATCGCTGCGTGCCGGCAAGAGCGGCATCGGCTATGACGAGGCGCGCAAGGACTACGGTTTTCGCAGTCCCTTGACGGGCATTGTCGAGACGCCGGACCTCAAGAACCTCTTGCATCGCCGTTTGCGCACCGGCATGTCGCAGGAAGCGCAGTACGCCTACATGGCAGCCCGCGAAGCCTTTGAGCAGGCAGGCATAGAAGAACAGTACCTCCTTGATAATGAGGTGGGTATATTGTTCGGCAACGACAGTACCGCCATGCCGACTGTGGAGATGCATGAGACGATGCTCGCCAAGCATGACACCGCCTTGTTGGGCAGCGGACTCATCTTTCAGTCCATGAACTCCACCGTAAACATGAACCTCTCCACCATCTTCCATCTCCGGGGCATCAATTTCTCCGTCAGCGCAGCCTGCGCCAGTGGCAGTCATGCCATCGGTCTCGGTGCCATGTTCATCCGCCAGGGGCTGCAGGAGATGGTGCTTGTCGGCGGTGCGCAGGAGGTCAATCCGTATTCCATGGCGGCTTTTGATGCGCTGGGAACTTTCTCCGGCCGCGTCAACGAACCTGCCAAGGCCAGCCGTCCGTTCGACTGCGACCGGGATGGCTTGGTGCCTAGCGGTGGGGCTGCGGCTCTGGTCCTTGAAGACTACGACCACGCCGTCGCACGCGGAGCCACCATCCTCGCCGAAGTATGCGGTTACGGTTTCTCCAGCAACGGCGGAGGAATATCGCAACCCAGCAGCGAAGGCTCCTTCATAGCCATGCAGCGCGCCTTGGCGGACGCCGGCATCGCTGCCGAAGAGATAGATTACGTCAATGCCCACGCCACCTCCACCAAGCAGGGGGACGAAGAGGAAGCCGTCGCGCTGACCCGCCTGTTCGGTAACTCACCAACCTGGGTGAGCAGCACCAAGTCCATGACCGGACACGAGTGTTGGATGGCAGGTGCAAGCGAAGCGGTGTATAGCATCCTCATGATGCAGCAGGGCTTTGTGGCGCCGAACATCAATCTCGACCATGTGGACGAATGTGCCGCCTCATTACGCTTGGCGACGCAGACCGTCGAGACGCCGCTCCGCACCGTCCTGAGTAACAGTTTCGGTTTTGGCGGCACCAATAGCGCCATCGTCTTGCGACGAATAGAAAAGTGAAAATACTATGCAATTATTTGAAAATCTGAAAAAAGCGTTTAGCAAGGAACCTTTCAATGCGCAGCAGGCGCAGGAGATGGCGCACCTATACTCATGGGGACCGGTCATCTTCCAGGTATGTCGTCTGATGGTCAAGTACGGCATTTTGGAGAACTTGAGTGCGCATCGCGAAGGACTGACGCAGCAGCAGATAGCGCAGGATGCAGGACTGAGCGATTACGCCGCCAAGTGTCTGCTCGAAGCCTCCCTGACTACGCACATCGTGCTCATTGACCCCGAGACCGACCGCTACACGCTTGCCAAAACAGGCTGGTTCATCCTCAACGACGCCATGATACGCGCCGACATTGATTTCAACCAGGACGTCAATTACGAAGGCTGGTTCGTGCTCGACAAAGCCCTCGAAGAAGGACGCCCTGCCGGACTGGTGCATTTCGGTAACTGGCCCACTATCTACGAAGGGCTGAGCTCCCTCCCCGAGAACGTCCAGAAGAGCTGGTTCGGTTTTGACCATTACTACTCCGACCACTCCTTTGATGAAGCTTTGGAGATTATCAGTCGTCAGAAATCAGCCCGCAGCCTCCACGTTCTTGACGTCGGCGGCAACACGGGACGGTTCGCCATGCGCTGCGTGGAGGCCCATCCGTCTGTGGAAGTGACCATCTGCGATCTGCCCCAACAGATTGGATTGATGCGCGAGGCAACCAAAGGACACACCGGCGCAGAGCGCATCCACGGAGTAGGGATGAACCTGTTGGACGAAAACAGTGCCTTCCCTTCCGATCGGCGCTATGACGTCATCTGGATGTCGCAGTTCCTGGATTGTTTCAGCGAACAGCAGATCGTGTCCATCCTGCGCCGCGCGGCGGCGATACTCGATGCCGACAACCGCATCTACATCATGGAAACGCTCTGGGACCGTCAGGACTACGTGCCGGCGGCGATGAGCCTCACCATGACCAGCCTCTACTTTACGGCATTGGCGAACGGCAACAGCAAGATGTACAACACCGATGATATGACCCGTCTCATCCATGAGGCAGGCCTGGAGATTGAGACCATCCATGACCGCATCGGCAACGGCGGACACTCCATCATCGTTTGCCGAAAAAGATGACACATCTAATTGTGCATTGTGCATTGTAAATTGTAAATTGTGAATTCTAACATATGACAAAACAAGAGATTATTGAAAAAGTGAACAGCCTCCTCACGGAGGAATTTGAGATTGCGCCGGAAGTACTGGCGCCGGAAGCGTCGCTCAAGAGCGATCTGGAGATCGATTCCTTGGATTTTGTGGACATCGTCGTCCTCATCGACCGCGAATTTGGCTTCAAACCCAAGGCGGAAGAACTGAAGAACGTCAAGACCTTGCAGGATTTCTACGATTACATCGAGAACCATAAAGGCTGATTATGCAGAACTGGAGCGGTAAGACAGGCGGAACGCATTGGATGCAACGGGCACTGGTGGGCATCATCCGGAAAACGGACATCCGTTTGGTGTACGGGCTGATGCACTTATGGCTCATCTGGTATGTGTTGGTGCGCTCCAACGAACGGCATGGGGCCTATGTGTTCCACCGCCGCCGCGGACGCAACCGCCTGCAGGCAGCCGTCGATGTCTATCGTTCGTTCTATCATTTCGGGCAGGCCATCCTCGACCGTTTTGCCGCTTATGCGGGCGAGACCTTTGAGGTCGAAGTCGAGAACCGCGAACTGTATTACGGTCGTGTGACAGAACCGCAGGGGTTTGTGATGCTTTTCTCCCACCTTGGCAACACGGAGATGGCGGGTTATTTTCTCCCGACGCCCGACAAACAGCTGCATATACTGGCGTACGGCGGCGAGTCACCGGTGGTGATGAAGCACCGTCAGGAGATGCTGGCTCGCAATAACATCGGACTCATCCCCATGATGCCGAACGATATGACTCATATCTACCGCATCAGCGAGGTGATGCAGGCAGGCGACATTCTCTCCATGGCTGCCGACCGGCGCATGGGCGACCACACGGTTTCGTGCCCCTTCATGGGTGCTGAAGCGGCTTTCCCAGCCGGCCCCTTCCGTATCTGCCCGACGCTCAAGCAACCGGTACTGCTGGTCTTCGT
>Ga0265298_10007303_pt1 | contig 13444 bp, 8 predicted proteins | sample AusTroGonzalo_MG_3_FD_193486 | JGI IMG/M metagenome (GOLD analysis project Ga0265298, IMG submission 193486) | Bovine rumen microbial communities from tropical cattle in Woodstock, Queensland, Australia - Gonzalo_01 | ecosystem: Host-associated > Mammals > Digestive system > Stomach > Rumen ...
TCCTGCCAACTGTATCCAGTGTAACCAGTGCTCCCTGGTATGTCCTCACGCTGCCATCCGTCCCGTGGTGATGACCGATGCCGAGCTGAAGAAAGCTCCTAAGGGCATGGCTGCCATCGACATCAAGGCTCCGAAGGAATTTGCCGGTATGCATTTCCGCATGCAGGTTTCCGTGATGGACTGCACCGGTTGCGGCAACTGCGCCGACGTATGTCCCGCCAAGGAAAAAGCATTGGTGATGAAACCTTTCGAAAGCCAGCTCGACGAAGCCAAGAACTGGGAGTATGGCCAGAAGAAAGTTACTTACAAAGACAACCTCCTCGACAAATACGCCAGCGTGAAGAACAGCCAGTTCGCACAGCCTCTGTTTGAGTTCTCAGGTGCTTGCGCAGGCTGCGGTGAGACTCCGTATATCAAGACTATCACCCAGCTGTTTGGCGAAAGAATGATTGTGGCCAACGCTACAGGATGCTCCTCCATCTATGGTGGTTCAGCTCCCGCTACTCCGTACTGCAAGAACAACCGCAGCGGCAAGGGTGTTGCATGGGCTAACAGCTTGTTCGAAGACAACGCTGAGTTCGGCCTCGGTATGGCTACCGCTACCCGCAAAATGCGCGACCGCGTAGAACGCATCATGAAGGAAGCTATCGCCAACTGCGACTGCTGTGACAAGAAACTCAAAGACCTCTTCCAAGAATGGATTGACAACCGCGAATGTGGTATCAAGACCGCTGAGTTGGCCGACAAGATTGTGGCCGCTTGCGAAAAATGCGGTTGCGACTACTGCAAGCAGATTGTGGACCTGAAAGACCACTTGGTGAAGAAATCACAGTGGATCTTCGGTGGTGACGGTTGGGCATACGACATCGGTTTCGGCGGTTTGGACCATGTATTGGCCAGCGGCGAAGACGTGAACGTTCTCGTACTCGACACCGAGGTTTACTCCAACACTGGTGGACAGTCCTCCAAGGCTACTCCCGCAGGTGCTGTGGCCAAATTTGCCGCTTCTGGTAAGAAAGTGCGCAAGAAAGACCTCGGCATGATTGCCAAGAGCTACGGCTATGTATATGTGGCACAGGTAGCTATGGGCGCCAACCAGGCACAGTACTTCAAGGCTATCAAGGAAGCTGAAGCTTATCCTGGACCGTCATTGGTAATCTGCTATGCTCCTTGTATCAACCACGGTATCAAGATCGGTATGGGTCACTCACAGAAAGAAGAGAAGTTGGCTGTGGATTGCGGTTACTGGCATCTGTGGCGCTTCAACCCCGCTGAGGAAGAAGCCGGCCAGAACGGTTTCCACTTGGACAGCAAGGAACCCAACTGGGCAGAATTCCAGAACTTCATCATGGGCGAGGTTCGTTACAACAGCTTGCTGAAGACCTTCCCCGAAGAAGCCAAGGAACTCTTCGCCAAGACCGAGCAATTCGCTAAGCTGAGATACGAAGGCTACAAGAAGCTGAGCGAAGGGAAATAATATGACAATTCTGTAGAGACACACGGCCGTGCGTCTCTACAATCCCCAAAACGGGTGTGACCATTGCGGTTGCACCCGTTTTTTTTTTACGAATTTTTCGTACCTTTGCAGCATGTTGCGCAGCATCCTGATTAACATCACCAACAAAATATAAAAATGATTCCTGACATACCAAAAGAAACACAACGAATCGCATATTTAGACATCCTCCGCATATTGGCAACCTTCGGTGTGGTGTTTCTCCATGTCTCCTGCAGAGAGTATTATTCCGCCTTCATTTCCTTCGATTGGTATCTTGCCGCCATCAACGGCAGTCTTGTGCGCTGGGCCGTCCCCGTTTTCGTGATGATCAGCGGAGCTCTTTTCCTAAATCCTGCAAAAGACATTCCCATCAAAGACATTCTGAGCCAAAAAATTCCAAGATTACTGTTGGCATACGTTTTCTGGTGGCTGGTATATTCTGTTATCATGTCATCCTGCAGTCTGCTCTTTGGAGACGCTATCGGCCTCCCTTTCAGCTATGAATTTCTCATGCCCCGCTTTCACCTGTGGTTTCTTCCTATGCTCATGGGAATTTATTTGCTCATCCCATTTCTCCGCAAAATTGCCGCCGACGAAAAACTTCTCCATTTTGCCCTTATTCTCTGGGTTGTTTATCTTACTGGCAGTTTTTTCATGGTAATAGAAATCCCACAAATCACACCACTTTTTGACATGAACATCATTGTGGGACATACGGGTTATTTTCTGCTTGGTTATTATCTTTCAAAAGTATCCATTACTGCCAAACAACTGAAAATCATATACTTACTTGGCTTTCTTGGATTTATCCTAACGGTTACGGGCAATATCATTCTTTCCATTCACGATGGCGAAAGTAATGATATGTTTCTTGATACTTTAAGTATTTTTGTGGTTTTGATGGCGGCCGCACTTTTTGTTTTCATAAAAGAAATCTCACCAAAAATTGAAAGCAAAACGGAAAAATTTGTAGAATATGTCCGACAAGATTTATTTGGAATTTATCTCACCCATGCCCTCTGGCTGACAGTGCTGAACAGGGCTGTCATCCGCAACCTTTGCAATCAAGCTGTCACAATTCCGTTGATTGCCATCGCGGTGTTTGTGCTGAGCCTATACACCACCAAACTCATCAGAAAAATTCCCTTCTTGAAAAAATTTGTAGAATGATGCATATGGGCAAAACGACTGAAATAGAAAATTTGTATCTTTGTACCACCAAATTATATACTAAAATGATAAAGAAAATCAACTTTTTAGTCATCTTAGCGATGATGTTTGTTTTTGGTGCGCGTGCCGATGAAGGCATGTGGCTGCCTTATTCTATTAACGGTCAGAACTTGGCTGACATGCAGCGACTTGGCTGTAAATTGACCGCTGATCAAATTTTCAGTTTCAACCAGCCTAGCTTGAAGGACGCTATTGTGCAGTTCGGTGGCGGCTGCACCGGCGAACTGATTTCTCCCGAAGGTCTGCTGCTCACCAACCATCACTGCGGTCTTTCCTACGTACAAACCCACGCCTCCGTGGAACACGATTACCTGAAGGACGGTTTTTGGGCCAGAAGCAAGGACCAAGAGCTTCCCAACGAAGGTTTGACCGTTTCGTTTTTAAGTTACATTGAAGATGTGACAGAACTGGTACTGAAAGGCATTACCGACAACATGTCGGAAGAGGCCCGTTCGGAGAAAATCGATGCCAACCGTAAGCAATTGGCCAAAGAACGCAAGGGTGACAAGGCAGTGAATGTGGAGATTGTTCCCTTTTATCACGGCAACCAGTACATTCTGTTTGTATATGATGTTTATAAAGATGTCCGCTTGGTAGCTTGTCCGCCTTGGGGTATCGGCAAATTCGGCGCCGACACCGACAACTGGACCTGGCCGCGCCACAAGGGTGACTTCTGCATCTTCCGCGTCTATACCGCTCCCGACGGCTCACCAGCGGAATACAACACGAAGAATGTTCCTATGAAATCCAAACATTTCTTGCCAATTTCTTTAAAGGGCGTACAACCAGGTGATTACACCATGATTTTGGGTTATCCAGGCTCCACCGACCGCTACTCTGCCTCAGGTTCGGTGAAGAATGTTATCGAACTGGAAGGTCCCTCCATTGTGGACTGCCGTACCACCAAGCTGGAGCAATATCGTAAGCACATGGATGCCGATCCCGCTGTATTCATTCAGTATGCTTCCAAGCAAGCCAGTGTGAGCAACTACTGGAAATACTATATTGGCCAGGTAAAGCAGCTGAAACGTAACAAAGTGTATGAGAAACGCTTGGAACAGGAAAAAGCTTTCCGCCAGTGGGCTGCCCGAGACAAAAACCGCAATACAAAATATGCAGGCATTTTCGATGAAATGGACAACTATTGGAATCATCAGTCCAAATACACCAAAGCCTTGATATATCATCGTGAAGCAGGCTGGCGTGGCGGTGAGGCTGTAACTTTCGCTCTGAGATTCAGAGCGGTAAACAATGCTTTCAGCGACAAATCGGTCTCGAAAGATGATATTAAAGCCTACGTCAAAAGGATGAAAGGTTCTGTTCAGGACTTTTTCAAGGATTACGACCAAGCATTGGACCGTGATGTGACCATCGCATTGTTGAACCTCTTCTACAAGGATGTCAATCCCGCACAACTTCCCGCCACCATCAAGAAAGTGGGTGACAAAACAGGTGGAAACTTCACCGCATTTGTGGATAACGCTTTCGCCAAATCCATTTTTGTGGATGCCGACAAATTATATGCTTGGATTGACAATCCGAAACCCCTTTCAAAAGATCCCATTTACGCATTGATGTATGACATTCTGCAATCGTATTGGAATTTAAGTGACGAAGCGGAAAAGGTGAACTGCAGCCGTGCCGACCGTTTGTACATGGAAGGCCTGATGGAAATGCAGAAAGACCGCAATTTCTATCCCGACGCCAACTTCACCATGCGCCTCACCTACGGCAGCGTGCAGGACTGCAAGCCATCGGACGGTGTCACCTACAACTATATCACCACGCTGGACGGTGTGATGGCCAAGTACGTACCCGGTAATTGGGAATTTGACGTACCACAAGACCTCATCAAACTGTGGGAAAACCACGATTACGGCCGTTACGCCAACGAAAACGGCGATTTGGTGGTGAATTTCATTACCACCAACGACATCACGGGAGGCAACTCAGGCAGTCCGGTTATTGATGCCAACGGCAACCTCATCGGTCTGGCCTTCGACGGCAACTGGGAAGCCATGAGCGGCGACATCTCCTTCGAAAACGAAGTGCAGCGTACCATCTGCATGGACATGCGTTACCTGCTGTTCATCATCGACAAGATGGCCAACGCCCAGAATATCATGCACGAACTGAAAATTGTGAAATAACAATTTTCTCGGAGACATCGTTTTTTTACCAACAAAACATAAAAAGGAAACGCCCCATTAACTGGGGCGTTTTCCTTATAATTCTTCTATCAAAATTTGAATATCTATTATTTGAAAGTGTATCTTACTCCTACGCAAACACCCCAATCAAAAAAACTTCCACCATAATCATCATCGAATGCCAAACCATAGCCAGGTCTGAAATCAGCTTGTAAAGTCAATGGGATTTTGAATTTATACTCAACACCACCAATGGCATTAATGCCAAATTTTCCCGCGACATCATCACTTCCAATTCGAGGAAGAACCATACCCAAACTTAAACCGCCACCAGCTAACCAGTATAAACCTTCAACACCTGTTGAAGCCTCATACATGACATTTGGATTGGCCTCTAAGGTCATGAGAAAACCTGATCCATATTTTGTTGCGGCTATCGTCCACTTGAAACCTGCGTCCACACTTAAGGCAAAATTGTCGGTAAGAAAAGTTTTGTAGGAAAAAGCCGCCGTATTTCCCAATGTGGCACCAATACCATGACGATATGGTGCTTGAGCATTCAATGTCAGCATCATACCCATCATTAAACTCAATAAAATTACACTGATCTTTTTCATAACTTTAGTTTTTTTAATGGTTATAATTTTTCTGCAAATTTAGATTTTTTAACATTCTAAACGTATTCTTTGTTGAAAAAATTATGCACACCTACAAGTTGAATATTTTTCGTATTTTTGCCACGGCTATTTGATGAAGATTTTCCACTGCGAAAATCCGTGAGGGAAACAGGTGTAAATCCTGTACAGCTCCCGCTGCTGTGAGTTTCATCAACCTTTTTGACAAAGGTCACTGTCGGCTCCAAAACCGACGGGAAGACGTCAAAAGAAGGGAAACAAGTCAGAAAACCTGTCAAATGGTCTTGATTGTGAATACCTCGGGATGCAGGCACACACAAAAATGGATTTTATGGTCATCACCTTACCCATCTTGTATGCCTTCATTCTGAAAAGAATTCGTAAAAGGGAAGAGGGGAAATGTTTGTAAATACTAAAAAGTTGAAAATTAAAGCATTAACACATTGGCATCTTGGCACACTCTTGCTGGTTTTCACCTTTTTGTATCTTCCCCTCAAAATATATGCACAGAAAGACAGCCTACGAAGACAAAAACTACAGGAAGTGGAAATTGTGGGTAAGGAAAGACCAAATGAATCGTCCGCTCCGATTCAGGTCATCAGGAATCAGGACCTAAAAACCTTGCCCACTCTCCAACTTTCTGATGCACTGAAATTTATGTCAGGCATCGTCATCAAGGACTACGGCGGAGTGGGCGGCATGAAAACTGTGGCGGTACGAGGCCTCGGCTCACAGCATACGGGCGTGGCCTACGATGGCATTCCCCTTTCCGACTGTCAGACGGGACAAATTGACCTCAGCCGAATTTCCACCGACAATGTAAGAACCCTTTCCCTGCAGATCGGGCGTGAAGAGGACATTTTTGTTCCTGCACGACTGTTTGCCTGCGCCAGCCTTATCAACATCGTCACCGAAGAACCCAAATTCAAGGATAACAAGCCTGTCAACCTGCAATTTTCCTTTACAGGCGGCTCTTTCGGCCTCATCAATCCTTACCTGTTAATAGAAAACAGAATCAAGAAGAAAAAAAATCCTGAAGATTCATTCTATTCTTGGTCGCTAAAAATCAACTACTTGCAATCCAAAGGCAACTACCCTTTCGACCTGCACTATGGCTTTGGCGAACATGACAGCGTGTCGCACGAGCGACGCAGTAACTCCGATGTGCGCGCGCTTCAAACAGAAGCCAATTTCTATGCGCATTTCAATCCCAAATCCAAACTGCATTTCAAGATCTATTATTATTGGTCCGACCGAGGTCTGCCAGGAGCAACCATCTATTATAACTTGGAAAACGACCAGCGGCTCAGCAACCATAATGCCTTCGGACAGCTACATTTTGAGCATCATTTCTCCAAAAAAGTAGCCTACCAGTGCAATGCCAAGTTCAATTATGACCAAACACACTATTTGGACCCGCATTACCACAATCTGGAGGGAAAATTAGACAATACTTATATCCAAAGAGAATATTACCTTAGCAACAGTGTGCTGTACAAGCCTTTCCGCCAATGGCATCTATCTTTGTCTAACGACCTGTTTTACAACAATATGAATGCCAATTTAAAAGACTTTGTAGAGCCGGGGCGCTTCAACTGTCTGACAGTTGTGGCCAGCAGTTTCACATCCAAATATGTCAATTTTTCCGCCAATCTGTTGCACACCTATGTCTTCAACCATGTAAAATACGGCGAAGCGCCCAAGAATGAAAACCACCTGTCGCCCTCGGCGGGTCTCAGCATCATGCCTCTTGGCAAACATGACTTTACCATCCGCCTGCTGTACAAAAACATCTTCCGAATGCCCTCCTTCAACGACTTGTATTACAGGGAGGTAGGCAATATCAACCTCAAACCCGAAAAGACCAATCAATTCAATGCGGGCCTTTCGTATGAGCACTCATGGTTGGGACGCATCTTCCTTTCCGCATCTGCAGACGTTTACTATAACTTAGTGAAAGACAAGATTGTAGCTATTCCCAGCCGCAACCTTTTCGTATGGAGTATGCTCAACTATGGCAAGGTCAACATTCTGGGTTGCGAGATTAATCTTCAGTTTTCCTATAGAATCATCAAACAGTTGAAAGTCAACCTGATGGGCTCCTATTCTTATCAGCATGCCGCGGATATGACCGACCCGAACAGCAAGACTTACGGGCAACAGATACCTTACACCCCATTTCATTCCGGCTCCGCCGCCATCAACTTCGAAACACCATGGTTCACGGTGGGTTACTCTGTCATTGCGTCAGGCATCCGCTATGCTTTGGGACAAAATACCCCAGCCAACCAGTTAGACCCTTACGCTGACCAAAGTATTTTCATCGGCCACGATTTCAACATCAAGGACAAGGTAACACTCGGTTTCAAAGCGGAGATGCTGAATATCGCCAACGAGCAGTATGAAATCGTCCGCAACTACCCCATGCAAGGGCGCAGTTTCCGCATCAAATTGACGTTGAGGTATTAATAACCCCATACTGCGCTCATTTCATTCGCTCGTATGGGGTTATTGAGATATTGTGTCTTCGACACATTTTATGTATCAAGCCCTGATGCCGCATGCGACGGCAACGCCGACGATTGGGGAAACAGGCTTGTAAAGTCACAGAAAAGACTACTCTTCGGGAGCGAACATCGGATCCCAAGGCGGCAGCATGATGGGTTTCTGCTTGAGAAGCACCAAGAATTTTGATGGCATATATTTTTCCTCAATCACCACTCGGAACATATATTCGTTAAACCACTCGTTGGTCATGATGAGAAAACCGTTATGTCCGTAAGAGCTGCCCCAGCTGTTCTCCACCATCCACTTGAGGGGTTTGCCGTTGGCATCCAAATCCACAGCGCAAAGGGTCATGGCATGGGAAGAGCCGCTGGCAAAGGTAGCCACTCTTTCCTTTTTCGTCATGTTGAAGGTCGTGCCGAAAAGGGAAGCGTAATCGTAGTTGTTGACATCCAGCCAGCCTTTGTCGCGGTCGAGGAACTTGCCCACATCGCAGGAAAAATACATCATGGTGCTATCCTTGATGGAAGCGATGGCCAGAGGAGCGATATCTTCCATCGGCAGGTTCAGATACACCCAGTTATTGCCGTCGTACACATGGCGGTCATACTCGATTTCATATACCTTATAATACTCACGGGTGGGATCGTTCATGATCATGTAATACTTCGAAAAGTCTTCATCCACATACTTTTTGAAGAAAGACTGCGGTGTGTATGTCTCGGTGGACACAGCCTTGCCGGAAGCGTCACGCTGGGTCCAGGTGAATTCTGTGGGAGGCTCACCGATGGTCATTACCAAAATACGGTAAATGGTCTGCAACATCTCGGTTTTACGGTTCTGCAGCTGCTGCTCTGTGGTGCTTTTGTTGTTGGCCATCTTACGCAGTTCCAAGCCGTATTCGCGCAGTTTCAGCGACAGAATGTTGGACATTCTGGAGGTGCTGTTGCTGCTATATGTCTCTGGCATAACATCTTTCGGCACAATACCGTATTTGGTCACCAGGTCGGCCACCCCAGTGAACTGGCCACCGTCGCCAATGGGGTTTTTGAACAGCCATTCCACATTTTTGTCATCCATGGACTTAGCTCTGTGGTCCAATACAGCCTGCAAAAAGAGATTGGATTTCTCCAGCTGGTCCCAGAAGAAGGTGTAAGCCTGTGAAAATTGGAAATCGGCAGGCAGATTGTGCTTGGCGATGGCTTTCGAACGCATCACGTTCATGCCCGTAAACATCCAGCAACGACCGGAAGATTTCTGGTCTGTGATGGCCTTGGAATTCACCTTGTTGGAGAAATGGTCGTCGAAGGCGGTGCTATTGTCGGCGTTGGCTGCCAACTTGTTGATATCGTTGGCTACAATGGCGTTACGCAGCGCCTTGTTTTCGGGCGTGTTCTGGTAGCCAGCCTTGATTTTGGTCAGCATTTCGGGGGTGATGCCACCATCATTCTGGGCATACGTCCCTACTATGCAGAAAGCGGAAATAATGAGAAGAAACAGTTTTTTCATACTATATTTTGATTTTAAGATTATGCTGATGCAAAAGTACAACAATTTTATGTTACCTACAATTTTTTTCCGCTGTTTTCGTTAATTTTGCAATTATGAAAAAGATACTGTTATTTTTGGTCTTTTGTGCCGCGATGGGGTGGCTCGCTGCCAACGACTGTGCATTCTATGCCGCTGGCAATCAACTTATTCCGATTAACGAAACCGACATCCGGGTGCAGAAGGAAATCCTAACCATCAACCGTGTGGGCAAGCAGCTGGAGGTGACTGTTTACTACGAATTCTTCAATCCCGTAGGGGAAAAGGACCTGCTGGTGGGCTTTGAGGCACCCTCCCCGTACAACGGAGAATATTTCAGAAACTTCCCTGAACAGCCCTATATGCACGATTTCAAAGTGGTGATGAACGGAAAAGATCTCCCCTATGAGATTGCCCATGTGTATCACCTCGTCGCTGCATACGGCGCTAGCTATTATTTCCCTGATAATCAGGAACAAAAGAATAAAAAATTCATCACTCCCGATTATTTTCAGCATGGAAAAATCCAGTCGCTAACCTCAAAGCAGTGCAAAGACACCGTTGAAAAAAACGAGGGAATGACCTGTCCCTTCCACTATGTGTACCATTTCAAGGCGCATTTCAACAAGGGACTGAACATCATTCAGCATACTTACAAATATGAGCTGTCCATCCGTGTTGGCGATGAGTACTGGTTCGACTATATCCTGACTGCCGCCAACCGCTGGGCAAACCACCAGATTGACGATTTCACACTGAACATCAATATGGGAGATTGTGAGTCTTTCACCATCGCCCCGACCTTTTTCAAAGACAACGATGATTGGACCCTCATCGGTGTGGGCAAGAAGAATTACACCACCCTGGATGGAAACGACCAGCCATTGAGTTTCTTCCACATCCAAAATGGCGGCATCAGTTTTCACCAGCAGAACTTCCATCCCGAAGGGGAGCTGTCCATTCGGAAACCCATGGTGGTTTGGTGGTTTTGGAACCAAGAAATATATTCTGCTGAACATACAAGCTCCCAATGGATGAATGCCTTCCAATGGGAATATACTGATTTGAATATTGTGGCTTTTAATAAGCTGAAGGCTTTTGCCAAAGACAGCGTTTTTTCAAAGAAGGACAGAAAGATTTTGAAACAGTTCCCATTAGCTTATCACGGCTATGTTTTTAAAGATAAAAAACTGCAAAAATACTTCTCCAAAGCCAGCTGGTATATCCCCAATCCAGCGTATAAGCCCGACCCTGCCACGCTGACTGACAAGGAAAAAGAGTGGATGAAATATTGGGAGCAAGGAAAGTAAAAGCAAGCACTAATATTTTTTCGTATCTTTGCAGGTTAAAGATTGAAGTGGAATGAAACTGTTCTATCGGCTTTTCCGGCACGTGTTCCCCTATAAGGCAGATATTGCTTTTATTCTGATTTTCAATTTCTTATACTCTATTTTTTCGATTTTCTCCCTCTCGATGGTGGTGCCGTTCCTGTCCGTATTGTTCGGTCAGACCGAAGCCGTGACGGTCAAACCCAGCTTCGAAATATCCGCCGATTACATCATCAACACCTTCTATTACTACATGGGGCTGATTATCGAAGCGCACGGTCCCATAGCCGCCCTAATCTATATTGCCAGCACCATGGTGGTGCTGTCATTTCTGTCGAACCTCTGCCGCTACATGGGCATGTTTTTCTTGGCGGACATCCGCTGCGGCATCCTCAAACAGATACGAAGCGAAATCTACCACCAACTGCTGATTCTGCCGCTTTCGTTCTATTCCAAACAGCGCAAAGGCGATATCCTCAACCGCATGGGCGCCGACGTACAGGAGGTGGAATGGTCGGTCATCAGCACCCTGCAGTCCATCTGCCGCGACCCCTTCCTTATCGTGGTTTTCCTCATCGCCCTCTTCAGCATCAGCGCAAAACTCACACTGATATCGTTAATTGTGTTGCCTATAGCGGGTTTCTTCATCGCCTCTATCGGTAAAAACATCAAGCAGAAATCTGTGAAAGCCCAACAACTGCTGGGAAAACTGAGTTCCATTTTTGAGGAAACCATCAGCGGACTGAGAATTGTAAAAGCCTATAATGCCATCGATTTCATGTCGGAGAAGTTCAAAGAAGAGAATCACGAATTTTACAGACTGAATAAGAAAATATACAGAATCAACGAGTTAGGTTCTCCCCTTGTGGAATTCCTGAGCGTGGCGGCCCTGATGCTAATTCTGTTCTTAGGCGGGGTATTCGCCCCCGAAAGCATGTTCAGCGGCGGCCTTTTTGTGATGTACATCCTCGTTTTCGCCCGTATCATTCCGCCTGCCAAGGCTTTGGTCACCTCAGCCTACAATATCCAAAAAGGCATGGCTTCGGCAGAAAGAATCTATGAAATTATTGACGGTGAGGAAGTTATCGTGGAGGACGAGCATCCCGTTTCATTACAGGAATTTAAAGACAAGATTGAATATAAGCATGTCGGTTTCTCTTACAACGACACTACAACCGACGGCCATTATGATGTGCTGGAAGATGTGAATTTCACCTTGGAGAAAGGCAAAACCATCGCTCTGGTCGGAGCTTCCGGTGCCGGCAAATCCACCTTAGTGGACCTGCTGCCGCGCTTTTATGATGTGTCGGCAGGCGAGATTCTGTTGGATGATATCAATCTTAAAAGATACAGAATCAGCGATTTGCGTGGCATCTTCGGCATTGTGAACCAGGATGTGATGCTGTTCAACGACACGGTTTACAACAACATCACTTTTGGCATGGAAGGCAAAACTAAAGAAGAGGTGATAGAAGCCGCCAAAATCGCTCAAGCACACGACTTTATCATGGAGATGGAGGACGGCTACAACACCATTTTGGGAGACCGCGGCATGAGATTGTCCGGTGGCCAGCGCCAGCGTATCAGCATTGCCCGTGCCCTGCTGTGCAACCCGCAGGTGCTCATCCTTGACGAGGCCACCTCTGCCCTCGACACCGAGTCGGAATTCCTGTTCCAACAAGCGTTGGAAGGCTTACTGAAGGACCGCACCGCCATCATTATCGCCCACCGCTTATCGACCATCCGCAACACCGACCAAATCCTCTTCGTGAAAGACGGCCATATCAGCGAACAGGGTAGCCACGATGAACTGATGCAACAAAAAGGCGATTACTATCGCTTCTGTAATCTACAACTGATGAAAAATTAAAAACTATCAATATGAGCATTTTAGAACTAATCTTTCTTTCAATCGCACTAGCCATGGACTGTTTCGCGGTCAGTTTTTCCGCAGGAGGACTGCAAAAAGAACTTCGTTTGCGACATGCGCTGGTCATAGGTTCCTTTTTCGGCCTGTTCCAAGGCATGATGCCGCTGATCGGTTATTTCGGAGGCCAAGCGGTGGTGAGTTATGTAGAGCGCTTCGGACACTGGATTGCCTTCGGCATCCTACTGGTACTTGGACTCAAGATGATGTTGGAGGCCCTTCGTCCTGAAAAGGGAGGAAAAGGCATGAACATCATGAAACCTACCACCCTGCTGGTGCTGTCCATCGCCACCAGTATCGACGCGCTGGCCGTCGGCTTCAGCTTTTCCATGCTGTCCGTCAGAATTTGGATTGCCGTACTGATTATCGGTCTCGGCTCTTTCCTGTTCTCAATAGGAGGTTTCTACATGGGCAAATTCCTGTCCAACCGCCTCAAACCCACCTATGCTGAGATTCTAGGCGGCTTGATTCTTATTGGCATCGGGGTCAAGATTCTGATTGAGCATTTGAATATGTAATTCATTATTAACCATTTAAATTAAATAACAATGTCAAAAACAGTAAAAATCTTAATCTTTGTCGGCATCATCGCCGTATTAGTCCTTTGGGCTGTTAAAATTTACAACAACATGGTCAAGTTGGAC
>Ga0265298_10007305_pt1 | contig 13443 bp, 14 predicted proteins | sample AusTroGonzalo_MG_3_FD_193486 | JGI IMG/M metagenome (GOLD analysis project Ga0265298, IMG submission 193486) | Bovine rumen microbial communities from tropical cattle in Woodstock, Queensland, Australia - Gonzalo_01 | ecosystem: Host-associated > Mammals > Digestive system > Stomach > Rumen ...
GTCATTCGCAATATGTTAGCATCAGGAGCCATATCGGTTACAGCAATATCCTGTATACTGCCTATGATTACAGCAACTTTCTTTCCACTAAGCGCCTTGAATACTGGCGGAACAGTTGAATTGTCGCCAACATTTGTAGCATCCGTCTCATTGGTCGACAGCATTCCCGCAACTCCAAGCAATGCCAGCGCCATAGCAGCAACTATAGTCTTCATTCGCTTACGCTGTACAAGGCTTTGGAGTAACATTCCAATGAGCCACGCCATAAAGAAATAAATTATGGCCGTCACAATGAGCGGGAAAAAAGCATCGAAAGTTCGCGAGCGTATCAGGTCAGAAGCTCGTGTCATATCAGCCACAGCTATATAGCCCACGATACTCGTACCCTTCAACAGACTTATAATCTCACCCTGATATACAGGCATAACCGACCTGATTACCTGTGGCATAATTATTCTGAAGAATGTCTGCCGCTGTGTAAAGCCCAATGCAAGTCCCGCTTCGGTCTGACCTCGATCTATGCCCTGAATGGCAGTGCGTAGCATCTCACTGATGTAGGCAGCGGTGTTCAGAGTAAAAGTTACAATGGCCACCACTATACCCGTAGCATCTAACGGAGCCATCACCACATAATACATAAGCATTAGCAATACCAACACAGGTGTACCGCGCATCAGATCGATATACACCTTTGCTACTTGCTGTAACCATGCTCGACGATTCATGCGCATCCAGCACACCAGTCCGCCCAACATTGTTCCTAATATTGCAGAGCAGATTGTTATAATAAGCGTCACCTGCAGACCGTCGAGAATCATCCTATATCGATCCTCGGCTATCAAATTGTTGTAAAAGCTTTCAACTACGCTGTTCATTGTTCCATTTATATAGCGTTTGTTAATATTTCATTCTATTCCTTGTTAGATTGTTTTAGTATATCTTCACGCCGCAAATATACTCTTTTTTTTTCAAACACATCAACTTTTTTCAAAAAAAGTATTTTTTACTGTTTGGAGGTAAATGATTATGCGACACCTAATAGCTCTATCTCGAAGATAAGAGTAGAACCGCCTGGGATGCCAGGCTGCGAGAACTTTCCATAGCCCATTTCAGCAGGAATATATATTTCCCACTTGTCACCGATATGCATCTGCTGCATTGCTATGATCCATCCTTCAATAAGGTCGCACAGTCTGCAAGCAAGAGGAACACCACCACGGCTACTGTCAAACTGCCTTCCATCGATGGTTTTACCTGTGTAATGGGCAGTAATGATATTTCTTACCGTAGGTTGTCTACTCGAAGTATCTCCTTCTGTCAACACCTTATAGTAAATACCCTTTGAAAGAGCCTTTACTCCTTCCTCTTTAGACTTAGCATCGAGCCAGTCCTTATTTGCCTGTATATAATCCCGTTTACTCATAAACAATCATAAATTTGACTGCAAATATACAAAAAAACGAGGAATAATAAGTACCTTTGCCCTTTGATTTAATAGTATTTGTGAAATGGAATACCTTCCCAAAGACCCAGCAATATTGGTTTCAAGCGTGAACATGCTCCTGAGAGACGAGGAGTTTGACACGCTGGAAGCACTATGTTACGCCTTCAACAAGGAGCCAAAAGATATAAAGGATTACCTTCTCAAGGAAGGTTTCGTATGGAGTGAACAACAGAAACAATTCCGTCCCATCGGTTACGACCAATGATTACAAAGCACAGCATAGAGACAGCATACAGCTTTCTGCATCAGATATCACAGAGGCTGTAGAAAAATTAGAGAAAATGTTATAATATATGGAGAATTTTGAAGATATTTTGAGAAAAGACCTACACCAGTTCCTACTAGCGATAAAGGAGGTAGACGAGCGACTTCCAGAGTGTCCTGATGTAGAAGACAAATGGGAAGATATAGCAAAGGCATACATCCCTGATGGCATCAGGGAGTTCCAGAACTATCCATCGGCATCACTCGGATGGATGATGTATATAGGTATGGCCGTTGCCAAGATGTGGGATACGGAGTGGGAAATCTATTCAAAGGTTGAAAACCTATATGCATATATGCGCGACAAGCGAGGCTATGACAGCATGGACGAGTACATCCGAGAGGAAGTGCTACTGTTACAGGGCACAGAATATACCAATCTGGAAAAGACTACCGGTGAGTGTGCCTCACGTATATATAACGCTTTGATGCATCAGCATCTGGAACCCGGCACAAAAGAGGCATTCAACGGTTATGTAGCCTGTCTGCATCAACTTTACCTCTTCGGTGCTGCCATACAGCTTAAGCGCATGGGCTATCACATGACAAAAATATAGCCTGTCATTCTTTTAATATCTGGTCGGCGTGGTCTTTGGTTTTTACCTGCTTACCAGCGAATATTTTTTCTATGATACCCTCTTCATTTATGACGAAGGTGGTACGAATGGTACCCATGGTTTTCTTACCATACATCGACTTCTCGCCCCATGCGCCCATAGCCTCTAACAAGGTATGGTCTACATCAGCAATCAATGGAAATGGCAGTTCATGCTTCTCCTTGAACTTAACATGCGAAGCGGCAGAATCCTTACTTACGCCTACAACCTCATAGCCAGCCCCTTGCAGTTCGCTATAGCGGTCGCGCAGACTGCAAGCCTCAGCAGTACAGCCACTTGTATTGTCCTTTGGATAGAAATACAGCACCAGCTTACGTCCTTTGTAATCACTCAGACGGATGTTACGTCCCTGTTCGTCCTTGCCCAGTATCTCAGGCGCCTTGTCCCCAATATTCATATCAGTATCATTTTAGTTAATCTAACGTCATCCAATATTTACGTTCGTCATCGGTCATTTTCTCGATAGCATAACGTAGTGTAGTACGAGACATTCCATTGATATGCTGACGAAGAAAATCACGAAGCAAATCCATGCTTACTCTCTTACCCATCTCGCGCAGCATCCAGCCTACAGCCTTGTGCATAAGGTCGTGAGGGTGATGCAGATGAATCTCTGCATATCGCAAGCACCACGACGGATCACCCATCTTTGATGTTGTCCATGTACATACTATACTCATACGCTGTCGCCACAGATTATCACTATACGCAAGATCGTCAAGTACCTGCTGCTTGTTTTTTATTCTGGACGGCAGCATCAACCACTGCCCAAGTATCCCTGGCGCTGAGAGATCTACCAAATCCCAGTTATTAGCTTGATTGGCATATTTGATATACATCTCGACTATTTCATCACGATTGCGAATGGCATCCTCATCGTTAACAAGCTTCTTGGTTGTCTGTTTTTTAAACATATCCACCATAAGCAATAGCCCACAGAGCCTTACCTCATGCCAACGACTCATCAACAATTCTGGCACATTACTGAGCTTGTAGTTCTTGGCCGCAAGTTTTACAACTTCACGAGTCTGAGGAACTTTCAAGCCCAAGAACTCATCGCCATAACCATACTCCCCCTCTGCTGTTTTGAAGAAGCGCATAAGATTCACACGCTCCTCCTCATTACGCAGAGACTCCATATAATTGATAACGTCAGTCATATAACTACTACATATATTCTTTTGCCTTACGCTTGCCACGCAGAACAGCTAAGGCGTTAAGGGCCAGAGCCTCCATCTCATCCTCACCAGGAAAACAACGAATGGGAGCAAGGAACCCTACCCTCTTACGGATACGACTTACCACATATTCACTACGTGCCAATCCGCCTGTAAGCAATATGGCATCAATCTGTCCGCAGAGCACAGCTGCCTCCGAGGCGATAGTCTTTGCTACATGATATATCATAGCATCGAGAATCAATCTGGCATGCTCATCACCATAATCCTCAATGCGACGGATAATCTCCTTTACATCGTTAGTACCAAGATGAGCATTAAGTCCAGCCTTACCAGCAATACGCTTAAGTAGCTGTTTCTCATTATACTTGCCACTGAAACATAGACGAATCAAGTCGGCTGCAGGTAATGAGCCTGCACGTTCTGGCGAGAAAGGCCCCTCACCATCAAGAGCGTTATTAGCATCAACAGCACGTCCCTTTTCATGTGCAGCCACTGATATTCCACCACCCATATGGCAGATAATAAGATTAAGATCCTCGTATTCCTTACCTATCTCTGCAGCATAACGTCGCGCAATGGCTCGCTGATTCAGAGCGTGCCATATACAGATACGGTTCATGAGTGGCGAACCTGATATGCGGGCATAGTCGTTAAGTTCATCAACGACTCCGGGATCGGCAATAAACGAGCGGCATCCAGGAATAGTTGCTGCTATCTCGTGAGCTATAAGACAGCCCAGATTACAAGCATGATTATGAAGGGCTATTCCGCTATGGGTATCACGAATCATCAGGTCGTTTATCTCATATACACCACCCTCAAGAGGCTTTACCAATCCGCCTCGGCCTATAACGGCATCAAATTCCAAAGGTATATCAGCCTTCTGCAATTCGTCAAGCACTAACTGGCGGCGATAGTCCTGCTGTTCTATAACATCATCAAATCCTGCAAGATCATCGGGTGAGTGTACGATGTTACGGACGAGAACTGATGTCTCGTCGTCGAACACGGCCATTTTGGTAGATGTAGAACCAGGGTTGATAACAAGTATCTTCATATAGCAGCCAGAGCCAGAGAGTAATACTTTGAGTCAGGACTGTCGGCACGCGAAGGTAACACACAACAGCACTGAGTGCCCTGAAGCACACCGGCCGTCTTGGCATAACCAAACAGCGTCAAGGTCTTATAGAACACGTTACCAGCCACGATATCCGGGAAGATAAGTGCATCGGCCTGTCCATCAATAACACTGTGTATACCCTTTTCACGGAGACTTACCGAGTCAAGCGATGTCTTAAGATCCAGCGGACCATCGATAATACAACGTCCAAATTTACCAGTCTGAGCCTCAGCGATTATTTCCAAATAATCCACAGTATATGGGAATGTCTTGGCACTTACTTTCTCGGCACAATGAATCAACGAGATACGTGGTTCCTCGATACCAAGGGCATGACAGATATAGTTTACGTAATGTATCTGTTGGCGGCGCTGGGCCTCTGTTGGCACTGGTATAACGGCGGCATCAGTAAAGAACAGCAGTTTCTCGTACTTAGGTATCTCGGCCATTGCCACATGGGTCAACACATGACCTGGACGCATAATTCCGTTCTCCTTATCTAATATAGCACGCAACAACACATCGGTATTGATAAGTCCCTTCATAAGGATATCGCACTCGCCACTCTTACATAATGCTACAGCACGGCGTGCACACTCGTCCTTATCGTCGCCGTCCACATAGACAGGCTCAATGAATCCCATTTCCTTACCCTTTTCAACAGCATATCTGGTTGAGGCATCATTACCACAAACCACTGCCACACGCTTTTTGTCACCTCTCTGCTGGAGGAAGACAATCATATCGTTCAGATTCCTAATTGATTGCATAGGTCATTCAATTTTTTATTGTTTTATGCTGCAAATATACAAACTTTTTCGTATCTTTGCAAACAGAAACCGATAAAATGAAAAAAATTATGAGGAATTACCTACTATTATCAGCTTTGCTATGTCAAACGGCAATAGCTCAGAAGCAGGCGCCAATGGTGCTACAGTACGACAAACCGGCTACTTATTTCGAGGAATCACTACCTATCGGAAACGGTAAGCTGGGAGCACTTGTATATGGCGGAACTGATGATAACATTATCTATCTTAACGACATCACTCTGTGGACGGGAAAACCCGTCGACCGTAATCTTGATGCCGATGCACATAAATGGATACCTGCCATACGCGAAGCATTGTTCAATGAAGATTATAAGTTGGCCGACTCGCTGCAGTTGCACGTTCAGGGTCCTAACTCGCAGTACTATCAGCCACTTGGCACACTGCATATCAAAGACTTAGGTCTTGGTGAAATTACCAAATACCAGCGTACACTCGACATTGACTCTGCTATAGTCCGTGACAGCTACAAGCGAAATGGGAAGTTGATAACAAGAGAGTACTTCGCTTCTTACCCCGACAAGCTGATTGCCATCCGACTGCGTGGCGACATCAACTGCCAGATAGCGCTTACAGCACAGGTGCCTCATCAGGTTAAAAGCACACTGGGACAGCTAACCATGACCGGACATGCCACAGGCAATCCACAGGAGAGTACGCACTTCTGCACTATGATAAGTGTAAAGACCGATGGTGAAATGGCAGCCAGCGACTCTTCGCTTACAATCAACAAGGCAAAAGAGGCTATTATCTACATCGTCAACGAGACCAGCTTTAACGGATTCGACAAGCATCCTGTTCGCGAGGGCGCCAACTATCTGGAAGCTGTAACCAACGATATGTGGCACACACAGAACATGACGTACGAAGAGTTCTATGCCCGCCATCTGGCTGACTACAAGGCAATCTACGATCGTGTAAAGATTTGTCTGAACAAGGAGGGCCGCAATCCTAATGACCTGCCAGGAGCCAAGGAGCGCAGATTTACCGACCAGCTGCTGCTCGACTATACCAACGGCAACGACCAGACACCATATCTTGAGGAACTGTACTTCCAGTTCGGACGTTATCTTCTCATATCATCATCACGCACCAAGAATGTGCCTGCCAACCTGCAGGGACTCTGGGCACCACAGCTTTGGTCACCCTGGCGTGGAAATTACACTGTAAACATCAATCTTGAAGAGAACTACTGGCCTGCTTTTGTAGCTAATATGGCTGAGATGGCAGAACCTCTCGACGGATTCATAGCAGGTCTTGCCGCCAACGGAAAGTACACCGCCAAGAACTATTATAACATTGCCGAAGGCTGGTGCTCAAGCCACAACAGCGATATATGGGCTATGACCAACCCTGTAGGCGAGAAGAACGAAAGCCCCGAGTGGTCAAACTGGAACCTTGGTGGAGCATGGCTCGTAAACACCCTTTGGGAGCGCTACCAGTTCACTCAGGATAAGGAGTATCTTAAGAACATTGCTTACCCACTGATGAAAGGTGCAGCCCAGTTCTGTTTGCGTTGGCTCATTGACAACCCAAAGCAGCCAGGCGAACTTATCACAGCACCAAGCACATCGCCCGAGAACGAGTATAAGACCGACAAGGGTTATCACGGCACAACATGCTACGGTGGTACTGCCGACCTTGCCATCATCCGCGAGCTGTTTATCAACACTATTGCTGCCGGCAAAATTCTCGGACAGAAGAACAAAGAGATGGAGCAGGCATTAGCCAAGTTGCATCCCTATACTATCGGACACATGGGCGACCTGAACGAGTGGTATTATGACTGGGACGATTGGGATTTCCAGCATCGTCATCAGAGCCACCTCATCGGTCTCTATCCAGGCAACCACCTCACTGACGCTACTTTGCAGAAGGCTGCTGAGCGCTCGTTGGAAATCAAGGGCGACAAGACCACTGGATGGAGTACTGGTTGGCGTATAAACCTATGGGCCCGATTGCACAACCCAAAGCAGGCATATCACATCTACCAGAAGCTGCTCACCCCTATTGCCCCACGCGGTTCAAAAGGCTCCATATGGAAGAGCTGGCATAAGGGCGGAGGAACATATCCAAACCTTTTCGATGCTCACCCACCATTCCAGATTGACGGAAACTTCGGTGGCACAGCAGGAGTATGCGAGATGCTGATGCAATCGACACTTAAGGACGGAAAAGCAACCATCGAGCTTCTACCAGCAGTGGCCGAGGCATGGAAGGAAGGCCACGTTAGCGGACTTTGTGCTCGTGGCGGATACGAGGTAAGCTTTAAGTGGAAAGACGGCTATGTGCGCGACTGCACCATCAAAGCCAAGAAGACAGGAACCATAACCTTATTATATAATGGCCAGCAGAAGACAGTAAAGTTCAAGGCTGGACAAACTCAGAACATTAAAACATGGTAAAAAAACAAAAGACAATGATACTCGATTCCGACCTTTCCAAGGCTCAAGCCTGGGAAGGCTCGGTATCGCTTGGTAACGATCTGATGCTGTCAGACTGTATCAACAAGGCCCCTATGCCCAAAGATCCCCGAAAGATGACATTCATCCTGATAGGTCTCTGCACAAAAGGTCAGCTAAGATACCGTATAGACGGCAAGGAGCAGATTATTAACGCAGGCGATATACTGATAGTAAGCGAGCACCAGGTGATAGACGGATACAAACCATCACCCACGATGGAGGGGTTGTGTATCATGATGAGTGTAAACTTCTTCCACGAGATTATCAAATCTATTCATGATGTAAGCTCACTGTTTGTCTTTGCCCGCACTCAACCTGTATTGAGGCTTGAGCAAAGAGAATCTGATGTATTTAAGGAGTTCTTCTATGTCATCAAGAAGAAGATAAACGATACGAACAACTACTTCAGAAAGGACCTGATTCGCACTTTGCTGTTGGCCATGTTCTACGATGTCGGTAACATCATCTATAGGGTAAGGAACTTTGGCGAGGTTCAGGTTCCATCAGAGAAGCTGTTTACACGGTTCCTCCGACTGGTACAGACAAACTGCAAGCGCGAACGCCGTGTTAGCTGGTATGCCCAGCAGCTTTGCATCTCGCCCAAATATCTGTCGCTGGTGGTAAAGCGCATCAGCGGACGTACGGCCCTTGAATGGATTGAGAACTACGTAACCATGGAGTTGCGAGTGGCACTCAAGAACTCAACAAGGTCGATTAAGGAGATAGCTGAGGACATGAACTTCCCCAACCAGAGTTTCTTAGGTAAATACTTTAAGGAACATGTGGGCATGACGCCCTCTGAATACAGGAAATCATAGGTAGCCTTGCTTCTTCAGCTCGTCTACCATATCCAAGAGTTCCTGATACCACGCCTCGCCAAATCGGCGGATAAGCGGATCGCGAAGGAACTGATAAAGTGGGAGATTCTCTTGGATGCCTTTAGCGATGGCCATCTTGCATACACTCCAACGGTTGTAGTTCAGGCCAACCAGACCATCGCCAAGCTTCTTCTCACGAATAGGATATAAAGCACAACTGATAGGCTTGCAGAAACGGGATTTCCCTGCTCTGTAAGCCTTTTCCAATGCACATAAGCAGCAGTTCTTAATAGGCAGATGGGTATTCCAATCCTCTATGTCGCCGTAATAAGTAAACACACAGTCTTTTCCGCCAACAATGCTTGTAACCAAGTCGCCCTCCTTATCGGTGTAGGCTACTCCTTGTTTGTCGATAACAGCCTGAGCCGAAGCCGAGAGGTCTTCCCAAACGGTATCTACACACTCCTCGATCTCAGCTATTTCCTCCATCGTTACAGGAGCGCCGGCATCGCCTTCTACGCAGCATTCGCCTTTGCAAACGCTAAGGTCACAACAAAACTTCTCAGTCAGAATCTCTGACGAGAGCAGTACATCGCCTACTTGTAATATGGGGGGAAGCATAGTTGAAAGTTGACAGTGGAGAGTTGACAGTTATGATTACCAATTGATGGGGGACTGGCCATTCTGCTCGAGGTATTGATTGCAGCGGGAGAACTGATGCTGACCGAACCATCCACCACGGTTAGCACTTAGTGGCGATGGGTGAACTGACTCGAGTACCAGATTGCGGTTCTTGTCTATCATATACGCCTTGCTGCGGGCATATCCGCCCCAGAGCATATACACCAAGTGCTCGCGATTAGTGGCAAGGGCCTGGATAGCGGCATCGGTAAACTTCTGCCAGCCTAAGGCCGAATGACTGTTTGCCTGATGGGCACGAACTGTGAGCGATGCATTAAGAAGCAACACACCCTGCTCAGCCCAACGGGTAAGATTGCCCGAGGTTGGTATGTCCTTACCCAAATCAGCCTGAATCTCTTTAAAGATATTCTGCAGCGATGGTGGGAACTGTATACCGTCCTGTACGGAGAAACTCAGTCCATGAGCCTGCCCTGGCTCGTGATAGGGGTCTTGTCCGATAATTACCACCTTCACCTTGTCAAACGGACACAGGTTAAAAGCATTGAAAATCAACCTACCTGGAGGATAGCATGTAGTGGTTTGATATTCCTGACGTACAGCTGTTGTGAGTTGCACAAAGTAAGGCTTATCAAACTCGTTCTGCAGATACTGCCTCCACGATTCTTCTATCTGCACGTTCATAACTGCTTGTTTATCTCGTCAATCATTACTTGTGGCAGAAGCTTTCGCGGGTCGTCACTATGCGGATTGATAGACTCCAGGAAATGAGGAAGCTCGTTCTTATACACTTCCTTCATGTGATTATTGATTTTGTTCGACATCGAACACGAATAAGTGATGTTAGCAAGGCGGTCGGCCAGTTTCAGGAACGGTGCGTATGGTGTTTCGCGAATGCCGGCATAATAGCGGTCGTTACTTCTTTCAGCACGCGTTCTGCCCTTCTCGTTGGTCAGCGCATACACCATCTCAGCAGCCATATAGGCCTGCTCGTCGCTCATAAAGAGCTTAGCGCCCTTCTTAACATCATTATACGTCATACGCGCATCCTCAATACTGTCGTGATAGAATGCGCCAAATAACAACGGCAGGACATCAGCCTCCTGCTGGCAGACCAGGTGCCCGTATTTCAGCACCAAGTCTGCCACCATGTCGAGGTGAACACTATATGGATGGTTCTCGTCGTAACGCTGGTTTACACTATCATGAAGCATGTGGGCATGCTCCCTTATCTCCTCGATAGTATTCGAGTATTTATCCAGATAGTTCTGAAAGTCCTGCTGTGTAATCATATATGCTTAGTCCTGAATCAGGTTCTCACCGGTCATGTCAGAAGGCTGCTCCAAGCCCATGATGTGAAGGATTGAAGGAGCAACGTCAGCCAGACGACCATCCTTAACAGTAGCCGAATTGTTGTTGGTTACGTAAATGAATGGAACCGGGTTAAGTGAGTGAGCTGTGTTAGGAGTACCATCAGGGTTGATAGCGTTGTCAGCATTACCGTGGTCGGCAATGATGATAGCCTCGTAGTCATTAGCCTTAGCAGCCTCGATTACGTCCTTAACGCAGTTGTCAACAGCCCAAACAGCCTTAGCAATAGCGTTGTAGATACCTGTATGACCTACCATGTCGCCGTTAGCAAAGTTAACTACGATGAAGTCGTACTTAGCCTCGTTGATAGCAGCAACCAGCTTATCCTTAACCTCGAAAGCGCTCATCTCAGGCTTCAGGTCGTAGGTAGCAACCTTTGGCGATGGAACCAGGATACGATCCTCACCCTCGTATGGAGCCTCACGGCCACCATTGAAGAAGAATGTTACGTGAGCATACTTCTCAGTCTCAGCGGTGTGCAGCTGCTTCTTGCCCTGCTTGCTCAGATACTCACCCAGAGTGTTCTCAACGTTCTCCTTAGGGAACAGGATGTTTACACCCTTGAAGTTAGCATCGTATGGTGTCATGCAGTAGTACTGCAGACCTGGGATGGTCTTCATGCCCTGCTCTGGCATATCCTCCTGAGTCAGTGCAATAGTCATCTCCTTAGCGCGGTCATTACGGAAATTGATGAAGATAACAACATCACCCTCTTCTACGCAACCGTTAACAGAGGCATTGTGGATTGGCTTGATGAACTCATCAGTTACACCCTCATCGTAGCTCTCCTGCATAGCAGCAACCATATCGGTGCTCTGCTTACCAGTACCATTAACAATCAGGTCGTAACCCTCTTTCACACGCTCCCAACGCTTATCGCGGTCCATAGCATAGAAACGACCTACGATGCTTGCGATGGCAGCCTCGTTGTCGGCACAAACCTTTGATACCTGCTCGATGAAGCCCTTACCACTCTTGGGGTCGGTATCACGACCATCCATAAAGCAATGAACAAACACCTGATTCTTCAGGCCGTAAGCCTTACCAATCTCGATGAGCTTGAAAAGGTGGTCGAGTGAAGAGTGAACACCACCATCAGAAGTCAGACCCATCAGGTGCAGCTTCTTATTGTTCTCCTTAGCGTATGTGTATGCAGCCTTTACCTGAGGATTCTCCATGATAGAGCCATCCTTGCAGGCACGGTTAATCTTAACAAGGTCCTGATAAACGATGCGACCAGCACCGATATTGAGGTGACCCACCTCAGAGTTACCCATCTGTCCGTCGGGCAGACCAACATCTTCACCAGATGCCATCAGCTGAGAATGAGCTGAAGTAGCAGTCAACAGATCGAGGTAAGGAGTTGGAGTGTTGAAGATAACATCACCCTTACCATGCTTACCGATTCCCCATCCATCGAGAATCATCAAAAGTGCTTTCTTTGCCATAATCTTATTACTAATTTTAAACGTACGTTTCTATTTTGCGCTGCAAAGATACAAAAATATTTTGTATCATTCACCAAAATCTATACTTAATTGTCCATCACCCAGCAGATTATAACTTTTTCTGTGATAGGGTGTGATACCAAATTGTTTTATTGCCTCACGATGCTTTTTCGTGGGGTAGCCCTTGTTCGAGAGCCAGTCGTATTGAGGGTATTCCTGGGCAAGCCCGTTCATATAGTCATCACGATATGTCTTAGCAAGAATGCTGGCAGCAGCTATGGCCAGATATTTGCCATCGCCCTTAACTATCGTGGTAGAAGGCAGTGCTTTGCCATCAGAGGGATCCTTGTAGGGCTTAAAACGATTCCCATCTACGATGATAGCCTCTGGACGAACCTTGAGCTGGTCAAGGGCGCGATGCATCGCTAATATCGAGGCGTTCAGAATGTTAATCTTGTCAATTTCTTCAGGTGTAACAATGCCTACAGCCCATGCCACAGCATCGCGCTCGATAATCTCACGCAGCTGATAGCGCTTCTTCTCAGAGAGCTGCTTTGAGTCGTTGAGCAACTCGTTCTGATAACCTTCGGGCAGAATAACTGCGGCAGCATAGACGCTACCGGCCAAGCAGCCACGACCAGCTTCGTCACAGCCTGCTTCTATCTTGCCTTCGTAGTATTTATTGAGTAGCATAACTTAAAACATTTGCGATACTCGGCGGATACCAGCCACGAGAGCGTCAATCTCTTCCTTGGTGTTGTAGAGAGCAAACGATGCGCGAACAGTGCCGCTGATACTGAGGCGATCCATCAAAGGCTGAGCACAATGGTGACCAGTACGGACAGCAATACCGAGTCGGTCAAGCAGGGTGCCCATATCCAAGTGGTGGATATTGCCAACATTGAAGCTTACTACAGCGTCCTTTTTCGAAGCATCCATCGGACCGTAGATTTTCATGCCATCTATGGTTTGGAGCTGCTCCATGCAGTAGCGGGTAAGTTCTTGCTCGTGCTGCTGGATAGCATCAAAACCAATTGCGTCGATGTATTCGATAGCCTTTGCCAGTCCGTGAGTAGCTACGTAATCAGGTGTACCAGCCTCGAACTTGAATGGCAGACGCTCGAAAGTAGTCTTCTCCCAAGTAACCTTGTCAATCATCTCTCCACCACCCTGATAAGGGGGCAAC
>Ga0265298_10007307_pt1 | contig 13443 bp, 12 predicted proteins | sample AusTroGonzalo_MG_3_FD_193486 | JGI IMG/M metagenome (GOLD analysis project Ga0265298, IMG submission 193486) | Bovine rumen microbial communities from tropical cattle in Woodstock, Queensland, Australia - Gonzalo_01 | ecosystem: Host-associated > Mammals > Digestive system > Stomach > Rumen ...
GTCCGCCCACCGCACGAAGTGCGCGACCGCCCGCTGCGGACGGTAGGCGTCGTAGATCTTGAGCCGGTAGCCGCGCCGGACGCAGTCGTCGCTCGCCGCCTTCAGCGCCTTTGCCGCCTCCTTCGAAAGAATCGCACACGGCTGCTCGTATCCGTCGATCCGCTCGCCCACGAAGTTGTAAGTCGAGTAGTAGCGTATTTCCAGAATGGCGTCCGGCACGGCCTCTGCGAGCGTCACGAATCCGTCGCGCGGCGCGCGCAAACTCGCGCATCCCGCGAGCAGCGCCGCGAAAAAGGCAGTCGCAATTCGCGTCCGCATGTTCACGGCTTGTCCTCCACTAGTTCAAACCGCTTCATGCGCTTTCCGTCGCGCTCGATTGTCTCGAAGAACATCTTGGCGGGACGCACCCACAGTCCGTGCTCGCCATATAGCGCGCGGTAGACGACCATCTCCTCAAGCGTCTCGGTAAACCTGGCGAATCCCTCGAGACGATAGAGGTTGCCCTTGAAGTGCCGGAACTCGCGTCCGACTAGTTTCTCTTGCTCTTCTGTCATTTCACATTCTTCCTCTCCTGTCTCTCCTGCCCTTTGTGGCTTTAAACCTATCTTCCCACCTCTCCTGCACTTTGTGGCTAAAAGTGGAGGTTGCCGACTATGGCTTCGGCCTGTCTGCGGCCGACTTCGTAGACGCGCTGCATCTGGTCGGGGTCGTGGCAGACGCGCGAGATGTCGAGCGGCGCATCGGGCGCGATCAGCAACGCCGCGCCGTCTGCCACGCGCGAGTCGATGTACTTCAGCGTGTCGTTATACCATTCGTGCCGGGTCTTAAGCGCCTTGTAGACGACTGGATAGCGACGGAGGAACGGCTTTGCAATGCGGTGTTTCCACGACGGGAACTTCCTGTAGCCGTGCGGACGCGTCGTGATGACGACGTTGAAGTCATAGCCGAGAGACTCGAAATAGCGCAGGGGAATCCCGTCGGAAAGGCCGCCGTCGAGATACTCGCATCCGCCGATTGCGACCGGACGCGAGACGACCGGCATGGAGGCCGAGGCTCGAATCCACTCGAACGCCTCCGCGTCGGCCTTGTCGAGCCGCCTGTACGCCGGCTTGCCCGTCGCGCAGTCCGTCGCGACGACATGGAACTCCATCGGATTCGCCGCATACGCCGCGGCGTCGAAGACGTCGAGCTCCATCGGAAGCTCGCGGTAGCAGAAGTCGGCGTTGAAGAGGTCGCCCGTCCTGAAGAGCGACGACCATGAGCAGTAGCGCGGATCGCGCGCAAAGCGCTTGTTGTAGCGGATCACGCGTCCGACCTGTCCGCTCTTGTAGTTGCAGCCGAAGCAGGCGCCGGCCGAGACGCCGACGATTCCGTCGAACTTCACGCCGTGTTCCATGAAGACGTCCAGCACGCCGGCCGTAAACAGCCCGCGCAATCCTCCGCCTTCAAGTACCAGCCCGCGTCTCACGGCATCGTTCCCTCCTGCCAGATATTATATCAAATAAAGGAAGCGCCGCTTTCGCCAATCCGCGGCATCTCGACCGCACGTCCGTGATGAAACTTTATCGCGCTATGCGCCTCTGCCCTTTTTTGATATAATAGCGCCGTGAAGTTCGATTTGCACATACACAGCTGCCTTTCGCCGTGCGCAAACCTCGAGATGGCGCCGTCGGAGATCGTGAGGCGCGCCGTCGCGGCGGGGATGGACGGCATAGCGCTCACCGACCACCAGTCGGCGCGGAACACGCCTGCCGTCGCCGAGTGCGCGCGCCGCGCAGGCCTCAAGTGCCTCTACGGGATGGAGGTGCAGACCGCGGAGGAAGTGCACACGCTCGCCCTCTTCGACACGGTCGAGCTGGCGCTCGAGATGACGGACTGGGTGTACGCGGCGATGCCGAAGCGCGTCAACGACCCGGAGACGTTCGGCGACCAGCCGGTCGTGACGTGGGACGACGACATCGTCGAGATGGAGTGGCGCATCCTCGCGATGGGATGCCGCCGCACCATCCCCGAGACCGCGACGAAGGTCCACGAGCTCGGCGGACTTTACATCGCCGCGCACGTTGACCGCGCGAACCACTCGATACTCGGCGCGCTCGGCGCGATACCCGAGCCGATGGTGGAGTCCGAGGCACAGCCCGGCGGCGGCAAGTTCTTCGACGCGGTCGAGCTGTCGCGCACCGCCGACGAGGCGGCGTGGCTTCCGAAAGTCGGCGACTACGCGGTCACGCGTTCGTCGGACGCCCACAACATCGACGACGTAGCGCGCGTCTGGACGGAGGCCGACGGCGAGTTCTCCGTCGCAGGTCTGAAGGCGATCTTCGCGGCAAAGGCGACGCGGCTCTCGCCGCGGCTCACGAGCTTCTGACATCCGAAACAAAAACACCACACACCAACCACACCCATGACATTCGAAGAACTGAAAGAGCGAGTCGGCGGCACGACGGTCGTCGACAACCCCGAGGCGACGATCAACTCGGCCTACACGTCAGACCTGCTTTCCGACGTCATGGGCCATTGCGGCGACGAGTCGGTTCTGGTGACGATACAGAACCACCTTAACGCGATAGCCGTCTGCACCCTCGCCGGAATCGAGGCGATCGTCCTCTGCCACGACCGCCAGCCGCCGGACGACATGGTCGAGGCCGCGCGGCGCGAAGGCGTCGGGATAATGACGACCCCGCTTTCCCAGTTCGCGGTCTCGGTCAAGCTCGCCGACCTCACGCCTTCCGCGCGATAGCGAGCTACTTTCCGCACGCCGTCAGCCGCGGCGCGCCATGGCTTCGTGGTACTCCGAGTAGGAGCCCTCGAACCAGGTCGTCTTGCCCTTCCCTTCGAACGCGAGTATGTGCGTCGCGATTCGGTCGAGGAACCAGCGGTCGTGCGAGACGACCATCACGCATCCGCCGAAGTCCTGAAGTCCCTCTTCCAAGGAGCGCAGCGTCGCGACGTCGAGGTCGTTCGTCGGTTCGTCGAGAAGGAGGAGGTTTCCGCCCGAGGTGAGGAGCTTCGCGAGGTGGACGCGGTTGCGCTCGCCGCCCGAGAGGACGCCGACCTTCTTCTGTTGCTCGGGCCCGCGGAAGTTGAAGCGACTGCAGTAGGCGCGTCCGTTCATCATCGTCGTCCCCGCGAGCTTCACGAACTCGCCGCCGCCGGTGATCGCCTCGTAGACGGTCTCGTCAGGCTTGAGCTCGCTGCGCGTCTGGTCCACGTACGAGAGCTTCACCGTGTCGCCGACCTTGAACGTGCCGGAGACGGGCTGGAGCTGCCCCGTGATGAGCTTGAAGAGCGTGGTCTTGCCCGCGCCGTTCGCACCGATGACGCCGACAATGCCGCCGCGCGGCAGGTCGAAGTTGAGGTCGGTGTAAAGCACCTGGTCGCCGAACGACATCTTGACGTGCTCCGCGCGGACGACGAGGTCGCCGAGCCTCGGCCCCGGCGGAATGCGGATGACGAGGTCGTCCTCGCGCGTCGACACCTCCTGCTTCTGCAGCTCCTCGTAGCGCTCGACGCGGGCCTTCGCCTTCGCATGGCGTCCGGAGGGGTTCGTCTGGATCCACTTGAGCTCGTTCTCGAGCAGCTTCTGTCGCGACTTCTCGACCTTCGCCTCGCGCGCGAGCATCGCCTCCTTCTGCTTGAGCCACTCCTCGTAGTTGCCCTTGTACGGATAGCAGATGCCGTGGTCGAGCTCGAGTATCCACTCGGTGACGTCGCTCAGGAAGTAGCGGTCGTGCGTCACTACGATGAGCGTCCCCTTGAACTGCTTCAGGTACGCCTCGAGGCGGAACGTCGTCTCGGCGTCGAGGTGGTTCGTCGGCTCGTCGAGGAGCAGGACGTCGGGGTTCGAGAGAAGAAGCCTCGCGATCGCAACGCGGCGGCGCTCGCCGCCGGAGAGCACCGCGACCTTCTTCGATCCGTCGGGGCACCCGAGATCCGCCATGCGACGCTCGACAAGGTTCTCGAGGTTCCAGTAGTCGTTGGCGTCGATTATCGCCTGGAGGCGCTCCATCTCCGCCGCCGCCTTGGGGTCGTCGAGCTCGCAGCAGAGGTCCTCGTAGCGCGTCACCATCGCCTGCGCGTCCGCGACGCCCTCCATCACCGACTCGAGGACCGTCTTGGAGTCGTCGAGCTCCGGCTCCTGCGGAAGGTACCCGACCTTGGTCCCCTTCGCGACCTGCACCGTGCCCATGAGGTCCGTGTCGAGCCCCGCAAGGATCTTGAGGAGCGACGACTTGCCCGCGCCGTTAGCGCCGATGACGCCGATGTGCGCGCCGTAGAAAAACGAGAGGTTGACGTCCTTCAGGATCGTCTTGGTGCCGACCTGCTTCGTGACGTCGATCAAACTGAACTGGTATTCGCCTGCCATAGGTTGAAAAGTTGAAGAGTTGAAGAGTTGATTGGGTGAAGAGGTGGACATTATACACTATTTCATAAGCGGAAGGCAATGCCGCGACGCATGCTCACATTCCACGCCCAACCAAGCTTAGACATCAAATACGGCGCAACTGATCAGAAGAACCACTTCGCGACGGCGAGGAGCCCCTGCTTCCACGGAACGCGGTGCGAGACGCCCGACTTGCCCTGGAACTCCGAGAGATGCTCGACATACCAGTCGTAGTTGCGGATAAGCGCCTGCTTGTTCGAGTGCTGGGGCCTGAAGTCAAGGATCTTCTCGGCCTTCTCGATCGAGACGAACGAGTCGGTCGAGGCCGTCTCGTACACCCACGGATAAAGCGGCGAGAGGCGGAGCTTCTCGAGGATGCGCAGGATGAAGACGATCGGCTTCACGGGAGTGCCGCGGATCTTCTTTCCGTGCCCCGCGTGGTCGAGGACCGCCTGGTAGTCCTCTTTCATCGTCGTGAACTCCTTCGCGCCGATGTTGAACTCGGTCGCGACCTTGTCCTTCGGATAGGTCATCGCGTTCCAGATCGCGTGGTCGAGGTCGTCGACATCCATCAGCTGGTAGCGGTTGTTGCCGCTGCCGATCATCGGGAAGCCGTGGCCGGTGTACGCCCAGTCATAGAAGAGCGCGAAGACGCCAAGCCGCTCGGGGCCGATGAAGCTCTTCGGGCGGATGATCGAAACGCAGTACCCTTCCTTGATCGCCGCGCGGCAGATATCCTCCGCATCGATCTTCGCCTGTCCGTAGGGACCGACGCCGATCAGCGGATCGGTCTCGTAGATCGGATGCTTCTTCGGGACGCCGTACACCGCCGTCGAGGAAATCTGCACCATCCTGTCGCAGCCGAACTTGCGGCACGCCGCAAGCACGTTGCGGCATCCGTCGACCTCTGTCGTGAAGATGTCGTGCTCGGAGTAAAGCGGAAGCGCCGCCGCGCAGTGCACGACGACGTCGCAACCTTCGACGCACTTCTCCACCGCCGCGACGTCGCGAACGTCGCCCTTGGTGAACTTGAGCCAGGACTCGCCCTTCTCCGGATAGTCGAAGTCGGCGATGTCGAGGACCCGAATCTCCTCCACGCCCTTGGTGCGGAGGAATCGGATGAGGTTGATGCCGAGAAAGCCCGAACCGCCTGTGACGAGGACCTTCATCGCTCCCCTCACTGTGCAGCAGGAGCGGCAGGAGCCGCAGGCGCGGGGGCGGCAGGAGCAGCCGCGGGAGCCGCAGGCGCGGGGGCCGCAGGTGTCTCCGTCGCAGGAAGCGCCGGCATCTCGGGCATCGCAGGGGCCGCGGGAGTGGTCTCGACGACCGGCTCGGCCTCGCGGGCCATCAGGCTGCGGGAGTGCACCGTCGAGGTGAGACGCGCGAGAATAAGGGTGTTGAGCAGGAAAACGGCTCCGAGGATCGCCGTCGTGCGGATGAGCACGTTGCCGGCGTCAGCGCCGAGCGCGGCTTCCATCATCCCGCCGCCGATCGCGCCGCCGAGCCCGCCTTCCTTGGGCTTCTGGATCATCACGACCATGCCGAGCAGAATGCAGACGACCACTTCGACCACATAGAGAAAACCAATGAAAATTGCCATTACTCTTTCTTCCTTTCGTTTATTGAGGGGATATTATACCGAATTTATGCGTCGCTCGTCAATGCCTCGAGTTCCGTTGCCGCCGCCTCCCAGTCTGCCGTGTAGCGGTCGATCTCGAACTGCAGGGTGCGGACCTTCCGGTTGGCCTCGGCGAAGTCGGTCTGGGGCGTCGGGTTGAACAGCTCCGCGCTCGCCTCGTCCAGCGCCTTCTGAAGCTCGTCGATCTTCTTCTCCGCCGTCTCGACGCGGCGCTTGAGCTCCTTCACCTTTGGAGCGATCTTGGCGCGCGCATCGGCACGCTGCTTTCTAAGATCCTTCTTGGAGAGCTGAGACGGAAGAGACGCATTCCCGCCTGCATCCGATTTCGACTCGGGCTTCCCGCCCTGCGACTTTTCAACCTTTGAACCGTTCAACTGTTCAACTTTTTCACGATAGTAGTCGTATCCGCCGGGGAACTGGCGAATCCCCTCCCTCGTGATTTCGAGGACGGAAGTCGCCACGGCGCGGACGAAGTCGATGTCGTGCGAGACGAGGAAGATCGTGCCGCGGTATTTCTTCAGGGCGTCCTCGAGGAGTCGGCGTCCGTCGAGGTCGAGGTGTGTCGTCGGCTCGTCGAGCAGGAGGAAGTTCGGCGCGGCGAGGAAGAGCCGCAGAAACGCAAGGCGTATCTTCTCGCCGCCGGAAAGGACGCCCGCCGGCTTCTCGACGTCGTTCTCGTCGAAGCCGAACGCGCCGAGCTGGTTGCGGAAGGCCTTCTCTGGTCCGCCGCCATGCGCGTCCCAGACGTTCTTCGCGTTGCGGTACACGGTGAGGTCCGGCGGAATCGTCTCGGCGAACTCCTGGCTCAGGTATCCCGGCACGACGTTGTGTCCGATGACGGCCTTGCCCTCGGTGGGCTTACGGGTCCCCGCCATGATGCGCATGAGCGTCGTCTTGCCGAGTCCGTTGTAGCCGATGAGCGCGACCTTGTCGCCGCGGGCGACGCTGAACTCGAGCCCGGAGAAGACGTTCTTGACCCCGTCGTAGCTGAAGCCGAGGTTCTCGCACCTGAACATCTCGACGCCGCTCGGCGGCGGCTCGGCGAGCCTGAGTCGTCCGGAGTTGGTGTAGCGCTTCGGAAGGACGATCCGCTCCTCGTCGATCTTGTCGATGAGCTTCTGGCGGCTCTGCGCCTGCGCGGCCTTCGTCGCCTGCGCGCGGAAGCGGTCGACGAATCGCTGGAGCTGCTCGCGGTGGTGGTCCTGGTTCTCCTTCGCCGCCTTCAGGTGCTCGTAGCGCACCTCGCGCTCCGTCATGTAGTAGTCGAGGTCGCCCTCGTAGCGCGTGGCCGTGCCCGCGTCGACCTCCACCGTGATGTCCGTGAGGGTACGCAGGAGGTAACGGTCGTGCGAGATGAGCATGAGCGTTCCGTCGTACGCCTTCAGGAACTTCTGCAGCCAGTCGACAGCCGGAAGGTCGAGGTAGTTCGACGGCTCGTCGAGGAGGAGGAGGTCTGGCTTCGAGGCGAGGACGCGGGAGAGCTCCGCGCGCATGCGCCATCCGCCGGAGAACGACTGGAACGGACGCCCGAAGTCGTCAGTCGCGAAGCCGAGTCCGCCGAGCGCGACCTTTACGCGCGTCTCGATGTCGTATCCGCCGAGGTGCTCGAACCTGGTCTGCAGCTCGCCGTAGCGCTTCATCTTCTGCGGATCCGAGAGGTCGGACTCGAGCTCCTGCATCTCGGCCTCCATCTCGGATAGGCCGGGTATCCCGCGGAGGGAGTACTCGAGCAGCGTCTCGCCCGGACTGTCGGGCTCGGGGTTCTGGCGCGTGAAGCCTATGCGCGGGCTGGACTCGATTATCAGCTCGCCGGAGTCGACGGACATCTCGCCGAGGATGATCTTGAAGAGCGTGGACTTCCCCGATCCGTTCGGACCGACGACGCCCACGCGATCGCCCTTGTTGACGCGGAACGTGACGTCCGTCAAGACGTCCTGGTGTCCATAGTGAACCGATATTCCCTTGAAGTCGAGCATCGGAGGAATCCGGGCGGAGTCAGTACCCGCACTCCATTATGGACCGCTCGAACCCGAACGTCCCGGCGATCAGCGCGGCGCGAATCCACATGCCGTTGCGCATCTGGCGCCAGTACATGGCGCGCGGGTCGTGGTCGCAGCACGTCGCGATCTCGTCGCGGCGCGGAAGCGGATGCATGATGATCGAGTCCGGACCGAGGAGCGCAAGCTCCTCCGCGCCGAACTTGAAGCGGGAGGTGTCGATCTTCGCAGACTCGCCCTTGGAATCGTCCCACTCGTCCTGGATGCGCGTCATGTAGACGGCGTCGGAAACCTTCGTCGCCGCGCGCAGGTCGTCGGCGATCTCGTAGCGGACGCCCTTCGACTTCAGAATCGCGATGACGTCGTCCGGAACCTGCAGCTCCTTCGGCGCGACGAACACCTGCTTGACGTCCCTGAAGTTGGTGAGGAGGTACGAAAGCGACCGCACGGTGCGCCCGCGCTTGAGGTCGCCGCAGAACGTGACGGTGCGTCCGTCGATGCCGCCCTTCTCCTCGAAGGAGCGCACGAGCGTGTAGATGTCGAGGAGCGCCTGCGTCGGATGCTGGTCCTTGCCCGAGCCCGCGTTGAGGATCGGTATCGGACGCGACGAGTTGGAAAGCTCCCACGCCATCTTCTCCGCGAGCCCCTGCTCGGGGGATCGCATGATAATCATGTCGAAGTACGACGAGAAGGTGCGGATCGAGTCCTCGTGGCTCTCGCCCTTGAACTCCGAGGACGTCGCGGCGTCGCGCACGGAGCCGGTCGTGAGTCCGAGGATCTGGCACGCCGCGAGGTGCGACAGGAACGTGCGCGAGCTCGGCTGGGAGAAGTAGAGCATCGCGCGCCTGTGCGCAAGGACGCTCTTAAGGTACAGCGCGCCCTCCTTGGACTTGTTTATGAAGCGAATCCTGTTCGCAAGCGTGCAGAGGCGCTCGAGCACCGCACGGTCGAACTGCTGGGCGAAGAGTGTGTGGTACGGCATGCCGTCCCCCTCCGCTCGCTCGAGGTACGCGCGCTTCGCCTCGAGCGGGAGGGCGTGGAACCCCTCCCATCCAATATCTGTTAGTCTGGCCATTGAAATACTCTTGGAGGTTTTAGGTTGTAATCGGCACAATGTCGTTTATCGTCCCTCATTTCACGCTTCTGAAGAACCTGCGCATCTCGTCAGGCGTCGTGCACTGGGCGAGACGCTCGTGGCCGTTGTCGGCCCTGAGGGCGCGGGAGATGAAGCTCATGAGCTTGAGATAGGGGGTCTGAGCCTCGTCGTTGGCGAGGGTGAGGACGATGATCCGCAAAGGCGAGTTGTCGATCGTCTCGTAGTCCGGGATGCAGCCATTCGCGGTGCCGGAGTTGTCGACGATGGCGACTGCGCCGGCGATGCCGTGGACGCTCGGGCAGCGTCCGTGCGGCACTGCGATGCCGTGGTCGAGTCCGGTGGCCATGGAGGCCTCGCGCCTCAGGACGGCCTCCGCGGCCTCGGCGGCGTTCTTGACGTGGTTGGGGCACGCCCTCGCGACCTCCGCGACCATCTTCTCGATGGCCTCCTTCTTCGAGGACGCGCGGAACTTCGGGAGCATGACGAACCCCTGCATGTAGCGTCCGACGCCCTCGTTGCCGCGCTTCGCGGGCTCGCTCTTCGCGATGAGCTTGCCGAGGTCCTCCTGGCGGATCGGCTTGGCGATCGCGCGCGCGAGGTCGTTCATCTGCGATGCGACCTCCATCCACGCGGTCATGACGATGTTCTCCTCGGAGCTCGTGCAGGTGAAGCGGATACGCTTGCCGATGCGCCGCACGGTCATGTCGATGTCGTCCATCGCGAGCTCCCAGATGTGGTCCGTCTGCGACAGGAGCGTGACGAAGAAGCCCTCCTTGCGGAACTCCTCGACGAGGCGCGAGACGACGAGCTCGGCGACTTCGCGCGTCTCGAGCTCGAAGACGACCTCGCGTCCGCCGTCGGCGTTGGCCTTGGGATGCCTCACGCCCCTCTTCTTCGGGATGAAGAGCCCCACGAGCACCGGCGGCGCGACGACCGTGGTGACAAGCGTCATGAGAATGCCGATGCCGAAGACCTCCTGCGTGAGGTAGCCCTGGGAAAGGCCGATGCCTGCGATGATGAGGGCTACCTCTCCGCGCGGGATCATGCCCGCGCCGACGCGCAGGGAGCCGAGGACGTTGAATCCGCAGAAGAGCGAGGGGATCGCGCAGCCCACGATCTTCGCGAGGACGGCAAGCGCCGTGTAGATTCCGCCGAATATGAGCACGGGCTTCGACCAGAGCGCCGAGACGTCGACCATCATGCCCATGACGCAGAAGAAGATCGGCACGAGGAACGTGTAGAGGTTCGCGAGGTTCTCCTGGACGAGGTGCTTGATGTCGGTGCGGGAGAGCGCAAGGCCCATGACGTACGCGCCGATGATTAGCGTGAGGCCGAGCGCCTCGAACGCGCCGGCGATGACGAGGGCGAGTCCGAAGGCGAGCGTGGCGATCGCGCCGGGCGCCCTGAAGAGCTTGAGGAGCCAAGATATCTTCTTGGCGAGCACCACGCCGACCGCTGTGCCGACGAGCCACACGCCGAACGCCTTCACGGCGGTCGCGCCGATGGACACCCACGAAAGCGGGGCGACCGCGCCCGTCGCGGGGTCGGGCTTCTGCGAGGCGATTATGCCCATGCCGATGGCGAGGACGATGATGCCGAGGACGTCGTCGATGACGGCGCCGGCCATGATGGTCACGCCCTCCTCGGAGTCCATCTTCTTCTTCTCGGAGAGGATGCGCGCCGTGATGCCGACGGACGTCGCGGTGGACATGATGCCCATGAACATCGCCGCCGGGGAGAGGATCGCCTTGACGAGCTCGCCCCTGCCGACGAGCTCGCCGAGCTCGGAAAGGCACTCGATGCCGCCGAGCAGGTCGGGGAGGAACGTCGTCGCGTACACCGCGCAGAGGTCGCCGAGGAGGAACGAGAACACAACGCCGCCGACGCCGACAAGGGAGCCCGCGAACGCGTACTTGAGGAACATCTTGAGGTTTGTCTCGATGCCGGAGAGGAAGAGCAGCACGACGGACGCGATGGTACAGATTCCGTACAGCTCCGGCGTCGCGGCGAACGGATTGCCTCCGGCCGCGGCCTGGGCCCTTAGCGCCTGCCCGTAGAAGAGTCCGTGCTGGAACATGCCATCGAACCCCGGGATCGGAATCCCGCCGAGCGCCCACGGGCCTATCGCGATGCCCGCGCCGAGCTCGCCGAGGACGCTCGGGAGCCTCATTGCGCCAGCGATCGTGCCGCCGATCTTCGCGGCAAAGATGATTATGCCGATCTGAAGGACGAGGAAGAGCATCTTCGGCGTCATGCCGAGCTTCTCGGGCCAGTCGGCGGCGGAGGCGGGAAGCGCCTCGCCCGCCAAGGCACAAGTCGCAAGGATTGCGCAAGCAATGAACAGACCCGACTTCTTCATGACTTTCGCCCTTTCAACTTTTCAACCTTTCAACTTTTCAACCTTCTCTAAAATGCTTCACCTTCGGAGTCCAGCCCTTGGCCTCCTCGGGGGTCATCTGCGCAAAGCACATCACGATGAGCCTGTCGCCGACCTTGCCCTTGTGGGCGGCCGCGCCGTTGAGGCAGCAGACATGGCTTCCGCGCCTTCCGGCGATGGCGTACGTCTCGAAGCGGTTGCCGTTCTCCACGTCGGCGCAGAGTATCTTCTCGTAGGGGAGTATGCCGACGGCCTCCATGTCGTCCGGGTCGAGCGTAAGCGAACCCTCGTAGTCGAGGCACGCCTCGGTGACCCGTATCCTGTGCAACTTCGCCTTTAGAATCTGAAGTAACATGGTGCTTGGTGCCTAGGTTCGCTCCTCGATCATCTTCTTCGTTATGACAACCTTCTTCATCTTGGCGTTTCCTGGGGCCTCGTACATAATGTCCGTCATGAGGCGCTCCATCTCCGCGCGAAGTCCGCGCGCGCCAGTCTTGCGCTCGAGCGCCGTCTTCGCGAGGGCCTTGAGCGCGCCGTCCTCGAACTTGAGCTCCACTCCGTCCATCGACAGCAGCTTCTGGTACTGCTTCACGAGCGAGTTCTTCGGCTCGGTGAGGACCCGCACGAGGTCGTCCTCGGAGAGGTCCTTCATCGTGGTGATGATCGGAAGGCGCCCCGTGAACTCGGGGATGAGGCCGAACTTGACGAGGTCCTCGGGCCGCACGTCCAGCGCGGCGCCGGAGTCCTTACGCCCGGCTTCGCCGTCGGCGGACGGGTCCTGCCCCTGCGCGCCGAATCCGATCGCGCGCTTGCCGGTGCGCTCGCCGACGATCTTGTCGAGCCCGACGAATGCGCCGCCGCAGATGAAGAGGATGTTGGAGGTGTCGACCTCGATGTACTCCTGGTCGGGGTGTTTCCTGCCGCCCTTGGGCGGGATGCGGCACACAGTGCCCTCGACGATCTTGAGGAGCGCCTGCTGCACGCCCTCTCCGGAGACGTCGCGCGTGATCGACACGTTGTCCGTCTTCGACGCGATCTTGTCGATCTCGTCGACGTAGATTATGCCGCGCTTGGCGAGCTCGACGTTTCCGTCGGCGTTCTGGAGGAGGTACCTCACGAGGTTCTCGACGTCCTCACCGACGTAGCCCGCCTGCGTGAGCACCGTCGCGTCGCCTATCGCGAACGGCACGCCGAGCATCTTTGCGAGCGTGCGCGCGAGAAGCGTCTTGCCCGTGCCCGTCGGGCCGATGAGCAGGATGTTCGACTTCTCGATCTCGACGTCGCCAAAATCGTGGTTCGTGCTTCGTGGCTCGTGGCTCGCGGCTTCCGCGGCCTCGAGGCGGCGATAGTGGTTGTGGACCGCGACCGCAAGCACCTTCTTGACCTCGTCGTGCCCGATGACGTACTGGTCGAGGAACGCCTTGATCTCCTTCGGCGTGGGCGTCGGAGGGAGCGGCGGGACGTCCTCCGCCTTCTTCATGTGGCGCGTCACCATCTCGTTCGCATGGTGGACGCAGTCGACGCAGATGTTCGCGTCGGGCCCGGGGATCATGCTTACCTGGTCCGACGTCCTGCCGCAGAAAGAGCAAGTGAGCTTCTTCATCCGACCACCTTGTCGATGAGGCCCCATTCGACGGCCTCCTCGGCGGACATGAAGTGGTCGCGGTCGGTGTCCTTCACGACGTCGGCCATCTTCTTGCCGGAGTGCTTCGCGAGGATGCCGTTCAGGATCTCCTTGAGGCGCAGTATCTCCTTCGCCGTGATCTCGATGTCGCTGGCCTTGCCCTCGGCGCCGCCCCACGGCTGGTGGATCATGATGCGCGAGTTCGGGAGCGCGAAGCGCCGTCCCTTCGCGCCGGCCGTCAGCAGCACCGCTCCCATCGATGCGGCCTGTCCGATGCAGTACGTCGCGACGGGGCACTTCACGAACTGCATCGTGTCGTAGATCGC
>Ga0265298_10007309_pt1 | contig 13441 bp, 11 predicted proteins | sample AusTroGonzalo_MG_3_FD_193486 | JGI IMG/M metagenome (GOLD analysis project Ga0265298, IMG submission 193486) | Bovine rumen microbial communities from tropical cattle in Woodstock, Queensland, Australia - Gonzalo_01 | ecosystem: Host-associated > Mammals > Digestive system > Stomach > Rumen ...
TTTTTATACATCCATGCGTCGCCGTCAATTTCGTCCACATATACAGTGTTTTTAGAATGGTCAACAAAAAGCAATGGGGAGACAGTCGCGCCCAAAACATAAAAGCCCCATCCATAAGCATTGTTGCGCGTCAACCAAAGCACACGACACAAATACCTTTTAAGTCTTTCGGTAATCGTCCAATCGTCGTTAATGCAATCGGTAAACCACCGATCCCGATTCCATGCCCTAAGTATTTGTGTTGTGTCTTTGTATTCCCTGTAGTGGGCGTCCCAATCAAACAACATCCAATCCGGGGCAATCTCTTTTATGTCGCTTGGATTGCAAGAATTGTCCCACGTTTGCCACAAGTGCAGCGGGCCGGGAAGCTCGCCGTCCTCGTCGCAAAACAACAAAACTATGGGATTCGTAATGTAACACAACACGGACGCCAGTAATGACAACGGCAGATAAAACAACCATCGAATCAAATCAACCACTCCTTTCTTATTTATATTGAAAAAGCGAGGAAGGCTTGCACCGTCCCCGCTTTTTGATTGACCTCGTTACATTTTGGAAAGCATTTCTTTAATGATTTCCTTATCGTGTCCCTGCGCCTCGTGCATCAAGCCTTCCAGCTTGTCGCGCATACCGTCTCGGCTATAGTTGTCTCTGCTGACAAATTGGCCGTTCATACCACGCCCGCGCCGATAGCTGTTGCCGTCATCGTAGGAGCCGCGATAGCTCATGCCGTCCTCTGAATATCCATCCATCGAACGGCGGAAGCTGTTGCCGCCATCGAAGCGTTCCATAGCCTCGATTGTCTTGATTTTTGTAATGCCGCTGACCGCAGCCTTTGCGGTTTCAACGGCGCTTTTGTCTTTGAAGTGTCCCTGCTCCGCGTACTCGCGCAAAACCTCATGGAACATTTCGCAGACTTTATCCATCACCTTATCCAATGGTTTCACCCCTCACCGCGTCACGGCCAAATCAGGCCGCGCGAAAATCACGTTTGCGTTTTGCACAAGAATAGGAATTTCCGACGTGTTGCGGATCGTCAACGTCTCGCAGCAACCTTTACGCACAAGCGCGTTGATTGCGCGGCTCACGTTGAAATACTGTTCCACCGCCGCAGGCGTCACAATCATTGTCGAGGCGGGAATTGTCGCGCCGCCAAGAGTAATCGCCACCGAGATAGGGCCGACTGTCTCGCCTGTCGGGATGGCTATGTTCGCTCCAAAATCCACCTGATAGATTGCAGCCGGCTCCGGCTGGCAGCAGCACCGCCTCGCGTTCGGCGTATAGCCTTTCAGTTCAAAAAGCCCCGTGCCTTCGCGCTCCCATACAAGGCCGCGATTGCAGGGTACGGGATTCTCCGCAAATATGATTGCTTCGCCGGGGTTCACCGTCTGGACGGGGTTATTTGTCCACTCCGCCATATTGACCGCCTCCCCTTATGCACAACCGCAACCAAAATTGACCGCGCCGCAGCAGTTCGGATTCTGCACCACATACGCCGGAACAGGATTCGGATTCAAGCGCTGAAGCAGATTTGCCGTCTGCGCGTTGTTGTCCTGAATAAGCTGCGCGGTCTGCGCCGTCTGCGACGCCGCGAGATTTGCCATGTTGAGCTGCGTGCGAAGCTGCTCGTTTGCGGATTTCAGGCCGTCGATTTCAAGCTGGCAGAGCTTATCAAGAACGGACTGGAAGCCTTGGTTCTGCGACTGGACAATGGCGTTCGTGTTGGCCGTGTTCTGCGCCATCAGATCACGCAGGCCGTCGCTGATTGCCTGCCGGTCAGCACAGTTTTCCGTGGCTACCGTATATTTGAGGTCAGCCAAGCCGGCGCGATTTTCGCAGCAACAATTCTGCAAGCTCATGGCAAGCGTGTTCATGCCCTGATTCGTCGCGTTCTGATTGGCGTTCATGGCCTGCAAAAGATTCGTCTGCGCGTTGCACTGTGCCACAGCCGCATCCGCAAAGCCGTTGCCGACCTGTGCCTGCAAAGAAGAAATCCCCGCCGAAGTGGCCTGCTGATCGAATCCGCGCTGCATATCAGCAACTGCGCCGTTGTTGCCGAGGCCGCCGTTGCCATATCCGCCAAAGGCGAACAGAAACAGGATAAGCACCCACCAAGCGCCGTCACCGCCCCAGCCGAAGCCTCGACCGCCATTGCCGCCATTCAGTACGGCGGCCACGTCCGCAGCGGTCATGCCGCCGCCTTCCGTCAATGCCATAAATAATCACTCCTATAATTTATTTCATACCCTGCGCAGGAGTATTTCAAGGTTTTCGCCCCATAATCTGACTTGCCATCTGCGAAAGCTGATTATATTGCGCCTGCGTCATTTGCCCGGTGTTCAAAAGTTCCTGCACCGCTTGGCGCGGGTCCTTCTGCATCTTGGAAAAGTTCTCGGCAAAAGTCTTAAACTGTTGGAGCATTCCCATTGGGTTATTCATCCTTCTTGCCCTCCCCAAGCGCCTCTAAAACTTTATTCAGTTTTTCCTGCAGCTTTGCAAACTCTTCGCGTGTAACGACGTTTTCAGCTCCGGGAGGCGATATTTCCTTAAACTCAAATTTTCTCATTTGCTGTTGGAAGCCGTTTTGATCCGTAGTCTTTAACCAAAAATTGCAGGCCGAAAAATCAATCAATGCAACTGTCGTGCCGGACGCCACGGGGTACATTTGCGCCCCGGCCTCGCCATTGACAGATACAAGCATTGTCTGATTCTGCGCCTGCTGTTGTTGATTGTTGATAGGGGTAAAAAAATTATTTGGGTAAGCCATGTTAATTGTCCTCCTTCGACCAATAATAAATCGGCGTCTCGTCGCCGCTGTCCCATGTGTCAAAATAATCTCCGTCAACCACGGTTACAACGTGCGAGCCTGTCCCTAAGAGGTAACGTCCCGACGGATAATCACGGCAAAACTCGGCTACTGTGTAGCAGTCCGGGCAAGTGTCCGGCAACTTGTGGCGTTTATACCCGTTATCCGCCAGGTACGCACCCCAAACAGAGTTAGAGGAGGGCATATCAAACATTTTATATCCTTGCGCGACAACGCCCATGTATGCGGATTGCCAGTCAGTTTCCAGCAATTTTGCAATCGCTCGGATCACGCAATCGCCAACAATAGCCTGCGCCGGATTCGGATTGTAATACATAAACATTTCTCTCACCCTGCCAAAAATTATCGCAAATTTAAGGCCAGATAAAAGATTAAAGAAGGATATAAAAAGCGCCTCATTTGGAGGCGCCTTTTACTTTGCCAACTTTAATATAAGATTTTTGGAGTGATTTTTTAACGTGAAACTCACTGCAATGTAGCGCGTCTGCGATTTTTACAATCGTTTCAGAGCGGAGAATATGACGATTTAGTATTTCTTCCTGCTCCGGCGTTATCTGTGCCTCATAGACTAAGGCGTTATATTCGCTTCGCGTGGATTGTTTTAATTGCAAACGCGCGGCTTTGCACTCAGGATTCATTTGCCGCCGCCTCCTGCTGCGGCCAAACAATCGCCCGTACTTCGTCCGCCGTCGTCGCGGCGTTGACGCGCTGCTTCAATTCGTTGTATGTAACGTGCAGCTCATTGGAGCGTGTCGCTGCCGCCGCATTGATTGCCGCAAAATCAGCAACGCCGAGCGGGACGCGCTGATTATCAGCCGTCGTCCAAGTGATAGTCCCCTGTCCGCCTGCGTCGGTCAATGCCTGCCGCGCAATCGCCAGCCTGTCGCGGCTCTTGTCGTCGTAATCGAAAATGCCTTTGTCTGTCGTAATCGGCTCGACTTCTTTCGTGTCGCGGACGCCTTTCATCTCCATGATTTTCTCCGCTTTTACTTCGTCAAGCGTCGGCTCTGGCGGAGCGGGCGGAACAGGAATTTCTTGATACTCCCATGCGCTACCGTTCCAAACAACATTGAAGCCTTCTTTCTCCGGCAACGGCGCAATCGTTGTGCTGTTGCCGGGGATAAGATAGACTTCCTTGCCCGCTTTTTTCGTTTCCAACGGGTCAAACTGGCACTCAACACGCCTAATGTATTTCCCGTTCGCGCCATATTTATATGCGTTCATGTTTTCCCCTCCTATTAGTATTTAATCAAAAATTTTACTGTCAAAGATTTAGGCTGAACCGTATTGCTGTTGCCGTAGATAGAGTTGGAACGGGAAGCGTCGAAACTTTTATAATATTGCAGATATCCGCCGCTTGCTACTCCGTCATACCTTGCGTAGCTCGAACCGTCGACAAATGCTCCGACGCCGGTGTCGCCGGATATAATGCCTGAACCGGTAATATTCGGTAACCCCGCTGCGTATACTGTGCCTGCTGTTGTTGCCCCCTCAGCAAAGGTTCCATCTGTAAAATCTGGAAGGTTAAATGTTGTGCTGCCGTCGCCGTCGCCGTAGTCTGTACCGATTACGGCAAACAGTTCTGCGTATGTCGCCCGCGAAAGTGCGCTGCCGTCACACAGCAGATAGCCCTCCGGCAACGCCCCATTCCCGGCGTAAGATATGATTGCCCCGGTTGGATTCCCTTCTTGTACTAATTTGTGATACGTCCATACTGCCGTCCCGTCCGTGACCGTGCCGCCGATTGTCGCGCCGGAAAAATCCGGCTCTGTCGCCGCCGTCGTTCCTGCCGTCGTACAAACCAGCATCATCTTACCCGGCAAGGACGCGGAAAATGCGACGTCGTCCACAGCATACGCCGTAGAGTTTTGCCGAGTCGTAATTCCCGCTGCGGATACGGCGCCCGTCGTGGTTACGCTACCCGCTGAAACTGCACCCGTAGCCGATACACTTCCTGCCGCCACGCTCCCCGCGTGAACCTCGCCCCACTTTTTTGCCGTCGTGCCGAGCTTTCCTTCGCCGTCGGCGCGAGGCACAATGTTTCGTGTTGCCATCATCATTCCTCCATTCTCACAATACAGCCATAGGCATTAAATCGCCCTGCGTGTCGTATTCCCAATCGTCGTCGCCAATCATAGCAGCGGCAGGCATCAAGTCCTGATTCGCGTCAAGCTGCCAAGCGCCAATGCCATACATCAAGGAAACCCACTGCGTCGATTGACCGGGAACGTCGGCTCCCGTGACGTTTGTTCCCACGCAGCGGTATGTGTAACCGTCAGTATAGGCCACAATATCCGGGTAATTGTACGTCGCTGTGGGATCCCACGCAAGCGGCTCGATGATGCCTTCAAGCTGTGTCGCGATCTCGTCTGCGTACAGTGAATCCGCCTTTGATTTCAGCGCCCAAGACTTCGAGCTTTGCGTATACCCCGTATCAGAATCAGCGTCAATCTCGCCGTCCGGGGAGCTGTCGCTTTCCGCCCACTTCTGTGCAAGTGTTGCACTGTCTGCGGCATTACTTTCGCTTCCTGCTGCAGCAAGTTCGCTGGCCGCCGCGTTCGTTTCGGAAGCCGCCGCCGCAATCTCGCTGTTGTATGCGTTTGTCTCGCTGATTGCCGCCGCCGCCGCGCTCGCCGCCGCCGCTTCGGAGCTTGCAAGCAGTCTGTCCTTAAATTCCTCCGGCGTTTCGTCGCTTGCCATATCCGTTGTAATAGCACGCGTCAACCACTCATAGAGCTGCTGAATCATCATGACTTCCCTGTCCATCTCGCCCTCAACGTCGTCTGCGAAAAACGGGCCGAGGTTTTCAAGGTTAAGTTCTTGCTCGTTTGGTATTTCGCGTTTTATTGTGATTTTTTTCCCGGTTTCCAGCGGATCGCCAACCGTCGGATAGGTTACAGTTTTGGCCGTCGTGTCAATCGTAAAATTCGTTGTCGCTTCCGATACGCCATCGTCATTTGTTACATAGACGCCAACGTATTCGCCGTCGCTTTCCAGCAGGGCGAAGGTGTACGGAAACACGGTAGCCGAGCCGTTGCCCGCATAGACGTTTTTGACGGTCTGATTTTGCACGGACATATTGCATCATCTTCCTTTCTTGATTTGTTTGTTTTATCAAATGCGCGTTTGCGCTTTGACTACTTTTTCCGCTCGTTCTTCGGCCTGCGCCGCATAATATCGCCAAATTCAGGAGACATATTATTAAACAGAATATCAACGGCGTTCCAAAAAATACGATTAAGCTGATTCGGCACGCCCACAAGCATTGTCGCCGTATTGATAACGCCCTCCGCCTTGTCCTGCGGTGATGCTTTGTCGCTGTGAATACGCTTGATTGAACGGTTGACATTTTCAATAGTGGATTCAATCGCTGACATTCTATAAGTGTATTCGTGCATTCCTGCAATCGCTCCGGCAAATGCGTTTCCAAGTTGTCCGACGGGGCCAAGCATAGAGAACGAATAGCTTTTTAGTTCCTTAATAATCTCCGGCCATTTGTCCTCGTCGTCGATTCCAAGCGGATTTTGCAAGGCAAGCGCCATAGCAAGCATTGTTTGTCCAAGCCATTTGTAAAGGACATAGGAGCAGACATTAGCAAAGGCTTCCTGCTTTTGCCCCATTGTCCACTGTTTCGACGCCAGCCGCTCCATGCGCAAAAATTCATTGTACCGTGCATTAAAGAAACTTTGGAACATGGTAAATACTTTGTAGGCACGCGCTCGCTGCATGGAAGAAACGTCGGTAATTCTTGACGATCCAAGCACGCGCCGGACAAGCGCGTCTGCATAGTCAATCGCGGCTTGTTCCGTTGCGCCTTCGTTCAATTTCTTGTTGTACGCCGTCAGCCAGTTCGGAATTGCCGTCGCGTTGTCCGTCATTGCCATTGCTTTAATACCAACTTCGCGGAAGAATTTCTCCCAAGCAAATTCCTTTTTCTCGTCCACAATATCGCGGACGGTAATATCAGGAAGCTCGCACCGTTCGCGAAGGAAAGACGACTTCGAGAAAACAAAGTCAACCATTTCTTTGTGGCTCTCCGGCAAATGATATTTCAACATATACGTCCCAAGCGCCCTAAGATTGTCCGCCATTGTATATCCTTCAATAGCGTTTCCATACAAAAGAGAGTTCGCGTAGTTCTGCGCAATGACTTTGAGATTCAGCATAATGACAGCGTGCGAAGTTCTCTGCCGTAGCCAGCTAATCTGATCTCCAAGCAGCTTTTCAAACTCGGACATAGATTTGCTGTTGCCTTGCGGATCAGCGCACACTTCCAGCATTTCCTTGAATACTTGCATTCGCGCAACGCCAACTTTGCTTTTTAACGTGGCAAAAAGTTCCTGGTCGTTCAGCACGCGCCGGAAATCGTTCATCGTTTCCCGCCAGCAAAGGTCGTGAATAGATTCGTAAATCCATTGTGTTTCCGCGCCGGGGAAAAGATTGACGGGATAGCGCGCGTTCGTCCTTGCCTCTGTCGCGCTTGTGTTTGTATGGTATGTACGAATATTTCTGCCCTGCAATGGATCGTCGTCTTTGACTTCGGCGTTTGAAGCATGGGAACCCGTCTCTCCGTTCCGCATCAGCGGGAAATATCCACCGCGAAAAACGACAGATTCACCGTTGATTGTCAATTCTACGGGCGTTGCCTCAACCTTCTTCAAGCCAAAGCCTTTGACGCGCTTTTCAAGTTCGTTCTTCTCGCCCCAAAACATCTCAGCAGCGTCAATCTTCCGCTGTGCGTATTCAACATCTTTCTTCGTCAGCACACGCCCAAGAAAATCAATCAAATTCTGCCGTGTCATATCCGCTGCCGTCTGCCTGTTTGTCAGTTCGTCGGGCATTATCCACAAATTGCTTTTTTCAAAACCCACAGGGACAGTTTCGCAAAGCCGCTGGGAGTTTTCCTTGTTGCCGAGATTTATCAGCATTTTGACAAGCGTATGCTTTGTTACAGAAGTTCCAAGTTCATCGTAATAAATTTCTTCATTCGCGGCTTTTTCCGCCGCCTCGTCGGGAAGCCATTTCTTCAGCGCGTCGGCATCCGCTTTGTCGTACTGCTCTCTATAATCGTATTCTTTATCGGAGGAGCGTTTAATCATATTGCCCCATGCCTGAGAGAACCAGCCATAGGTTGCATCGTCAAGATATTCCAGGAAGCTGTCGAGCGTTTCCATCGAAGCCGTGAAACGCTCCATTGCCGTTGCTTTTGTCGGCTTGTTCGGATTCGGCGTCCATATTGTTTTAAGATTGGACAACTTTTCCATCATCAAGGCTTTTGTGTTTTCCCATGTTTCTTGACGGTTGAACGTATTGACGCCCTTTTGCGCCTTGACAATCGCCTTGATATTCTTGATTGCATTGACAACATCTTCGTACTGCTCCAACGTCAGTGCGTTCGTGTCGTCAATAGGGATCGTCCCGTCAAGAATCCACGGCGCAATATCCACGCAATCAAATTGTTCCTTCATTGCCGCCGCATAAGCGTTAAGCGTTTCAAACTGCGCTTGCGCCGCCGCCTCCCTGTGGACAGACCGCGCAATATTCATGCGCTCAAACAGCTTGCTGATTGCCGCAAAGTGTGTCTCGTTCAGCCATGCTTCCGGCTTTAGCTTCACTTGCTTCTTGATAAATTTCTCATACTGCTTTTGACGACGTGCAATCTTGATACTCTCTGCCGCCATTGCGTGCCAATACGCCTGCAAGTTCTTCTGCGTCAATGCCTCGTCGAATTTCTTCTTTGCCAAAAGCTGCGCGGACTTGACAGCCGCATTGCGCTCCGCCGTAATGAATTTGCTTGTGCGCGTAGCTTCCTTCATGTTCATCTTGGCAAGATCGGCGCGCGCCAAATTCTTCGCCTGCTGTTTGCGTGCCGCTGCAACGTCGGCGTTAATCTTCCGCTCCGCTTTTTTCTGCTCCTGCGTTTCTTGCTGTTCGTTTGCCCTCCTGGCGTATTCCTCAATAAGCTGCTGTTCAACGCCAATAAGAAGCGCCTCGTCCTCGTTGTAGAGGGATTCACGAATAGCTGCTTCATAATTCGCTTTCTCGTTCTCCGGCGACATTTCCGCAACAATCTCGTTTATCCGCTGATTGACTGCTTTTGCTTTTGTCGGACTTTGTTCAACGTCTTTCATCATTTCATCGGCGCTGGAATAGCCAAAGCGCTCTGCCGTCATGTTTGCTTCCAGCAGGAATAATTCGCTTCCTACGGCGCTCGTTTCGTTGTAGTTTTCATTCAGCTTGGCAAGCCTATCCTTGATTGCGTCGCACGCTTCAATCCTGCGCTCAATATCCGCAAGACGTTTTCCTTCCTCCGCCATAGCTTGCGCTTCTTCGGCAGACGTAGGAACCCAGCCTTCGATTTGCGGCGCGCTTGAATCGCCGGAAATAAGCTGCCGCGCCATTTCTTGCAGTTCCGCTTTTGTCGGCTTGCGCTTGTGTTCGGCGTAAAAATCCCTGTACCACTGCGCATTGTTGGAAACTCTGCCAACAATATCTCCTTTTGCTTCGCCGTATTCGTTCGTTTCGCGGATAGTTTCAACGCCCTGCCCCATGCCTTTGTCAAGAATGTCAAGGGCGGGTTGTATAATTTCATCCCGTTTCTTTTCGTAACCTTTGCGAACGTCGGCAAGGCCTTTCTTCCAATTTTTCGGATTCGCCACCGCCGCATAATTCGCGACTTCGTTTTCAATCTTGGAAACGTCGGCAGCAAAAGCGCGGTTAATAAAATCCTCCGCCGTCCAAATGCCGGCCCCGGCCTGCTGATCCTGCAACATTCTGAACCGTGCCGCGTCTGCTTTGTCGTAGCCGCACGCATACACGGGCCGCTTGCTGACTTCTTCTTCCACGCGCGGACGAATTTCTTCCTTGAATTTCTTGACTTCCTCGCGCCGTTTCTTGGAGTAGTCTTTCAGCGCGCGTCGCGTGAGAATATATACGGCTTTCTCCCTCGCCTTTGCAATATAATTTTCTACCTTTGCTCGCGTCGCGTCGCTCATGTTTTCCGTGATTACGTCGGGGAGATTGGCAAAATAGCCGTTGATGCGCTCCATTTCCGCAATATCATCTTCGGCGGCCAGCATACGGTCAAAAACTTCGCGCACTTCGTCCGTAATTTCCGCATAGTTTTCGCTCCGCTGCAACGTCCGATAAACGTCTCTCAGCCATTGCGCAAACTTGGTAAATACGCGCCGGAGTTCATGGGAAGGAGCATTGCCTTCCATGATGTACGTCTCGCCCGCTTCCGCCAGCTTTTCGTGGGCTTTGCGGCGACCGTCAACGTCTGCCGCCGCCCATTCCTCCATCGTCATGCCAGCGTAATTCAGCAGCGTTTCAAAGTCTTTTACCGTCTGCTCGGATGCCGAACCGTCCTGGACAGTCTGCCACATTTGCTCGACAAAAAAATGCCATGTTTCATGAATGACAGTGGAGGCGTCCGCTCCTTTGAAAAGAGTGATAATATTGGTTGCAGGGTTATAATCGCCCTTGCGGTTTTGGGCATAAGAAAAGCCGCTCTGATTAGAGCGGCCATTTTTCTCCGCTGCCGTTTTTTCTCCCGCCGGCCCTTCGTCCTGTTTTCTGTCGTAAGCATACGGCATATCCTCGCCGTCAAAGACAATCACTGCGTCGCTGGTGTGCGGCGTCGGCGTCATGTTGCGCTTTCTTTCAAGCATTGTTTTCGCAAATAGTTTACGCCGGATTTCCTCTTCGTCGCCGCTTTTTTGGGCTTCTTCGTATCTTTCCTGCGCACGGACAATATATTGTTCAAGTCTTGCCCTACGCATAACTTCCCGCGCTTCCTGCTCCCCGCCTATGCGAAGATAAAGGTCGTAATCGTCTATGCTGTCATATTCCTGTTTATAGCGTCCAAGCGTTTTTAGCGCGTCGCGAATATCTTCAGCCGAACCTCCGGCAGCAAAGCCTTCGATTTTTTGAATCATGTGCGCGACTTCGTGAACGACCGTGGAAGGCATTCTTTCTTCGTCAAGGTGGTTTTCGTTGAGAGTAATTACAAGGTCAAATACATCTGCCTGCCCGTATGTGCTTTCTTCCATGTTCGGATCAATGTTTACTTTTACCGTTCGGAGTATGGGATATGCGTCAAACAAATCCGCATTGTAATACACGCGGGCCAACGGCAACTCGCCAAGTTTTTTAAGGCCGGACAAATCAACGTCGTTCAAATTATCTTTGATCTCAAAACGCCATTTATTGTCAAGTCCTTTGAACCAGCCCGTTTTTTTGTAAATCTCGTCTGCCGCCGCGCCGCTTTCTTCCATCTGCTGCGCTTCGGCCAGCTTCACTTTGTCCGCCGTTTCAGCGTTCTCGCCCGCGAATTGTCCGTACCCTTCCGCGCTTTCGCCATAGCGGAAACTCAGCTTCTTCAGAACGTCAACGGGATTGTCCCACATCCGCGCGCGCGCCAGCAGCTTCATCATTTCATTTGTTACGTCTGCTTTTATGCCTGCGGCTTTTGTGGCCTCTTTCATTTCATTTTCGATGCGGTCAAGCTCGTTGCGCATTGCGTCGTCCTGCTGTTTCTTTGCCGCCGCCCATGCTTGCTCTTGTTTGTCTTTGTTGACCGTATAGCCGCCATCTTCAAAGGCCGTATCATCTTTCACCGCGTCCAAGAATCCGTCGAAGGCCGCGCCCGTCGCCTCATAGTTTCCAAGTTTTATGTCAACCGTGTCACTGTCTGCCGCCGCTTTTTCTATATCTTCCACCGATACGCCAAGAGATTCAGCGACCTTTTCAATGCCTTTCTCCTGCGCGTACCCGTACAACGCTTCGCCGTCCACATAGACATTTTGATTCTGCATATTGTCGTTGACAACGGCGGCAGCATATTGCGGATTCACGCCGGATTCCTTGATACGATTGACTGTGCTTTCGACGTGCTCAGTCATCTCATTATAGACTTCGCGCTGCATGGCACGCTCCACGCTGCGCTCCATTCTGTTGTCAATGGCAAGATGCAGGGAGCCAGCACCGCCGCCCAAAAGGCCGCCAATTACGCCGCTATACGTTGCGCCCGGAAGAATTTCCCCCGCATGATCCCACATCGTTTGAAAGATTTCACGGGCAATTTGCGAGGCGTCTTTCTCCGTACCGTCTGCATTTTCCGCCCAAATTTTGGAAGCCTGCTCCGGGAACTCCTGCAAAAACTCCGTAAAACCTTCGGTGAAAACGTCCTCCGCGACTTTGCGGACGCGCTGACGGAGCATGGTATTGCCAGGAAAACGCTTCATCAGTTTTGAAAAACCAATATATTCAAGCGGCGTCTGCACGGCAGCATTAAACGCGCCCGCTTCTGCCGCCGTCTTTACGTCAACGCCTGCGTCGCGTAATTCCTTGTATTCCTCGCCGCCAATCTGCAACGCCATAGCGGGCAGCGTGCCATATCCGCCCGTAAGAACGCCAACAGTAGCCTGCCCTCCAAGCTGGCCTGCGCCCTGCGCCAAATCATAAACAAAACGCTCCGCCGAACTGTCTGCCCGCACGTTGTACGGCTGCAAAAATTCAGCGTTTGCCGCCTCGTCCAGCACATTCTTAAAACCCTCGTCCGCTTGCATACGGTCGGGGGCTTCCTCGTTCAGCATAACTTCGTTATAATCTCTGACCGCTTGAAAGCCGCGAAGTACGCCGCGAGGAACGGACATATAGCCGTTATAAAGAGATTTTCCAAGATTCAAGGCTTTGTCGGAAGCGGTCTGCTGTTCTTGGAAATTCATTGTGTCATATACAGATAATAGGCTTGCCACATTGCTTGTTACGGGCGCATATTGTTCGCCGGATTCTTTTCGCTTTTCGTATTCCTCAACGCTTAACATAGCAAACAATCCTTTCTTTATTTTCTGTAGCCGGACAAGTCTTTCATCTTCATAATATCTTCGCCAGACATATAAACATAATTTCCATCTGTGCTTTCAAGCACATATCCGTCGTCGCCCGTCTGCCTTATTGTGTCGTAACCATTTGCCGCAAGGATTCTATACGGCAGAATTACATTTTCTTCCGTATTCATCCAAGTGCCTTTATCTATGTATTGCCCGCCATGATATTCGTCCGTAAACGCTTTCGATACACGATCAGCCAAATCTTCCTCCCAGCCGGAAAATAACTGCCCTTTGTTATCGGCAAGCATTTTGTAATACTGAAAGCGCGCAATCCTTTTGAACGTCTTATTGAAGGACTTTTTATCTGCAATCATTCTGTCGTCAATATCGCAATACGCTTTTATATCGTCATACGGAATAGCCCACTCGCCTTTGTTGTTCTTGTAGTCTTTCAAAAGTTTTTGGAGTTTGTTGATTTCCGTTGCTGACGTAATTCCCCGCTGTGCGCAATAATTCATAATCGCGGTTTCATCTGCGCGGCCTGTAGAAATTTCATCACGAACAAGCTCCATATCTGTTTCATTTACTTTTTCCGAAGGTTGCCGTCTTGCCGTCTGCTCTGACGCTTTTTCATTTCTGCGCTCGATTGCAGAAACTGTCTTTTCCATAGCAATGCGGGTATGATCGTTATAAGCATATTTATCTACAATGGCCCTGTATTGCTCAATGTCAACAACGCCCTGATTCATCAAGTCCTGCATCTCGTCCTGTGCTTTACCTA
>Ga0265298_10007310_pt1 | contig 13441 bp, 20 predicted proteins | sample AusTroGonzalo_MG_3_FD_193486 | JGI IMG/M metagenome (GOLD analysis project Ga0265298, IMG submission 193486) | Bovine rumen microbial communities from tropical cattle in Woodstock, Queensland, Australia - Gonzalo_01 | ecosystem: Host-associated > Mammals > Digestive system > Stomach > Rumen ...
CTCAATCGCTGGAAACGGGATCACCTACGTTTTAGCGGTCCTTCAACAAAACGAAGCTTTGCAAATCATCGAATTCATATTATCGGCAACCTTAACGGTCGTGATCCTCGCGTATCGTCTTTGGCATTGGTGGAAAGAAGCTAAGAAGGACGGCAAAATAACCGAGGACGAGATAGACGAAGCGGGCAAAATCATGGAAGAGGAAACCGAGAAGTACAAGGAGAAAAATAAATGAATATTTCGAAATGGAATGAAGAGGTCGAAGCTTATCTAAACTCTTCTTATTTAGGCATGGTCGGCGACGTCGATTTTAACCGCTCGCGCGTCTCCGTGTTCAAATACCTAATAAACAACATGCAAAAACGCACTTTGGGAATGTTCGAATATAAGAACCTCCCGGAGACTTTAAGCGCGCGAAGCATTGAAAAATATTTGCAGGGCTCTGGCACTTGTCTAATCGTGGACGTGAAGCAAGAGCAAATCACCAACCAGCACGCTATCGACGACGGAGCGAAACCGGGCCTTTACGCTTTGCCGTGCAAGGCTGGAGGTGTCCTTAACGCGGATTACCTACCGACGCGCGCAATCGTCGTTTCGGCCTATTTGGGGCTCTCTGGCGAATACGATTTAATGAAGAAAGAAGCGGTTTACATGTGGAACGATTCATTATTGGAAGGTCTAGCCCCGCTTTATAGCCTTTACGCGTCCGAATTGACGGATAACGTTCTCACGCTCCATTTTCAAGAAGTGCACAACCGCATTTTGTCAATCATCAAAGCGAGCACGGAGGACGAGAAAAAGGACGCGAAAGACTTTTTCAAGGACTACGAAAATGGCGTTTTCGCGGCCCTTATGAACGAAGATTTTTTGGATAACCTCCAAAATAACCGCGTCGATCCGTTCAAGGGCTCGAACAATTCCACAATCAAAGACACGTTAGAAGCGCGGCAATGGCTTTTAGCCCACTGGAATATTGAAATCGGTTTGAACGATAACTACAACATGAAGCGCGAAGCGTTGAACGAAAACGAAATTGAAGCGAACGCGGACACCTTAACACCGCTTCTCGACGATATGTATAAGTGCCGTAAACGCGGCGTGGAGGAAATCAATAAGATTTTCGGAACGAATATCGAAGTCGATTTCTCTTCTTCGTGGAAGAGGGTACATAAGCGCGAGCAAAACGCCCAAAAGCAGGAAGATTTAGAAATCGAAGCTTTAAAAAAGCAAGTGGAAGAAACTTCCACCGATGATGTAAAAAATTTACAGGAAGACGGTAACAAGGAGGAAAAATAATGCAGTTCGATTATCCTTGCCTTTACGACTACATCAAGGAAGACTTCACCTTAATCGCTTGCGTTCAATCCATTTTCGACGAGATCCAAACGGAAAGCCAGACCGCGAGCGGTCACGTCTTCGAGGACTACGACGCGGAATTAAAAAGCGAACTGGCGTTTTCCTATTATTTCGAACGCGCTAAGCGTCCGCTTAAAGTCTTGTATTTCCAATACTGCAAAAACGCGGTTGATTGGGCCGATACGGACAGTATAAAAAGCTTCTTCACCCACTTAGGAAAAGTCGCATATTCCCGCTTTGGGGCCAATTGGGAAAGCATTTATAAAGCTTATTTCCTTACGGCCTATAAACCCCTCGAAAATTACGACATGGAGCAAGTGCGTACCCCACTGCTCGATACCACGAACACGACCACGAGGAAGCAGGAAACCAAAGTGGAGACGAGCGGCAAAACCTCCGTTGTGCCCTTCAACAGCACCACGCCCACTTTGACCGGGGAAAGCGAAGGTGATAGCACCACGACCGAGGACAAGACGAAAAACGAAGTCGAAGGAACGATCACGGAACGCGGCACCGACACGCTAACGCGACGCGGCAATATAGGCGTAATGTCTAGTCAAAGGCTTTTGACGGAAGAGCTCGAATTAAGAAAACTTGACTTCGTGAAACGTGTATTTGAAGATATCGACAAAGTTTTATTGCGTTCCTATATGCCGGGGGGAAATCCATGGATATTGTAAAAGAATATGATATTGCATTAACCAAAGACGAAATAGAAATATATGTTGAACCAATCTTGAACGCGAAAGACGAAGACGAAGCAAGAGCGTTATGTTCTCGATTCGAAACCTTATTGCGTGTGAAGCTTCGAGAAAAGGAGCGAAGATATAAGGGCTAATCAAAGCCCTTTTCTTTTGTCCTCTTGATATGTTCCACGTGAAACATTAACATTGAAATAGAAAAAGCGCTAAAAGAAGCGCAGGAGGAAAAATAAATTATGGGGTATGTACAATTTAATAAAACCACAATTCAACTTCCTTTACCCTCCGCAACTATGACGAAAGCGGAATATAAGGAGGCTTATGGTATTGACCTCGATGATTTGGACTTTGCTAAAGTGACTCTTTTGATCGATGGAAACGAAAAATATTCCGTTGATGAAATTCGTATCGTTTCCGGTGATGTTTTAATCTTTGGTGGCGGAAAGATTTTAACGATCGGTGATGATGACAATATTTCAGTCACTGGCGGGGCTTATAGTGTCGAACACGCTAAACCGCTATTTTGGCACGGGCTATATATCGGTGACGGATCTTTAAATAATAATTTACAAGGCCATGTTTTAAATAATAGCCCCGAATCTATCGATAGCGTCGCTAAACTTGATGCATGGTTTAAATCGATTAGCGGAGACGTGGTTTTAGCGGTTAATGGAGCTTTCACCAAAAGCGGTGTCACCTATACCGCGTTTGCTATTCAAAAGAAAGCCGATAATACCTATTTGATTTTCTATATTACCGATTCTGGCGTTGCTACTCATTCGATTTCGACTTTATCTAGCTTGTACTCTACCGTGAACGATTCTTCGAATGAAATTCTTTAATAGGAGGAAATAAACAATGCAAGTTGCACAAATTTATAATCTCGTGAACACCGCCGCTCAAGCCGTTAGCGGTGAAATCACGCTCCCCACCGAAGACCTTACAAACCTCGTTGACGTTGGCAAGTCCATCGCTAACGCCGTGGGCTATGAGCCCTTCTATAAAGCCCTCGTTAACCGGATCGGCAAGATGTATTTCGTTGACCGCAAATATAAAGGTCTTCTCTTCAAAATCTTTAAGGATTCGTGGCAATTCGGCTCGATCGTCGGCAAAGTCCAGGTTGACGACATGCAGTACACCGAAAACGACACCTGGCAAATCATCAACGGCGCAAGCTATGATCCCTACGTCGTCAACCTTCCCATCGTCTCAGCGAAGTTCTTTAACAAAATGGCTACGTTCGAGCTCGATATCACCACTCCGACCATCCAAATTGAGCAGTCTTTCACCAGCGCGGACGAAATGAACCGTTTCTTATCGATGGTGCAAACCATGGTTTACAACTCCATGGAAACCGCTATCGAAGCGTGCGCGTTCCGCTGTCTCGACAACATGATTGCGGCAACCATCGACGGAGCGGGTGCGCGCGTCGTTCACCTCGTCACCGTCTATAACGGCATTGCGGGCACCTCGCTTACCGCGTCTACCGCTCTTCTCGATAAAGCTTTCTGCAACTGGGCCGCTAAGGAATTGGGCTTAGTCAAAAAGCGTCTTGCTTCCCGCACTGTCATTTACAACATTGGTGGAAAGCGTCGCTTTACCCCCGCCGAAGATTTGCACGTTGTCGCGCTCGCCGACTTCGCGGAAGCGGTTAAAAACGTGGGCTACGGCAATACCTATCACAAAGAATTCGTCGAGCTTCCCAACTACGAGGAAGTGCCGTACTGGCAAGCTCCCGGAACGGGCTTTGCGTGGTCCGATATCTCGACGGTTGACGTTACCGCGATCGTTGACGACGCGGGCACTACGAAAGCCGTTAAGGAAGATAATATCTGCTGTGTCATGTTCGACGATAACGCTCTGGGTGTCCTCCAACCACGTCGCCGCGTGACGACCCAATACAATCCCAAAATTGAAGCATACACAGACTTCTGGAAGTGGGAAAGCCGCTATTTCAACGATTTCAACGAACAAGCGGTTGTGTTCATTCTCGACTAAGGGCAAAACCAAATTAAACGCGTAGCGTAATGCTATGCGTTTTCTTTTTCGCTATAATGAGAAAAAGAGGTAAATAACATGGCTGAAATTAGACAAGACCTTAAATTACAGAGCGACCCTTCAACGATCGTTCGCCCAAACATCGTAACCGATAATATCCCCGACGGCGGAGTAACCACGGCGAAGATTAACGACGGAGCCGGAACCACGGCTAAGATTGCCGATAACGCTATCACCAGCGCGAAAATCGCAAGCGGCGCTGTGGTCAACGATAAATTATCGAATAATGTGGTAACGTCCTCTAAAATTGCGGACGGAGCCGTACAAGCCGCTAAGATTTCAAGCGGCGCGGTTTTGGAATCTAAGTTAGCGGATAACGCTGTCTCGCACGATAAGCTAAAGAATTATAGCGTTTACGGAAATAAGATTTCACGCACGGCAGGTTTAATCGTCGATCACGACTGGGGCGAAACCTTCAGCGATTTCGTCACGTGGCTAAAAGACGCTTTCGCGAGCGGCGCGACCTTCTTTTATTCTGACGGGTCCGATTGCGCTTCATGCTATATTAGGGTAACGGACTCTCAAATTGATATTGTGCTCCCGCTTCCGCTTACGGGTTATCAATCTTCTTATACCGTCACTAGCGCGAATTTCGAAACGTGGCTAGCGAGCGAGGGAAGCGACATTTACGCGTGCTTCATTAACTAATGACGATTACGTTATATAAATATTTAGGTGAGAAAAACCGGGTGGACAAAAGCGGACATCTTCAAACCGTCCTAACGACCACGGGCAGTTTCAAGAAAGATACTTCGGTATTATCGCCTACTCTTCTATTAGCCCTCCCCACGGAAAATTTCGATTATGTCACGGACGAAAACGGTAATCTTATCGCCGACGTTATGGCAAGCACAGAACACGATAGCGTGCTGGACTTTAACTATATGTATATTGCTGAATTCCGCCGCTATTATTACGTCACTTCTATATATGTTTCTAGCGACCTTCTTTTAGTCGTCACCGGTGAAGTTGATCCGCTCTATAGCTTCAAAGACGCGATCTTAGACAACAAAGCAATGATTGAGCGTAACGAATTCACGTACGACGTCATGCAGGAAGATACGTTGCTTCCACTTGAAATCGAAAAGACTGTAGACGAAAACGACGTAACGAACCTAAGCGAAAAAAACTTAAACTTCAAAGCCTATTTCACGGGTGGCGATCCAAACGCGAAAAACATAGTCGTTACAAACGCACACTTCGTCGGTCATGGCGTTACGATCCCGGCGCAGGATAATTTACCCGCTATCGAAACGGATCATTTCAACGACGCGACGGGCTCAATCTCAACGGCTCTATACCTCGCCGACCTTCACGCCTTAGCAATGAAGCTCATGGGAGAGGAATCTGCATATAGCACCTTCTTTAAAGGCGTTGTCGCGTTTCCCTTCGACGTCATGGTAGACCATGTGAGCATAGGCGATCAAATAGCGTTGTGGAAGTACGACGACGTAAACAAAGACTGGCAAGTAGAAAATACGGGAATCTACGGCGCGGGTATGCCTTGCGTTTCTTCCCGTTTGATCGTTGCGGACTTCAACCTCCCCTCCGCTTCTTCCTTCCTCGATATGGTGCCGTATTCGCACCACGAAATCTATATACCCTTCTTCGGTTGGTACGAGCTCCAATACAACGAGCTCAACGGACACCGCTTGCAGGTCATTTATTCGGTCAATTACGAAGACGGAAGCGGCGAAGTATACCTATACGATAGGACTTACGGAAGAATAATTTTCACCGCCACGGTGCAAATCGGCGTACCGCTTTCCTTGACCTCCACCAATGCGGAGGAATTAGGAGCCCAAAAACGCGCTATGTCCTTAAACCTCGCCTTGTCGCTCGTCGGATCTGCCGCTGGTCTAATCGGCTCTGCCGTGACTGGTAACGCAATAGGCGTTGTCGGCTCCGGCATTGCGGGAGTTTCGGCTGTTACGAATTACATCAACCAAAAATCTATGATGTTCGAGCGCGCTCAGTCTTCCCATAACGGCGCGGCGGGCGCGCTGTACGGGCCTCTTACGGTACGTTACCGCGTCACCAGCGTACAGGCTAGAAGCGGCCTAAACATGAGCGATTACGCGCACCAATACGGGCGACCGCTTAGAGACGTTCGCAAGCTTTCCACGCTTACGGGCTTTACGCAGGTGTCGAAAGTCCACCTAGAAGGTTTCGGAGCGTTCGACGCTGAAAAGCAGGAAATAGAATCTTCTTTATTAGCGGGCGTTATCCTATAATAAATACGCCGTCATTCTGTCATACGGCCTCCTTTCCACGGTACCGCTAGACCCGGCATAACTAGCGGTACTTTTTATTTTCGGTTAATTCATGCTTGACGGGGTATATATCCGTGGGAGTAATATAATTGTGCCGAAGGGCAAAGGAGAAAGACAGAATGTACATTAGAGAACTATTTCAAAAATTGGAAGACGGAAACGATTTAATTTACTTCTTAGGGAAGGAAACAAAACTTCGCCCGCTTCACTTCTATATCGAGATTGACGGTATGGACGGCCACTATTGGGAAACGTTCGTGGACTTCAAACGCTGGCTATATGACGAATACGTAGAGGAATACGCCGATCAAATCATGATTTGCAATATTAAGCAGGGCACAGGCTACCTATATGGAGGACAGGTGAAAGCTCCTAGAATCACGATTCAGATTTACCCACAATATTAAGGATAAATAACCATGGAAATAAGCTTTAAGGAATTCGAAACCTACGTAGAGGGCTTAATAGCCATTAACGATTTGAGAGGTCTAAAAAGGGCCATAGTGGAACTTTACAAAAAGTCCATCAAACGACTATTGACGCAAATAAATCGTTACAAGATGAGCCCAATTTCGTTTAAATCAAACCTATTCGACAGCGCACCGCTTGTAACGGCGTTATACGAAGCTTACGACTTCGCCGCAGTCATGTATACCGCGTTTCCGGAATTCCCATTAGTTAGGGTAACGGATAACATCGACAATTTAGTAGCTAGAGCGATAAGGAAAATTTAGGAGAAAAAGAAAATGAACGACAAACTAAAACATTTAAAAGAAGTTATGATCCGCAACAACTGGGGAAAAATGGAAAAACCCAATTACCCACGTCCGCATGTGGCCGATTGGCTAATAGCCGCTCACCCGGAAATCTTCGAAGAATACAAAAATTGGTTTGACGATAACGTTAGGGATGTGAAAAACAATGCGTAAAGTTAAACATTTCAGCCAAAAGGCCGCTAAAATCGCCTTTAGGGGGTACTATATAACAACAATCATTAAATATCATTCGTTTAATCCAGACGAAGAAATACCCTACGACATGGAAGTAATCTTAGAGCACGTGGACAACTACACGGACTTCTTATATAAATGCGTTCCCTCTGAATACCTAGACGAATACGGAAAGCAATTATCGCTCTTCATTCTAAGTTTGCCGCGCTACTCTTACTGTAAGAAGATTCACCGCTATTGGAACGCGTTAGAAGAAAAATACGTTGACAAGGAGGAATAGGAATGACGGAACCGAAATACAAAATAAACGAAATCGTTTACGTGATGATCGAATATGACGACGAAGGCGTATCAACCGCAAACCTAGCCTACATAGCAAAAGGCCGCGTAACGGGAATTATCCAGCTAAACGAAAACGGTTATAAATACATCGTCAGCGGGCACAATTTCAGCGTCTCGCGTTACGATTCATACGTCTATGCTACAATAGAAGAACTAATAGAAGACTTTAGGAGCGTGATAATCCAATGACGAGAAGAGAAGAACTATTGAACTTCCTCGATTCGATTTACGTACCCGTCAAGCTTCGCGAAGAAGTAGCCTTGCTAAAGCGCATAATTCGCGAGAACGATTACCGGGGAATCGAGAAGGAAGACGAGAACACGAGCCGTTCTTACACGTTGGTGATAGACACCGCTGGTAAGGGCTCGCGTGAAACCTATTGCGACTTCACTATTTGCCGCGTCGATATCGGCGCGGTGGGTGCTCAAATGGCAGACGTTGCCATTTACTACAAAGGCGATTCTTGTATGGCTACGCCCAAACGCGTAAGCCGTAAGAATATAAAGATTAACGTTTTGCAGGACTAAGGAGGTAAAAGAAAAATGAACATTAGCGGCAAAGCAACTATCTTTGTGCGGGAGGTTGGCAAAGACGACAACAAAGCCAAAATCTTTGAAACCACCTTCAGCCACAAAGACAAGGACGGTAAATACGTTGATAACGTTACCGTTCGCGTGGACTTCTCGAAGGAGCTTCTACCGGACAACGCGAAAAAGGCGTTTAAACCCGGTTGGTGCTATCCGATCGTCATTGATTCCGGTTTCATTTCGACGCGGGGATATGACAACAAGGAAGGTAAGCGCAAAAAGGAAATCTCTCTTTATATCGTGAAGTGCTCTTGCGACTGGGCCAACGCGAAGGAGATTAAAGCCAAAGAAGCGGAGCCCGTCAAAGAGGCCCTAGTAGGCCCGGACGGAGAGCCCTTACCCTTCTAAGGCTATCCACGCCGCAGGGCTCGCGCTTTATGGGAACGCGGGCCCTATTTCATTAAAGGAGTTACGAAAATGACCGAGAACGGATTGAATAAATTAAATGGGCACCGCGTATTTATCGAAATGCGCGAATTCCCGCATAGCGTAAAAACAATCACTTATACCGGGGAACTAATCGCTTCGCCCGGTAAGCACCACATACACCGCGACCAACGGACGTATGAATACGACCACACAGACTTTTACATCGACGACGAAAAGACCGATAAGCTCATTCTTATCGAATGGAATAAAGTAAAATTGATTACCCATTGCGAAGATTTGGGGAAGGTTAGAAAATGAAAATCGAGGAAATCTATAATTTCGCTAGGGAATTTCTTAGAAGAAGCGAAATAGAATACGAACCGTTTACAGGTGTGATTAAAACTTCAATCAAGGTATATGATCCGTTTGGATCCCTCTATGAAATAGTGCAGACATTGAACGAAAATTCTTATCTTTACCCGCTTTATATGGGTGAATTGGAACGGAGGGCGAAGAATGGCAAAAAATGAATTTTACAGTCTACGTTTTCTCGATACCATGGATATAGCTATTTACAAAATTAGAACGGTCCCTCGTGGCTGGGGTAAGAAAAAAGCTTTAAAAGAACATAAGCGGAGGGCTAAACATGGCAAGTAAATACAGACCGCACGGAAGTTACAAAGACTTTATGGACTTGACCGCGGACGACATAAGCGGACTAACAGAGGGAGCCTTACGCGGGATCGTGGGAAAGCTTAACGACGCGGCGAATAAGCGTTTACGCCGTTTGGAGAACACAGGGCTTGAGATGTTCTCTCCCTCTTATCGAGCGAGGAAGAAGGAAAGCGGCCTAAGCACCTTCACGATCGAACCGGGCGACACCGTGGGAACGCTTAAAAGAAAATACCTTCAAGCCCGGCAGTTTTTGCGGCAGGAAGGTTATTCAACAAAGGCCGAAATCATAAAGCATATCGCCGAAGACAACGCGCCCATTATCAAAAAGGTTTTAGGGAAAACGCTCGATGATCCTTCTAATTGGGATAAGCGATACAAAAAGAAGCAGGTTTTGAAAAAGAGCGTCAAAAAGAAGCTTACCGACTTTTGGACAAAGTACCACCAGTGGCGGGAAATAGAAGAACGGAACAACCCCTCGAAGGAAGCGGGAGGAACCAATACCGACGACGTAGAGGAATTCGCCGAAGACCTCTACCAAAAAGGCAAAACCGATATTCAAGACTACGAACGGAAAGCGCAGGAAGATTACGAACAAGCCCAACGGGAGCAAATGACAGATGAAGACGACGCCTTACAGCCCGGAACCTCTTACGGAAAAGCAGCGGGAACGCCTAAGCGCGCTAAACGAACCAAAAAAGGAACGATTAAAGAACGCTTCGAGAAAATCAAAATCTTTTGAGCGGCCCTTCTTCGATCCTTCTTATATCTGCAACGAGAAATTAAAGATTCGAAAGCATAAGAAGCGGGAATATTACAACGTCGCCGCTTCTTTTGACATTGAAACAACGAGCTTTAAGGACGGGGATAATAAGCGAGGGATCATGTATTGTTTCGTCTTCGGCCTTAATGGAAAAGTTATATTCGGCCGCACGTGGGAGGACTTCTTAAACGTGCTTAAAGCCCTTCGCGACGCTTACGGGCTCAACGAGAGAAGGATACTTCCCGTTTACGTTCATAACCTTAGCTTTGAGTTTCAATTCATCTGCAAGCGGTTTAAATGGCTTGACGTGTTCGCCACGGACGAGCGTAAACCCGTGCGGGCTCTCTGCTCTTTAGGCGTGGAATTTAGAGATTCCTATATCCTAAGCGGTCAAGGCTTAGCGGGAACCGGGAAGAACCTTACGAAATACAAAATGGAGAAGCTAAAAGGCGATTTAGACTATTCCTTAATGCGTCACTCCAAAACGCGCCTTACCCCGCAGGAATGGCACTACGTCGAAAACGACGGTTTAGTGTTAATGAATTTCATTCAAGAGGAAATCGAGAGAAACAACAATAACATTTGCAATATCCCCATGACGAACACGGGCTACGTCCGCAAATTCATGCGTAACGAATGCTACCACGGAGGGCAAGCGGGGCACGGATCGAGAAGGAAGGTTAAAACCCGCGATTTCTCATCTTATCGGAAAATCATGGAACGGCTCAAACTTACGCCGCAAGAATACGTTTTGAGTACCGAGGTTTTCCAAGGAGGTTTTACGCACGCTAATTGTTTTAACGTTGGCTTGACCTTTGAAAACGTCGCTTCCATGGACTTAACGAGCGCGTACCCCGCCACTATGGTACTTGATTGCGATTTTCCCATGGGGCCCGGCAAATACATCGAAAAGCCAACGCCGGAAGAAGTGACGAACGCGTTAGAACTATACGCGTGTATGTTCCGTTGCCGCATATGGGGAATCGAGAGCAAATTCAAAGGGGATAATTTTCTAAGTTATTCGAAGTGCAGGAACGCGCGGAAAGTCGAGCAGGACAACGGGCGCGTATTAGCCGCTGAATATATCGAAACGTCGCTTACGGACATAGACTTAGACATATTGAGAGCCTTTTATTCGTTCAAGAAAATCGAAATACACGACCTTTGGAAATATCCGCGCGGGTACCTTCCCCGCAATTTCATAAAAGGAGTGTTGAGCCTTTACGCGGATAAGACGACGCTAAAAGGCGTGGAGGGAATGGAAGCGGAGTACCTTATAAAGAAAGGGATGGTTAACGCCTCGTATGGAATGAGCGTGACTTCTTTGATTCAACCAACGAACAAATACGAAAACGGGGAATGGACGAGGGAAACGCCGAACCTCGAAGAGACGATCAAGAACTACAACGAGACGAAGAACCGCTTTCTTTTCTATCTTTGGGGAGTTTTCGTAACCGCGAACGTTAGAAGGACTATAGCGCGCTCTATCCTCGAACTGGGAAACGATTACATTTACGCGGACACCGACAGCGTAAAATTCATCAATTACGAGAAGCACCGGGAGTACTTCGACCGCTACAACGACCGCATAGCCCGCAAAATAGCCGCTTCTAGCGTTAAGAACAAGTTAGAAGAGGAATTATACCGACCGAGGACGAAAGACGGCGTAGAGAAGCCAATAGGAGTTTTCGATTACGAGGGAACTTACAAGCGGTTTAAGACGTTGGGCGCGAAACGCTATTTCGTCGAATACCCGGAAACGCATAAGCTAAAGACCGTGGACGGAAAAGATTTTGAAACGCCTTATTCTTTGACTATTAGCGGAGTGAACAAACACGCCGCGATTCCGGGACTTGTCCGCAAGGCCGAAAAGGAAGGAAAAGACGTTTTCGATTATTTCGAAATCGGAACGCTTTTCACGGCGGATATGTGCGGAAAGATGACGCATACTTATTGCGATTACCCAATAGCGGGGATCGTTACCGATTATCAAGGGAAGAAGGGAACCTATGAAGAGCTTTCCTTCATGCATTTGGAGCCAACGACGTACAAGCTGACGACGACCGAAGAATTCTACGAGAAGATATATATTGATAAAATGGAACGCATGGAACGCCGACAAAGGAGGTTTTTACCATGAGCACGCTAAAAGAACATATCGAAAACGGAAAAGCCACACCCGTAAACAAAAAGATAAAGACGGTGAAATATAACCGAAAAGATTTTTACCAGTTAGACAACATACACAAAGCCGCGCCGGAAGCGAAATACTACGTCATTTGGGGAGAACGTAGCAACGGCAAGACGTTTGCCGTGTGCGAGCACGCTATAGATAAGTATTTCGCCACGGGTGAGCAGTTAGCGTTAATCCGCCGCCTTGATGAGAATTTTAAAGGGAAATACGGCTCTAACATGTTCGACAATTTCATATCCAACCCCACGCGAGGAAACATCATCGAACAGAAGAGCAAAGGCAAATATAACGACGTGAAATACGTTTCGAGAAAATGGTACTTCGTGAAGCGTGACGTGGCAGGGCAAATCATCAAGAGCGATTCGGAGCCGTTCGCGTTCGCGTTCGCATTGGCACAGGAAGAAAAATACAAGTCGCTTGCGTTCCCTAAAATTACGACGATCCTAAACGATGAATTTATCTCGATGAGCGGAGGATATCTAACGGACGAATTCTTATATTTCACCTCCATTTTAAGCACGATCATACGTAACCGCGACAACGTGAAAATTTACCTTTGCGCAAACGCTATTCCTTCCTATAACCCTTACATTATCGAAATGGGGCTTACCCGCTTTAAGACGATGGAAGCGGGAAAAATCGATATTTATCACTATGGGCAATCTAAATTAGTGGTAGCCGTTGAGCATACGGGCACGGCTATGCAGACGAAGGGCAAAAAATCCGATGTTTATTTCGCGTTCGATAACCCACGCTTAAAGATGATTACCGAAGGTGATTTCATGTTTGGCCTTTACCCACACGCTCCGTTTAAGTGGACACCAAAGGAAATACGTTTCATTTACTTTATCGTCTTCGACGGTGAGATATTCCAGTGCGAAATTATCCATCACGAAAAGCAATGGATCACGTTCATACACGAGAAGACCACGCCCATAAAAGACCCGGATAAAGCTCTTATCTATTCGCAGGATATAAACCCCGGTAAAAACTATGCGCGTAAGATTAGCAACCCAGCGAACAAGCTTCAAAACGCGGTTGCTCGATTCTTCGCCACCGAGAAAGTGTTTTATCAAGACAACCGCGTTGGGGAGCAGATAAACCAATACTTACTTTGGCAAGATACCATATAGCCCTAAAAGGACGCATTACGGCCCATTACGGGCCTTTTCTTTT
>Ga0265298_10007311_pt1 | contig 13441 bp, 9 predicted proteins | sample AusTroGonzalo_MG_3_FD_193486 | JGI IMG/M metagenome (GOLD analysis project Ga0265298, IMG submission 193486) | Bovine rumen microbial communities from tropical cattle in Woodstock, Queensland, Australia - Gonzalo_01 | ecosystem: Host-associated > Mammals > Digestive system > Stomach > Rumen ...
GCGCCAACGGCTGGAAGAAGTGGCAGGGTGAGGAACTTGCGTTCAAGAACCTGAACATCATCGGCCGCGAGGAAGAAAAGGAAGCCGCGCTGAAAGCGTGGATTGCCGCCGACCCGGCCCGCGCCGAGCGCTACGGCACGCCGATCGAGGACATTGCCGCCTACGTGGCCAAGAATGACGCCGACAACCGTGCCGTCACCCTTCTTTCCGAAGCACCCAGCCAGATCGAGCTGTTGAGCATGTTCTCCGTCCTGGTCAATGCCTACGGCCGCGCGCATCAGCGTGACACCTCTGTGAAGATGAAGGACTTCGTTTCCAGTGTCCAGCCCCGTTACCGCGATTATGTGGCCGAACTGGACCGCAAGGAGGCTGTCGCGCTGCTCGAGTTCTACCGCAAGAATGCCAAGCCCGAAGACTACCTGGACATCCAGGGTGAGGACTTCGCCACGATGGACATCCCCGCCTATGTGAACAAACTCTTCGACGAGAGCGTGTTCACTTCCTACGAGAAGCTCTCCGGCGCTACGGAGGAACAGCTCAAGGACGATCCGGCCGCCGGCCTGATGAATGGCATCACCGGACCGCTCATGAAGCATTACATGGCCCTGTATGGCGGCGCCATGCGTCCCGGCCCCGGTGGACGTCCCGGTGCCGTTTCCGAGGAGGAAGCCGTATACAACAAGGCCCGCAAGAATTTCGCTGCCGCCCTCATGGAATGGCAGAAAGGACAGGCCATGTATCCGGACGCCAACTCGACCATGCGCCTGACCTACGGCCACGTGCTGCCGTACTCGCCGAAAGACGGCCTGAAGTACCTGCATTACACCACGCTGAAAGGTGTCATGGAGAAAGAGGATCCCACCAACCCGGAATTCATCGTCCCGGCCAAGGTGAAGGAACTCTATGAGGCGGGCGACTATGGCCGCTGGGCAGACGCCGACGGCACGCTCCACACCTGCTTCCTGACCAACAACGACATTACGGGCGGCAATTCCGGTTCGCCGGTCCTCGACGCCAAGGGCAACCTCATCGGCCTGGCCTTCGACGGCAACTGGGAGAGCATGAGCTCCGACGTGATGTTCGAACCCGAACTGCAGCGCTGCATCTGCGTCGACATCCGCTACGTCCTCTGGATGGTGGAGAAGTTCGGCGGTGCAACCAACATCATCAACGAACTCACGTATGTGAAGTAGTCGGTGACCCGGCAAAAATAAAGGGAGAGGCGAGCGCCTCTCCCTTTTTTATCTAGCCGGTCACTTTCCAGCGGACGCGCCAGCGCCCGTTTTCAAAATCGTGGCTGAGGATTTGGAACGTTCCGATCTCGGCGGTGTTCTTGACGTGGGCGCCGATGCAGGCGCACGCGTCGTAGTCTCCGACACGCACGATGCGCAGGGTCGGGGAGGCGTCTTCGGGCAGCTTGCTCAGGTCGACGATCGCCGCGGCTTCTTCGCGCGGGAGGAAGTCAATGGTCACGTCGAGGCCCCGGCCGATCACTTCATTGACCGCAGCCTCGATCCGGGCCACCTGTTCTTCGGTGGGGCAGGCGTCCAGATAGTAGTCGCATTTTGATTTCTTGCGCTCGATGTGCGCGTTGCGCGAGCGCGGACAGCCGAACATCCGCACCATCGTGGCGTTCAGGATATGTTCCGCCGTGTGCATGGGCGGGTATTCTTCCTTGTTGTGGGCGTTGAGGACAGGTTCTTCCATACCACAAATATAGAAAAATTTCGACATTGCCGCCAAGCAAACATTTTGCTATCTTTGCACAAAACCAGTCCTGAACATGAAACGTTTTCTGCTGTCCGTTGTCTCCCTGTCGCTTCTCCTTTCCGCGGGAGTTTCTGCTCAGAATCTCACGCAATATGTCAACCCCTTTGTGGGTACGGCCGGGTTCGGCAACGTCTATCCCGGGGCGCAGGTGCCTTTTGGCGGCATCCAGATCAGTCCCGATACGGACGACTACGACTATGATACGGCTGCCGGCTACAAGTATGCCCGTGAGACCATCATGGGCTTCAGCCTCACACACCTGAGCGGGACGGGCATCCCGGACCTGGGTGATTTCATGTTCGCTCCCGGCTTTGCGCCTTCCCGTTTCTCGCACGAGCGGGAATGGGCCAGCCCCGGCTACTATGCCGTCGAGCTCGACGACTACGGAGTGCGGGCTGAGATGACGGCTGCCGCGCGCAGCGGCATCCTCCGTTTCACCTATCCGGCCTGTGATACGTCCAAGCTGGTGATCGACTTGAACCACACCCTGCGTTGGAAATGCGTCTGGTCGACCATCCGGGTGGTGGACGATTACACCATCGTGGGCAGCAAGATCGTCAATGGCTGGAATCCCGACCGCCATGTCTTCTTCGCCGCCCGTTTCTCCGTGCCGGTCAAGGATTGCATCATCTACCGGGAAGGCAAGCCCGTGATCTACAATACCAGCCGCTTCCGCAGCAGCCGGGAGACCTGGGGTACCGGCATCAAAGCCTGCGTGTATTTCCCCACGACGGAAGGCCAGCAGATCGACGTCCGTGTGGCCGTGTCGGCCACCGGTACGGACGGCGCCCTGCGGAACCTCGCCGAACTGGAGGGAAGGGACTTCGAGGCCGTGCACCGGGAAGCCGTGGATCTCTGGGAGAAGGAGCTGTCCCGCTACGAGCTGGACCCGTCCTGCAGTCCGGAGGCCCGGGAAACCTTCTACACCAGCGTCTACCGCACCGCCCTGCATCCTTTCCTGTTCCAGGATGTGGACGGCCGCTTCCGCGCCCACGACGGCACGATCTGGCAGGCCAGCGGTTTTACCAACTACACCACCTTCTCCCTCTGGGATACCTACCGGGCTTTCCATCCACTGCTGAATCTGGTCAACAAACCCCTGCAGGCGGACCTGGCCAACTCCATGCTGGAGCATTACGACAAGAGCGCGGAGCACATGCTTCCTATCTGGAGTTTTTATGGAGGTGAAACGTGGTGTATGATTGGTTATCATGCAGTTTCAGTTCTTGCTGATATGATGGTAAAGGGCGTGAAAGGCTTCGATTACGAGCGGGCTTTCCAGGCCATGAAAGCCACAGCCACCAACCCGAATTATGACTGCCTTCCGGAGTATACGGAGCTGGGTTACGTGCCTTTCGACAAGGAAATGGAGTCGGTTTCCAAGACCCTGGAATACGCCTATGACGACTGGTGCATCGCCCAGGCCGCCCAACTGTTGGGACACCAGGAAGACTACGAGTTCTTCCTGAAACGCAGCCAGAACTTCCGCAACCTGATCGATCCTGAGACCAAATATATGCGCGGCCGCGATTCGAAGGGCAACTGGCGCACGCCGTTCTCGGACATCGCTTATGAGGGGCCCGGTTCGGACAATGGCTGGGGCGATATCACCGAAGGCTTCACCCTGCAATACACCTGGACGGTGCCGCACGCTTTCGAGGACTACATGGCCATCGCCGGGAAGAAATTCCTCTGCGAACGCCTGGATCATATGTTCCGTATCGAGATGAGCGACGACATCCCGGGCGCCCACGACATCTGGGGCCGTATCGGCGGCTACTGGCACGGCAATGAGCCCTGCCACCACGTGCTGTATCTGTACAACAAGCTGGGCAAGCCGCAGGAATGCCAGAAGTGGGTCCGTTATGTCGCGGACCATTTCTACGGCAACAAGCCGGACGCCCTGAGCGGCAATGACGACTGCGGCCAGATGAGTGCCTGGTATATTTTCAACTGCCTGGGATTCTATCCCTTGTGCCCGGGCAGCAATGCGTATGAACTGGGCTCGCCCTGCCTGCCGGGCGTCAAGGTCCGGCTCTCCGACGGCGGGACCCTCACGGTCCGCACCCGGAACTGGAGTCCGGAGCATGTCTATGTGAAAGCCGTCTATCTGAACGGTGTCCGCCTGACGGGCACCACGCTTCGCTACGAAGACATCAAGGACGGCGCGGACCTGCTGTTCGTTATGAAGTGAGCCGTGCCAGCGCCGCTTTCACCAGGCCGGTGAAGAGCGGGTGCGGGTTTTCGGGCGTGCTCTTGTATTCGGGGTGGAACTGGCTGCCGATGAAGAAGGGGTGGGAAGGAAGCTCCACGACCTCCACCAGGCCCGTCTCGGGATTGCGTCCCGAGGCTTTGAGGCCGGCCTTTTCGAAGGCTTCCAGGTATTCGGAGTTGAATTCGTAGCGGTGGCGGTGTCTTTCATGGATGTCGGTCCGGCCGTAGAGCTGTGCGGCCAGGGAACCGGGTTCCAGCTTGCAGTCGTAGGCGCCCAGCCGCATCGTACCGCCCTTGATCGTGGTGGCTTTCTGGTCTTCCATCAGGCAGATGACGGGATGTCCGGTCTGCGGGTTCACTTCGGTCGAAGCGGCGTCGGTCCAGCCGAGGACGTGGCGGGCGAATTCTACCACGCACATCTGCATGCCCAGGCAGATGCCCAGGAAGGGGAGCCCGGTCTCTCGGGCATACTGCACCGCGCATACCTTGCCTTCCAGGCCGCGTTCGCCGAAGCCCGGTGCGACAAGGATGCCGTCGGCGCCTTGCAGGAGTTCTGCGACGTTTTCAGGGGTCACCCGCTCGCTCTGGAGGGTGTTTACGTGTACCTTGCACTCGTTGGCGGCACCGGCGTGCACAAAGGCCTCCAAGATGGATTTATAGGCATCCTGGAGCTCGACGTATTTTCCTACCAGCGTGATGTTTACCTCATGTTTCGGATGCTTCAGGCGGTCCAGGAACTCCTTCCATTTGGTCAGCTCCGGCTGCGCGAAGTTTTCGATCTGCAGCTTGCGGACGGCCAGTTCGTCGAGGTGTTCCTCGTGCATATTGAGCGGAACCTGGTAGATACTCCAGGCGTCGATGCTCTGGATCACGTGGCCGGGCCGGACGTTGCAGAACAGCGCGATCTTGCGCCGGAGCTCTTGTGTCAGGGGATGCTCGGTGCGGCACACGATCACGTCGGGCTTGACACCGCTCTGCTGCAGCATCTGCACAGAGTGCTGCGTCGGCTTGGTCTTCAGTTCCTTGGCGGCGCTAAGGTAGGGGATGAGCGTCAGGTGGATGCTCATGCAGTCTTCTTCCGGCAGTTCCCACTGCAACTGGCGCACGGCCTCGATGAAGGGCTGGGACTCCATGTCGCCCACGGTTCCGCCGATTTCCGTCAGGATGATGTCGTACTCGCCCGTGCGGCCCAGCAGCAGCATCCGGCGCTTGATCTCGTCGGTGATGTGGGGCACGATCTGGACGGTCTTGCCCAGGTAGGCGCCTTCCCGCTCCTTGGTGATGACGGTATTGTAAATCTTCCCGGTCGTGACGTTGTTGGCCTTGGAGGTGTGCACGCCCAGGAAACGTTCGTAATGTCCGAGGTCCAGGTCTGTCTCCGCCCCGTCTTCCGTGACGTAGCATTCCCCGTGCTCATAGGGGTTCAGCGTTCCCGGGTCGATGTTGATGTAGGGGTCGAATTTCTGGATGGTGACGCGCAGTCCTCTCGCTTTCAGAAGTTTGGCTAAAGAAGAAGCAATGATGCCCTTGCCCAGCGACGAAGCGACGCCGCCCGTAATGAAGATGTACTTTGTATTCATAACGGGATACAAACATACTATTTTTTGCCTTGCATTGCAAATACATTTAAATTTTCGTAACTTGCACTGATTATTGTGTTTATTATGGAAAATATATTGAATGATTTTGTTTTGAATGAAATGGGGCAGCTTACCATTCGGTTGCTGGCCGCGGCGATCCTGGGTGCCGCTATCGGCTATGAACGAGAATTCCGTGGCAAGGGAGCCGGGGTCCGTACCCACATGCTGGTCTGCGTGGGTGCCTGCCTATTCATGTTGATTTCCAAATATGGCTTCGGCGATTCAGCCCGCTTCGACGCCGCCCGTGTAGCGGCCGGCGTCGTGTCCGGCATCGGCTTCCTGGGTGGCGGCCTGATCATCAAGACCAAGTCGAATGTCATCACAGGTCTGACGACTGCGGCAGGACTCTGGGTTACAGCCGCCATCGGCCTGGGCGCTGGCAGCGGCTTGGTGGGCATGGCGGTCATCGCTACCGTCTTGATGCTCCTCTGCTTGGAGATTCTCAGTTTAGTCCACATGAAGGTAGGAAACCGCGTCGTAAACATTGTCCTTGCTTCGGAAGACAACAAAGCCATTACGAATGCCATCCAGACCCTGGGCGGTCAAGTTGACAAGTTCTTTTTGAGCAAGAAAGACAATAAGTATCAGGCGGAGATTCTCCTGCATGTGCCCAAGAAAGAGAAAACCATTGACACGGTCACTCGCTTGTCCAGTCTGGAGGGAGTCATTCTGGAGAATTTGGAGTAACCATCCGTATGCATACGATCCCCATTCAAGAAGAAGCCTCGCATTGTCTTTTTTGTGCTGACGCTCCCTGCAGCGCCGTTTGCAAGCATGGCGACCCGGCCCGCGCTGTCCGTGCGGTCCGCTTCGGCAATGAAACCATTGCCCGTCAGTGGGTGAAAGATTGCTCCGAAGCGGAACTGGAAGCCGCCGAAAAGGCCTGTATCCACTTCGACCGTCCCATCCGGATCCGGGAGATTGTCCGGAATTTGCCGGAGTCTCCTGCCAGGGAAGACCTGCCCAGCCTGGCCATCGACTTCTGCGGCATTTCGTGCGAAAATCCTTTCTTCCTGGCCTCTTCGGCGGTCAGCACCAACTACGAGATGGTGGCCAACGCCTTGAATGCCGGCTGGGGCGGCGTGTTCTACAAGACCATCTGCCTGCATGAGATTCGTGAGGTGTCGCCCCGTTTCGATGCCATGCACTTGCGTGGAACGAGCGATTTCTACAGCTTCCGCAACATGGAGCAGTTGAGCGAAAACACCCCGGAGGAAGATTTCGATATCCTGCGTCGGCTCAAGCGAGATTTTCCCGGCAAGGGGGTGATTGCTTCCATCATGGGCCAGACTGAGGCGGAGTGGATCCAACTCGCGAAAAGAGCTGAGGCGGCAGGCGTGGATGCAGTGGAACTGAACTTCTCCTGTCCACAGATGCGCCTGGCCGGCATGGGAAGCGACGTGGGCCAGAATCCGGAACTGGTGCTCTTTTTCACGGCGTGCGTGAAGCGGGCCGTCAAGATCCCTGTCATCCCCAAGATGACCCCCAATATCTCGCACATCAGCCAGCCTTCCATGGCGTCGTTCTTTGCCGGTGCGGATGCCATTTCCGCCATCAATACCATCAAGAGCGTGACGATGGACCCGCTGTCCGAAGTCAGCGGCTGCAAGTGCATCTCCGGCCTCTCCGGCCGGGCCGTGAAACCCATCGCCCTTCGTTTCATCCTGGAGTTGGCGGATCATCTCATCCTGCACCATTCGTCCCATTCGGGCCGGGTCGTGGAACTGAGCGGTGTCGGCGGTATCGAAACCTGGCATGACGCCCTGGAATTCATCCAATTGGGATGCCGCAACGTGCAGGTATGCACGGCGGTGATGCAGTACGGCAACCGGATCATTGATGACCTGAAACTGGGACTCCAGCACTACATGGCGGCGCACGGCGTCAGCCGGCTGGACGAACTTGTGGGCGAACAATTGTCAACCTTTGTCCCGGTCGCCGACCTGGACCGCGATACGATGGTCTTTCCGAAGATCGATCGCGACGCATGCATCGGCTGCGGCCGTTGCTACACTTCCTGCAGTTCCGGTGGCCACCAGGCCATATCTTTCGGCAAAGACCGTAAACCACGTATGGACGGCAGCAAATGTGTCGGCTGCCTGCTCTGCCGGCTCGTCTGTCCGACGGGGGCGATCACCCTGGCGAACAGGGTTCAGAAGAAGAAATGACGAGGCGGGAAGGGACGTTCCTTCGAGGACCTTATTTCTTCCAGACGTGGAGTATTTCTCCGATGTACATGTGGTGAATGCCGATGCCTGAGCGTTCATACCACGCCCGCTGCTCGGCGGGAAGGAGATTTGCGTCGAACTGTTGGGCATAGATCTTCTTGCATTCGATGGCAAGATCGGCTTCGGCGTAGATGGGATTTCCCAGTTCGGTAAACTCGACGGTGAGGCCGGCGCCGGCCACCTTGTCCTCGTCGCGGCCGGAAACACGGCCCAGGTAGCCCAGTTTCTCTTTCATCGAAGCAGGGAAGTGCGTCACCGTGAAATAGTCGTTCTCCTCCATGAATTGGAAGGTGTAGCGGCTGGTGGATACATATACGATAAACACCGGCTTGCTCCAAAGCTCGCCGATGCTGCCCCATGAGATGGTCATCAGGTTCATGTTTCCTTCTTTTCCGGCCGATACCTCCAGCCAGTCGCCGTCGATCATCTGCACTGGATTCAGATCGATTTCCGTAGGCGTGATTTCCTGCCATTCCTTCGCCGCATGGGCGTTGTCCGAGGGTTTGTTACCGCAACTCATAGTGATAGTCAATAATGCAAATACAAGGGTGATATATTTTCCCACTTTGGGAATCTTCTGCAGTAGGACACAGGCGATGGCGACAAGCACGTAGGTGATGAAAGCAGTCAGGAGAATCTGCACGGGTGTCGTCCAGACGCCGAGCAGGCCTTCGTCTCCCAGTTTGAGTGCTTCGCGCAACCAGGCGGAGACGAAACTGAGTACCAGCAGATGGCTCAGGTACATGCCGTAGCTGGCTTTCGAGACGGGGAGGACCAGTTGGCGATAGAAGCTGCTGTCAGCCTGGCATTTCCGCAAGATCAGGATCCATCCGATAGCCATCATCGCCACGCCGATGCTGTCGTTGAGCCACGGGGTTTCCCAGAGCGCCGCCAGCCCAACGGGACCTTCCACCGGAAATACACCCTGTGCATCAGCGCCGACGCGGCGCAGGAAGCCGAAGACGCCGATGGCGAATCCGCCCAGAAAGACGGGCAGTGCGATGGCCAGCGTCTTTTTCCAGGATAGCTCGCCCACGAACTTCCGGAAATACAGGCCCAGCAACAGGTAGCCCAACATGCCGCTGATGTAATAGAACAGGCCGTATGTGTTCCAGCTGGCTTCACCCCAGAGCGGATACTTGGCCGGGTTGGGGATGCCGGACGGACCGTAGATGACCGGTGCCGCGCCGCCCAGCCACTCCCGGATCAACGGAATCAGCGTCGTGAACAGCCAGATGCCCAGATAGACCTGCAGTTCTCGTTTGCCCACTTTTTCCGCCCAGGGGGAGAGCAGCGGCATGATCAGGTAGAGTCCGATGAGCATGTAGACGAACCACAGGTGCCCCGCCGCGTAGTTGAAGTTCCAGAGGAGGTCCTTGAAATTCTGCACGGGCTCGCCCCAGACAAGGGCATAGACCAGCGTCCAGATCAGGAAAGGAACGAGAATCCGGACTGCCCGCCTGCGGAAGAACGTCCGGGTGGGATAGCGGACCGGCAGTTGCAGGTAGCTGGAGGCGATGACGAACAAGACGACCGCAGCCCGGGACAGGACGTCCAGGACGGCCACCCAAACGGCGTCGGAATGCGTCAGGATCAAGGATCCTTCGCCGCCCAGATAAAAGGGTTCCGTACTGTGGGTCAGCATGACCAGGAAGCAGGCCGTCAAGCGCAGCCAGTCCAACCATATTTCGCGTTTCTGTTCCATGATGCGCGTCGTTTCGTCCTGCTAAGATACGCAATTTCCCCGAAATAAAAAGGCGCAACCTCGCAGGAGGTTACGCCCTAAGAGACAAGTGATTGTCCGTTATTGGACGGAGATGTGCTTGACCGGATTGGGCTTCTCGACCTTCGCCATCTTGGGGAGCAGGACATTGAGAACGCCGTTCTCGACCTTCGCCTCGATGCGGTCGGCGTCCACGTCGTCCGGGAGCAGCAGCGTCTGCTGGAATTTCTCGTAAGAGAATTCACGGCGGAGGTAGCGGCCATGACGTTTTTCGGACTTGTTCTCAGACTTCTTTTCCATCACGATATGGAGGTTGTTGTCCTCGTCGACATGGACACGGAAATCGTCTTTGGTGAGACCCGGAGCGGCAAGCTCCACCTCATATTCTTTTTCATTTTCAATCACGTTGATGGCCGGAGCCGTATAATTGGTTCTTTCCATCCAGCTGTTGTCGAAGAAATCATTGAAAATGTCGGGCAACCAGCTATTCGAAGTTCTTCTAACGGGTAACATAAGGCAATTCAATTTTTAATGGTTCTGTATGGACTTATTCTTTGGTTCCTTCGTGGAACCGCGGTAGGGAAGGGCAAACTTCGAACCATCTCCTGAATTGGGACTTTTTGTCACTTTTGTGTGTCAGATAGTCCTTTTTCGTGACAAGATGTCCACCTGTTTTGGCGGAAGAAGCAGAAATTCGTATATTGTCAACGCGATGAACAGATTCCAGCGATATATCCGTCACCTCCTTTATCTGGAGAATGATATCGACCGGGAGGCAGCCGCGGCGGCCATCCGGAAGAACATCAACTTCCGGGGACCGAATGTCATCATTCTGGCCTGCGCCATCATCATTGCCTCCGTGGGCCTGAACGTCAACTCCATCCCCGTCATCATCGGCGCGATGCTCATCTCGCCCGTGATGGGGCCGATCATCGGCTTTGGACTGGGACTGGGTACCAATGATACGGAACTGATGACGAACGCCCTCAAGAACTTCTTCATCATGGTGGTTATCAGTATCGTCGTGGCCTGTCTTTATTTTTTGGTTTCGCCGCTGAAGCTCAACAATCCCACGGAACTGCTGGCGCGTACCCGCCCCACGATATACGATGTGCTGATCGCCCTGTTCGGCGGTGTGGCCGGCATGCTGGAACATGCGCGGAAAGAGCGCGGTAACGTGATTTCCGGTGTGGCCATCGCCACGGCGCTGATGCCGCCGCTCTGCACCTTGGGATACGGGATCTCCAAGCTGAGCCTGAACTACATTATGGGCGCGACCTACCTCTTCCTGATCAACAGTGTCTTCATTGCGCTGGCCACCTTTTTCATGTCCAAGTTCCTGGGCTTCGCCAACATCCCTGACGAACGCCGTCTCCGCCACAACCGGCGTATCGTGGCCTTTGTGCTGCTGATCATGATTGTTCCGAGCGTCGTTACGGCTATCTACACCATCCGCGACAACAACTTCACCACCAATGCAGAGCGCTTCGTGCATGAGAACAAGACCATCGGTTCCAGCTATATCTTCGATTATGAGATCGACTTGAGCGGTCGCAGCCAGACATTGGACATCTATCTGGCGGGCGAGGCCCTCGATTTCACCGCCAAGCAGATGCTGCTCAAGAATGCGCGCACCTACGGCTTGCACAGTGACCAGATTGTTTTCCATGAGGAGGCGGCGGTCCAGAGCATCAACAAGAACGAAGTGATCCGCGACCTCAACGACCACTATCTGCAAAAAATCCAGGAACTCAACCAGACCATTACGGAACTGCAGATTGAGCTGTCCAAGTACAAAGCGGCCGAAAAGGTCGCTGCTGAAAAGGCAGCTGCAGAAAAAGCGGCTGCCGAAAAAGCGGCTGCCGAAAAAGAAGCTGCCAAGAAATAGCCGGTCAGTCTGAGAAGCCGTCGAGGACCAGGAGCTCTGAGATACAGAGGTCGCTGTATTTCGTGCCGGGGCTGACGGAAAGGACGGTGATGCGGATGTGGGCCACAGCTTCCGACGAGAAAGGAACCTGGTTATAGAGGATGATCCCATCTTCGTTTTCACCTACCATGCGTCCTTCAAACTGCCGGTTCAGGGTCGTGATGGGCAGCATGGAGATCTCTCCGAACCGCGGAGTGTCGGATTCCCGCAGCAGATAGTAATGGAAACTCCAGTCCGCTCCGGATACGTCGATGTCCACCGGCTCATCCTGATAGCCGTCGGCTCGGGTAACCTCAAGCCGGAGCCGCTTGATGCGGCTGTTGGCGCCCCAGAGGGTGGCTGATTTGTGGTAACCGTTGTAGAAGCCGATGTCAGAGACCCGGCGGGGTTTCGGGAAATCGATGTCGATGGTGGAGCCGACGCCATTGCCCGGAGCGACCCATGCGGTGGCCAGGTTGTTGTCCTGCATATTGGCGGCGGGATAGTTGGGCTGGGCTCCGGAGACCGTAAGCGTATAGTCTGACGCCGGCACCGCACAATCCGCGAGCGGATTGCCCCAGTATGGGTATGGCGCCGCCCCATCGTCGTTACGCTTCCAGAAACGGACAACCACGTGGTGGGCCGACTCGAAATTGAAGTTTACGGCGTTGCAGGTCCAGGTCGACCGGTTGAACTTGACAAACGGGGCTTGTTCGGTATGCAGTTGCGGCGTATCGTCCTCGAAGAAGAAAGCATCGGGAAGCGCATCGCAGCGGAGGGTGCAGCTGAAGACGTCGGCCGTTCCGTTGCCCCAATGCTTCGCAGGGGAGAAGTCATAGTAAAAATCACCGGAGCTGGGGTAGTATCGTGAAAGCGGCGATCCCTGCAGGGCGCCCAATGCGGTCTCCCAGTTGCTCAGGACCTCATATTCCACCTCCAGAACAACCGTCTCGCCGGCCGGGATATCGAGGACCGTATAGGTCCAGAGGCGGTATTCTTCTATTTCGATGGATTGGCCGGTTTCTTCATCTTCATAGGTGATGCCGGTCTTGACCACTTCGTCTGCACGGGTCCAGGGCCTTTCTGCGCCGTCCAGCCGGAACCGGACATTTCGGACGGCGCGGTCAGCGACGCCCACTTCCTGGAGACTCTCGTTCATGTCGTTGCCGTCGAAGCCATAGGGGCCGTCGGCTTTTCCGGAGAAGTCCACGGGAAAACCGTAATCAACGTGGATGTCCTTGCCGGAATTGTTTTTCAGGCGATAGGCCACGCGGACGGCCGAGTAGGGAATGGCGATGCTGATGTCCAGGTCCTCACGGACAACCTGGACTTCCGTCACTTTGAGCGGAATCGGATTGCAGGAGCGGATACTGGCGGAATAAGAGATGACCGGGTCACCGTTGGCATGCGCCATCGCCGGCAGCAAGGCTAGCGTCAGCAGACTGAGAAGAATTTTTTTCATAGTGATACGTGATTCTAGAAAAATTTCACGATCTCGTCGAGGTCGCGGTGGACGGGAACGCGCGGCTCTTCGGCGCGGTAGCCCAGGGCGATGACGGCCGTGACGGTCTCTTCACCGGGAATCTGGAACAGACTGCGGAGCGCGGAGGCGTCGCGCATGCCCATGATCAGCGTGTCGTAGCCCATCGCTCGCGCCACCAGGATCAGGTAGGCATTGCTCAGGCCGTTGTCATACGCGCCCCAGAAGTCGCCGAGTTCGTTGGTCTGCTGGCCGCGGAAGAAGCCGGACTTGCCGCGCTCATACGTCGAGACGATCAACACTGGCGCCCCCAGGATCCGCTCCTTGTTACCGCCGACCATATCCTGCACGGCGGCGAGTTTTTCCGGACTGATGGCCACATAATACTTGGAAGGCTGCATGTTCGCCCAGGACGGTGCGTTCTGCGTCGCGGCGAGCAGGGTGCGTACCTCCGCTTCGGAGATGGTCTTGGTGGCGTCG
>Ga0265298_10007312_pt1 | contig 13440 bp, 11 predicted proteins | sample AusTroGonzalo_MG_3_FD_193486 | JGI IMG/M metagenome (GOLD analysis project Ga0265298, IMG submission 193486) | Bovine rumen microbial communities from tropical cattle in Woodstock, Queensland, Australia - Gonzalo_01 | ecosystem: Host-associated > Mammals > Digestive system > Stomach > Rumen ...
TAGGAGGTGTTTGGCAATTGAACATGTCGGAGCAAGGGGGTGAAGAATGCTCTTGGAGCGCCCAGTCCATTGATTCTCAGGGCGTTGTTCGGGCCGTTCTCGTCGGTCCATTCCTTATGAGCAATGAGTCCTGGCGGCAGCGTGTTCAATTCGAAATCACACATGCGATAGGAGCCTATCACCATTGCGGCATTCGTTTTGCGGAACGTATCGACAATGGTCTGCAATGTGGCTGGCGAGGAATAGAGATCGTCGGAATCCAACTGTACAGCAAAACGGCCGCAGCGGGCATCATTGACAGCCTCATTCCAACAACCGCCAATGCCCAAATCCGTACGCTCAGGTATGAGATGAACAAGTCGGTCGTTCCACACATTATTATCCTCAACCATTTCCTTCAGTATGTCCGTGGTTCCATCAGTAGAATGGTTGTCCACGACGATCACGTTGAAGGGGAAGTTTGTCTTTTGCGCTACAGCACTCTCCACGGCATCGCGAATGGTCTTTGCACGATTATAAACAGGGATGATGACCGATGCTTCGATCTCGAATTCCTGCTCATCGAAATCCACCGTCCGATAGGCCGATGTGTCGACCAATGCTCCAATCTCGCGCAGATGAGCGGTAGCCACCTGTTCCATCTCCACCTGTACCTCCCTGTTGGCGGGATTCACGTAGTCGAACTGCTTCACACCGCTTGCACGAGTGTCCAGTTCCTCCTCGGTATAGAGATATTCATTCAGATGGTATATCGTTTCCTCACGACTAAGGAACAAACGCAGGTCATAGAGTCCAGCATAGGCGTATGAAGATTCCTGTGCCGTTGCCGCCCATTTCTTCACAAGAGAGGTGCGCATCAACAGCAAGGAGCCGAAATCAAAATCGTCACGGATGCTACCCAACTGATAGTCGATAGCCGGATGACGTTCTGTGACCGTCTTTCCGTCAACCACCTTCGTCTCATAGTGGTCTGAATAGACCATCGATGCTCCTACATCCGATGCTACTCTCATCAGTCGTTCCAAGATGCCCTCCCCTACTATCAGCGGTGTGGGCTTGGTAGAAAGCAGTACGAACTCAGCCTCAGCAATAGCGGCTATCTGACACATCGTTGCACTGGACGTGAGACATCCTTCCATCGTGACGACAGGCCATACGCTACTTGTCAACGAACCATCGGTCAGCAGGTTCACACTGCGAAGTGCCGCACTGTCACAGAACTGACTGGCAGTTGCTTCGGCAATAGCAATATCATTGCATGCTATAAAAACATCAACAGTCTTAATCATCTTCGGAAAAAATCAAATGTTTTTTAGAGAATCTTTTCGAGCTCAACAGCCATTTCCTGCTGGAGCTCCTGGGCCTTCTGGGCTGCTACATCAGCATAGTCCTCACCCGATGAAGCATAAATAATGCCACGTGAAGAGTTAACCAGCAGGCCACATTCGCCTGGAACCATACCGTACTTGCACACTTCTTGCAGCGAACCTCCCTGTGCACCTACGCCTGGCACGAGAAGGAAATGACGAGGAGCCACCTTGCGAATGTCCTCGAACATACGCCCCTGAGTAGCACCTACGACATACATCATGTTTTCTTCCGTACCCCACTGCTGGCTCTGTTTCAGTACCTTTTCGAAAAGGCGCTCACCATTCTTATCCTCAATCAGCTGGAAATCGTGAGAGCCTTTGTTCGAAGTAAGTGCAAGAAGGATCACCCAATGGCCTTCATAACCCAAGAACGGTGTTACGGAGTCCTCGCCCATATAGGGTGCTACAGTCAGCGAGTCGATATCATAGGTCTCGAAAAACGTACGAGCATACATGCTCGAGGTATTGCCTATATCACCACGCTTGGCATCAGCAATGATGAAGTGGTGGGGATAGCTTTCCTTCAGATACTTGATGGTCTTCTCAAACGAGATCATTCCCTTCACACCAAAGGCCTCATAGAAAGCTAAGTTGGGTTTGTAGGCTACACAATAAGGTGCCGTAGCATCAATGATTGCCTTATTGAAGGTGAAGATTGGGTCTTCCTCATTCAGCAAGTGCTGGGGAACTTTCTTCAGGTCGGTATCAAGCCCTACACACAAAAAACTCTTTTTCTCCTTAATCTGCTGGATTAACTCTTGTCTTGTCATAATCCTAAACGAAACAAATCGCTTTAAATAGTTTAATTATTGGTTCTTATATTAGAATCACAATTCTGATTCCTTCATTCGCTCTGCATTCTCGGCCACAGTCAGCGCATCAATCATTGCTTGAATATCGCCACCGAGGAAGCCTTGCAGGTCATGGGTTGTATAGCCGATGCGATGATCGGTCACACGGCCTTGTGGGAAATTATAGGTGCGGATCTTAGCAGAACGGTCACCTGTCGACACAAGGGTCTTACGGCGCGACGCGATATCATCCACATATTTCTGATGCTCCTTGTCGTAGATAAAAGTGTACAATCGCGAAAGAGCACGTTCTTTATTCTTCGGTTGGTCACGCGTTTCCGTACACTCGATGAGGATTTCCTCGGTCTCGCCTGTGTTTGGATTCTTCCACATATAGCGCAAGCGTACACCAGACTCCACCTTGTTGACGTTCTGGCCACCAGCACCACTGGAACGGAAGGTATCCCACTTAATCTCACCTTCATTGATATGAACCTCAAACTTATCGGCTTCAGGGAGCACAGCTACAGTTGCGGCTGATGTCTGCATACGTCCGTTCGACTCCGTCACAGGCACGCGCTGCACACGATGGACACCGCTCTCATATTTCAACGTACCATAAACATCGGCACCACTCACAGCGAAGTCTATTTCCTTATAGCCGCCCACAGCGCCTTCGTTGAAGTCGGTCACTGCAAGCTGCCAGCCCTTAGACTCACAGTAGCTCTTATACATTTTGAACAGGTCGCCAGCAAACAGACAAGCTTCGTCGCCACCAGTTCCTGCGCGTATCTCCATCTGTACATTCTTAGCATCTTCAGGGTCTTTCGGAATTAGCGCGATCTTGATTTCCTCCTCCAGCTTCGGCTGCAGTTCTTCGTTGTCGGCCAATTCCTCACGAGCCATTTCCCTCATCTCAGGGTCACTCTCGTTGGCAAGGATATCCTTTGCCTCTTTAATACTGTTCAGACAGGCGATGTATCGTTTGCGAACATCCATGATATCGCCCAAATCCTTATATTCTTTCGTCAACTTCACGAAACGGTTCTGATCGGCAATCACCGAAGGGTCGGTAATCAGTGTCGACACTTCCTCAAAACGTGCCTCAAGACCGTCTAATTTCTGCAAAATACTATTGCTTGTCTCTGCCATTATAAAACATTATTAAAATTCTTTGCAAAGGTACGACTTTTTTCCGAATAAACGATGATTATTCAAAAAAAGCACAAAAATCTCATGGATTACCTCGAAAATAATCCATCTGAAAAAGAATGCTCACAACAAATCCTGTGGAACATCGATAAAGGTCGTGGCACCATTAGCCACAAGGAAGGACTTATCGCGAAAGCCCCAAAGCACACTAATACAGGGGAGTTCTGAGTTGTGAGCGGTCTGGACATCCACATCACTATCACCCACATAGACAGCATGCTCCTTCCCCACGCCCAACTGCCTCAGAGCCTCAATCACCGTATCGGGTGCTGGCTTCTTACGGATTCCTTCGGCCTCATGCTCACCAATAGCTACTTCAATGGTGTCTGGGAAAAAATGGCGACACAACTCCTGAGTGGCAGCATAGAACTTATTGCTGACAACAGCCAACCTGCAACCACGGCGTTTCAGTTCTGTCAATGTCTCAGGAATGCCATCATAAGGGCGCGTCGTATCGAGCGAATGCTCCATATAATACTCACGAAAAGTGCGGAAAGCGGCTTCGAACAAAGGGTTTTGCTCACCGCGAGGTACTGCTCGTGCCATCAGCATCTTCACCCCATTGCCCACAAATCGGCGAACATCATCGAGCGAGTGCTCCGGCATCCCATATTTACGCAGGGCATAGTTTACTGATGCGGCTAAGTCGTCAAGGGTATTGAGCAACGTGCCATCAAGATCAAAAATATAAGTCTTATAGGATTCCTGCATAAATAGAAACGTACTAAAATCACATAAAGCATGTACTAAAAATGTCCGTCTTCCGTATCGAAAGGCGAACATTATTTAAAATACATAGTCATTTGCGGAGAGTGAGGGATTCAAACCCCCGATACCCGAAAAGGGTATACCGGATTTCGAGTCCAGCGCGATCGATCACTCTGCCAACTCTCCAAAGAAAACGTTTGTAGGAACGATCGGGCTCGAACCGATGACCTCTTCAATGTGACTGAAGCGCTCTGAACCAACTGAGCTACGCTCCTATTTTCGTTTTGCGGCTGCAAAGGTAGATAAATAGGATGAAACTTCCAAATTTTTTCCAAAATTTATTGTTACAAAATAAGTTTTTAGCTAAAAACGGATGGATGGGTACTCTTTTTCGAAATAATATTCGTACCTTTGCAACAAGTTCAACGATAACACAAGCTGAAGGACAAGCATGACACTACATATCTTCAATCCTGAACACGACATCGCCCTTGCCTCAGGACTTCAATATTTCACAGCTCCTCATGCAGGCAGAGCACTGAGGAAAGACCTTGGATGGTTACCTGCAATATGGGCTGATTCGACCGATGCTATTCTCGTAGATGATACGGATACGGCCGAGAGAGGATTGAAGCGACTAAAGGTACGGACATCCTGCAACCAATTTGTGAAGACAAAAAGAGACATCGCACTTTCAAAATTGGGATGTATAGATCACATAGAGCCTTGGGGATGGGATGCTGCATTGAAAGAACAATTGCGACGATACGGTATCAGTGAAGAAGTGTTGCCGTCGGACGAGCAGATTGCAAAGATCCGCTCATTGTCGCATCGCCGCACATCAGCTGAACTACTTTGTGCAATCCGCATGAGCTCGCCCGTTGTAGGAGAAGCCAAAGAATGCGCTACGAGCGAGGATGTGGACACATTACTGAAACAATGGGGAAAGGTGGTCATCAAGGCTCCTTGGTCTTCGAGCGGACGAGGGGTACGTTTTGTTGACAACGAACTCACACCGTCATTAGTAGGATGGTTGCAAAACGCACTGAAAAACCAAGGAAGCGTGATGGTGGAACCATATTATAATAAGGTGAAAGACTTCGGTATGGAGTTTTACGCTGACGGCAAAGGACACATCGATTACCTGGGGCTCTCATTGTTCCATACACAAAACGGTGCCTATACGGGCAACCTGCTAGGCACAGAAAGCTACAAGGAAACAGAGATGAGCAGGTATGTTCCCCTACCCTTGTTAGAACAGGTAAAGACAATCACTTGTCAACATTTGGGCGAAATAACCAACGGAATATACAAAGGTCCCTTTGGCATCGACATGATGATTGTAAGTAGCACAGAAGGCTTTGACCTTCACCCCTGCGTAGAAATCAACCTGCGCCGCACAATGGGACACGTAGCCCTCTCACTGACAAAACTCATCAACCCAACCAACGATGATGAGATAGTAAGGGTGATGCGTATCAACTATGAAGACAATCAATACAAACTGAAAATACAACGACTATAATACAAAACGAAAAGAAACAACTACTATGAATCGAAAACTGTTACTGCTAACAGCCCTCATACCGCTACTGGCTGAGGCGCAATACAAATCGGAAGTGTGGTGTCCTGACAATGGCGACGGTACCTACACTAACCCAGTCATCAACGCTGACTACAGCGACCCAGACGTGTGTGTGGGCGCAAGTGGTGAGGACTATTACTTGACGGCGTCATCGTTCCAATGTGTGCCAGGATTACCCATTCTTCATTCAAAGGATCTTGTGAATTGGGAAATCGTAAACCATGCCCTCCCCTCACTCTACGAAGGCGACGAGAAAATCCAGGAGCACTTCAGCACGCCACAGCACGGAAACGGCGTTTGGGCTCCCTCCATACGCTATCACCAGACTGATAGCGAACGTGCAAAAGGACAAAAAGGATGGTACTACATATACTGGGGAGACCCTGATTACGGCATTTTCATGGTGAAAACGCAGAATCCGGAAGGACGATGGGAGAAGCCGGTATGTGTGATCAAAGGCAAGGGATATATCGACCCGACCCCACTATGGGATAATGACGGGCGCTGCTATCTTGTGAACGCGTGGGCCAACTCACGCACGAAGTTTGCATCAATCCTCACCGTCAGAGAGCTATCGGCCGACGGAACAAAAGCCATTGGTGCCCCAACAATCGTCTTCGACGGGAACGGCACAGAGAACCGCACTTGCGAAGGACCGAAATTCTACAAGCGCGACGGTTTCTATTGGATCATGTGTCCAGCAGGCGGTGTGCCTACAGGCTTCCAATTAGCCATGCGCTCGAAATCACCTTACGGTCCCTATGAGCACAAAATAGTGCTAGCCCAAGGTCAAACGGCTATCAACGGTCCTCATCAAGGGGCGTGGATACATACGAAATACGACGAGGACTGGTTCATCCATTTCCAAGACAAGGAGGCTTACGGACGTGTTGTTCACTTGCAGCCTGTCGACTGGAGTTCAGGGTGGCCTATTATGGGATGGAAGGGCGAACCTGTGCTCACCTATCAGAAGCCCCAATCATCATCGACCAAAATCGTCAACCCTGTGGAAACTGATGAATTCAGCAGTCCCACACTCGGCAAACAGTGGCAGTGGCATGCCAACTATAATGATTGTTTCGGAATGCCAACGACCTTTGGTTCAATACGTATCTATACCCACAAGCTGTCGGCTGAGTGGAAAAATCTATGGGAGGTGCCCAATATGTTGCTACAAAAGACACCTGCCGACCAATTTACCGTAACGACCAAGATACGCATGACCTCAAAAGCCGACAAACAGTTTGGTGGCATCATCATGATGGGACTTGACTATTCAGCATTGGTCGTAAAACGAGTAGGAGAAGAGTTCCAACTGATTCAGATGACCTGTCGGGATGCTGACAAAAACAAGGAACAAATGGAGAATATCATCGCCACACTTCCTGCAACAGACAAGGATCATATTGACTACAAACCAGGAATTCACGAAGATATCTACCTGCGCATGACCGTCAACGAAGGGAAGATGAGGTTCTCCTACAGCCAAGAAGGACGGAAATACACGGACTGCGGTGAGGAATTCAAAATGAGAGAAGGAAAATGGATTGGCGCTAAGATTGGATTCGTAGCAGCCGAAACCGACCCGAAATGTGACAGAGGATGGATAGAAGCCGACTGGTTCAGAGTAACGAAATAATGCCCTATTCATCAGAAAAACATAAAAATTTAGACTTTTTATAATTAAACCGCACAAGATTCTACAGAAAAAGTAGTAATTTTGTGCGGTTTATGAAGACAATAGAAAAAAAAGGTGATGTGCTCCACGCTGTAGAGCAAATCTTAAACGGCTATCTAGAGATGAACAAACATCGCAAAACGCCTGAGCGTTATGCGATATTGAAAGCTGTGTACAGCATGGAGAAACACTTCACGCTCGAAGAACTTGGAGCGAAACTGAGTGAGGACTATAAGTTCCCCGTATCAAGAGCAACACTCTATAACACACTTAACTTGTTCATGGAACTGCGTCTTGTGATTCGTCATCGCTTCCAAGGCTCAACAAAATATGAAGCCTGCTACGAAGGAGAAAGTCATTGTCACCAGATATGCACCGTGTGTGGAAAGGTGACAGAAATCAAATCGCCAGAAATCACAAAAGCAATCGACCTAATGCACTTGAAGCGTTTCCGCAAAGACGGCTATACGCTTTATATATACGGTATTTGCTCAGTATGCCAGGCAGCTATAACTAGACAAAAAAGAACAAAAACAAACAAAAATACATAATATGAACAAAGGTAAGGTTGACGTCCTGCTCGGATTGCAGTGGGGCGATGAAGGTAAAGGAAAAGTAGTTGACGTATTGACTCCACGCTACGATGTGGTAGCACGTTTTCAGGGTGGTCCCAATGCAGGACATACATTGGAGTTCAACGGAGAGAAATATGTGCTCCGCTCAATTCCGTCAGGCATTTTCCAAGGAGGTAAGGTGAACATCATCGGTAACGGTGTGGTACTGGCACCCGATTTATTCATGGAAGAGGCAAAAGCACTGGAAGCTAGCGGCCATCCGCTGCGCGAGCGCCTGCACATCTCGAAGAAAGCTCACCTCATCATGCCTACCCACCGTGTGCTTGACGCTGCCTACGAAGCTCAAAAAGGCAAGAACAAAGTAGGAACGACCGGCAAAGGAATTGGTCCTACCTATACAGATAAGGTGTCGCGTACAGGTCTGCGTGTAGGTGACATCCTTGAGAACTTCCCTGAGAAATACGCAGCTGCCAAAGCTCGTCATGAGGCTATCCTGAAGTCGCTTAATTTCGACTACGATATCACAGAAGTAGAAAAGAAATGGATGGAAGGTATAGAATATCTGCGCCAGTTCCCGATCGTAGATTCTGAACATGAAATAAATGGCTATCTACGCGACGGCAAAAGTGTGCTTTGCGAAGGTGCTCAAGGAACAATGCTCGACGTAGACTTCGGTTCATATCCTTTCGTCACCTCAAGCAACACCATCTGTGCAGGTGCCTGCACAGGCTTAGGCATTGGTCCCAACAAGATTGGTGAGGTGTACGGTATCATGAAAGCCTACTGTACTCGCGTCGGTGCAGGTCCATTCCCAACCGAGCTGTTTGACGAGACAGGAAAGAAAATCCGCGATTTAGGTCATGAATATGGTGCAGTTACAGGACGTGAGCGTCGCTGCGGATGGATTGACCTCGTAGCCCTGCGCTACTCAATCATGGTGAACGGTGTAACACAACTCATTATGATGAAGAGTGACGTGCTTGACGATTTTGATACTATCAAAGCTTGCACAGCATATAAGGTGAACGGTAAACTGACACGCGACTTCCCATACAACATCGAGGAAGGCATTGAGCCCATATATGAGGAACTGCCAGGATGGAAGACTGATATGACAAAGTTCACTAGTGAGAACCAGTTCCCTAAAGCTTTCTCGGATTACGTGAAATTCCTCGAGAAAGAACTTGAGACCCCAATTAAGATTATCAGTATCGGTCCTGACCGTGAACAAACAATTGAAAGAAAATAAATGGCACAAAAACCAAGTATTCCCAAAGGAACACGCGACTTCGGCCCTGTAGAAATGGCCAAGCGCAACTATATTTTCAACACTATTCGCAGCGTCTATGAGCTCTACGGATTCCAACAGATTGAGACTCCCGCCCAAGAGACCCTGCAGACACTGATGGGCAAATATGGCGAAGAGGGAGACAAACTGTTGTTTAAGATTCTGAACAGCGGCGACTACCTCGCAAAAATTGAGAATCAGGAACTTGCAGAACGTAATACTCTGCGACTGGCTTCGAAAATATGCGAAAAAGGTCTGCGTTACGATCTTACCGTGCCTTTCGCCCGCTATGTGGTAATGCATCGAGAGGAACTGCAATTGCCCTTCAAGCGTTATCAGGTGCAGCCTGTATGGCGAGCCGATCGTCCACAGAAAGGACGCTATCGCGAGTTTTATCAGTTCGACGGCGATGTAGTGGGTAGTGACTCACTCATCAACGAAGTGGAACTGATGCAGATTGTCGATACCGTATTCACACGCTTCGGTGTTCGCGTACAAATCAAAATCAACAACCGCAAGATCCTGACTGGCATTGCCGAAATCATTGGTGCCGCCGACAAAATCGTAGACATCACTGTAGCCATCGACAAGCTCGACAAAATCGGTATCGATAATGTAAATGCTGAACTGCGTGAAAACGGACTCAGTGAAGAGCAGATAGAAAAACTGCAGCCCATCATCGCACTCGAAGGCACCAACGAAGAAAAACTCAACATCATCGCTGAAGTGCTGAAAGACAGCGAGACTGGTATGAAAGGTGTAGAAGAAACTCGTTATATTCTTTCCACACTGGGTTCTGTAGGCAGCAATCCTGTCGCAACAAACAACAATGCTCTCAATAATGAGATCCAGTTAGACCTTACACTTGCTCGAGGATTAAGCTACTATACAGGAGCCATCTTCGAGGTGAAGGCCTTAGACACTCCAATGGGCAGTATTTCTGGAGGTGGACGTTACGATAACCTAACAGGTATCTTCGGTATGCCAGGACTCTCAGGCGTAGGAATCTCATTTGGCGTAGACCGCATCTATGATGTACTCAACGCACTCGACCTCTATCCAAAGGACTCACTGCAGACTACGCAAGTGTTGTTTATCAACTTCGGTGAAAAAGAGACAGCCTACTGTATGCCTATCGTGGCACTGGTACGTCAGGCGGGCATTCGTGCCGAACTTTATCCCGACATCACGAAGATGAAAAAACAAATGTCATACGCAAATGCCAAACAGATTCCTTTTGTTGTGCTGGCTGGTGACAATGAGATTGCAGAAGGTAAGATTACGCTGAAGAACATGGAGAGCGGCGAACAACAACTGCTCACCCCTGGTGAACTCATAGCGGCTATTAAGAAATAGAATTTCCTAAACATCTTAAAGTATAGATCTGAAAAGAAAGGTTCATGAAAAAGAGTATAGGCATAAGTATTCTGCTAATTGCTGCTTTTTTCCTTATATCTGCTGAGAAAAAGTCGACCACAATATTCATGATTGGTGACTCAACAATGGCCAACAAGGATATTTCTGGCGGTAAGCAGGAACGAGGATGGGGAATGGCATTACAGTGCTACTTCGATGACAATATCGTTGTAGACAATCATGCAGTAAACGGCCGCTCTTCACTATCGTTCATCAACGAGGGTCGCTGGGATAAAGTGTTGGAAAAAATGAAACCAGGCGACTATGTCATCATACAATTCGGACATAACGACGAAAAGCCGAAGGCTAACCGACATACCGATCCTGGGTCAACATTTGATTACAACCTTGCCAAATTCGTGCGTGAAACCCGCGAACATGGAGGCATTCCTGTTTTGATGAACTGTGTAGTACGTCGAAATTTCTTTGTCGAAGCGCCTAAAAATGACGATGACGAGAAACTACGCACCTCAACGTTTTCAGAAGGGGTTAGAATGGTGGAAGGAGACTCGCTCATTGACACTCATGGTCTCTATAGAGTGGCGCCACGTGATGTAGCAAAGCGCATGAACGTACACTTCGTCGATGCGAACAAAATAACCCATGAACTGGAACAAGGATTGGGTAAGGAAGGATCAAAGAAACTACACATGTGGTTCAAGCCTGGCGAAGAGCCAAGTGTACCAAAAGGTCGTCAGGACAATACGCACTATAACGTATATGGAGCGCATGTAGTGGCTCGATTGCTCGCAGATGCCCTTTGTGAAGAAATTCCTCTTTTAGCAAAGTATCGTACGGAAGCCGATCTCACAGTAGACATCCATGGACGTGGCGACTACCTGTCGCTCGAACCTGCTGTGGAAAAGGCACTCACTAGTTCTAAGCAAGAAACCACTATTCAAATACTTGGCGGAACTTGGGAACAGCCAAAGCTTCCCAAAAAACATCATATCAGATTCATTCTTCGTGAAGGAGCCACTTGGAAATAAATACCCAAACAACGATGACAAGTACAAACGAAATTTTACTTAAGAACGTAGCCCTACTGTCCAAACAAGAGGGAAAAGAAGAAGCAATGATGCCTTCAGGGTCAGCTTCCCTACCCTCTGTTGAGGAAGTTCGCAGAATCGTGAGTCTGGTTAAAAGTGTCATTTTCACAGACTATTTTTATAAACGTCAGCCAAACCAGGAAATTCGTTCCTACTACATAGGCGTGAATATGGAGGAGCTCTATCGATTGCTTCGCCATCAGATAGCATGTGGTCTGCAGTTCTGCGAAGAATGCGCTGAAGAAGATGTTGAAGTGGCTGCCAAAAAGATTACTCTTGATTTTATTGACCAGCTACCAGAAATCAAGCGCCTACTTTATACAGACGTTGAAGCGATGTTCCAAAATGACCCTGCTGCAACCAACTACGGCGAGGTAATATTCTGCTATCCGGTAGTAAACACGATGACGCACTATCGCATCGCTCATGTGCTCCATAAAATGCAGGTTCCAGTAATCCCACGTATGATTACAGAGCAAGCACATTCAAAAACAGGAATCGATATCCATCCAGGCGCTACGATTGGTGAATATTTCGCTATTGACCATGGAACAGGTGTCGTCATCGGAGAAACATGTATCATCGGCAATCACGTGACACTCTATCAGGGCGTAACACTTGGTGCAAAGAGCTTTAAATACGACAGTGAAGGCAATATGCTCAATGTACCTCGACATCCAATTATTGAGGACAATGTAACAATCTATTCCAATGCTTCTATCTTAGGACGCATCACCATTGGACATCACTCCGTGATTGGCGGTAACATCTGGGTTGTAAACGATATCCCCCCATACTCTAGAATACAACAGAGCAAGGCGATAGACTTGTCGTTTCAAGGAGGATTAGGAATCTGATAATCATAAATAATGGGAGTCTGAATTTCAGACTCCCATTATTTTATTATCTTCATCATTATAATTCATTGGCTGTTTTCTCTCTTTGCTCAAGGAACTCGCTGACCTGTTCCTGTGTGCTTCTCGTCACAGCAATACGACCTGAGCGTGTATACTGCAATACACAATCATAGGCATCAAGCTCTTTGTAGAGACTCAGGATATCGTCAGTCTTTCCACTCTTCATCACAATGATATATGTCGGATTAACCTCAGAGATATGAGCATCATGACGACGGATTGCACGTGAGATCTCAGGATTCTGCATAACTGCATCAGTAGCTAGTTTATAAAGTCCAGTCTCACGAATAAACAACTGATCGTCGGTAAAGAAATTTGCCTTAATCACATCAATCTTTTTCTCTATCTGACTGGTAATCTTCACAATCTGATCCTCATCACTCCAAGCAGTAATTGTGTATTTATGAACGCCAGGAATACTGGAGGCCGACACATTCAGACTCTCAATATTAACCTGTCTTCGCGTAAATACAGCTGTTATTTGGTTCAGAATACCTGCGACATTCTCAGAATAAACCAATAACGTATATAATTTATTATTCTCTTTCATATCAATTAAGCATAGTAAATTCTATATTCATCACTTAGAGTTCCAATATCATATCGTTCACATTCATTCCTGGAGGAGTCATTGGCAATACATCGTCATCTTCCTTAATGGCACATTCCAAAATAAAAGGTCCATCTGTGGTCAGCATCTCATCAATGGCCGCGGAAAGATTTTCACGTTCAACGACAGCACGATAAGGAATTCCGTAGCCTTGAGCAATGAGCTCGTAGCAGGGATTCATCATCTTCGTAAAGGACTTTCGACGCATCCAGAACATATCTTGCCATTGACGAACATTACC
>Ga0265298_10007313_pt1 | contig 13439 bp, 14 predicted proteins | sample AusTroGonzalo_MG_3_FD_193486 | JGI IMG/M metagenome (GOLD analysis project Ga0265298, IMG submission 193486) | Bovine rumen microbial communities from tropical cattle in Woodstock, Queensland, Australia - Gonzalo_01 | ecosystem: Host-associated > Mammals > Digestive system > Stomach > Rumen ...
TTCCTGCAGGCTGCCGGCATCGCTAAACAGCAGGGTTTCACCCTCTTCCCTTCGGTCCACAGCATCGACCTGAAGAAAGACGGGCGCAGCGTATTGGACCTTCACCAGTTCGTCATGATGCATACCGGCAAGGAAAAGGCCGCGAACCCGGGCTTTTTTGCCCGCGCCACGGCCATGCGGGTATTCAGCGTCGAGGCTATGATGCCCTGCCGTGAAGACCTGCTGTTCATGACGCTCGTCAACCTGGCCCGCAACCTGGCAGACAGGGCTACCAAGAACAGCCTAATCTACGGTTTCTTCGACACGCAGTTCCTACTGGATGTCCCTGAAGGACAGACGTTCGACTGGAAGATTGTCCGCGACAACGCCGCGCTCACCGGCTCCGCGCCCCTGCTGGCCATCGCCGGACAGTTCCTGAACGCCGTCATCCCCGGGCTCATTCCAGAAAGCGAACTGCCGCCGGTCCCCGATGAAGAATTGGAAAAATGGTGGGTCTGGATCCGCTACTGGCGTGAGATCCTGCATCCGGAACGCGAAAGACTCGGCGAATTCAACATCCGCAAGGCCATCCAGGCGAAAACGCGCCCCATCCCCTACATCACCGGACGGCTCCACTACGCCGCCATCAAGCGGATGCAGCACTGTACAGCCTTCTGCCGCCGCAAGCTAGGCTAAGCCAGCTTCTCCCGAAAATACGCGATCACCGCGTCCAGCCCTTCATCGAGCGGGACCTGCGGTTGCCATTTCAGCCGCCGGGCCGCCAGCGAGATGTCGGGGCGGCGCATCTTCGGGTCGTCCTCGGGCAGCGGCTTGAAGATCAGCCGGCTGTGGCTATTGGTCTTGGACAGCACCTTCTCAGCCAGCTCCAGCATGGTGAATTCGCCCGGGTTGCCCAGGTTCACAGGTCCCGAGAACGCGTCGCCTGAAGCCATCATGCGCACCATTCCCTCCACCAGGTCCGATACATATTGGAACGAGCGCGTCTGCTGTCCGTTGCCATAAATCGTGATGTCATCGCCACGGAGCGCCTGCACGACGAAATTGGAGATGACGCGGCCATCGTTGACCGCCATCCGGGGGCCGTAGGTGTTGAAGATGCGCACCACCTTGATGCGCACGCCGTAGCGGCGGCGATAGTCGAAGAAGAGCGACTCGGCGCAGCGCTTGCCCTCATCGTAGCAGGAACGCAGGCCGATGGGATTGACATTGCCCCAATACTGCTCGTTCTGCGGGTGCACGGCCGGGTCGCCGTACACTTCGGACGTGGAAGCCTGCAGCACCTTCGCGCCCGCCTCACGGGCCAGCTCCAGGACGTTGATGGCGCCCAGCACCGAAGTGCGCGTAGTCTTGACCGGATCGGACTGATAGAACACGGGCGAAGCAGGGCACGCCAAATTATAGATCTCGTCCACCACAAAGTGGAATGGCTCCGTGACATCATGCTCCACCAGCGTGAAGTCGGGTTTCCCCAGCAAGTGCGCGACGTTGTCGCGGTCGCCGCTGAAAAAGTTGTCGAGGCAGATCACGGAATGGCCTTCCGCCAGCAGGCGTTCGCACAGGTGCGAACCGATGAATCCGGCACCGCCGGTAACGAGTATCTTGCTCATTGTCTTTGATTTCTAAGGGCTTTCAGCCGCTCCCGCAGGACGGCGGCGTAGTTTTTCATCTCTTCCGCCCGGTCGGTGCGGCCGAAATTGGTCTGGTGGATACGGCGGTCGGTCGACACGAGGTCAAGCTTGCAGACCTGCATCCCCTGCGCCTCGAGGCGCGAGAACCATTCGATGATTTCCCCGGTGTGCACGTTCTCGCTGAAAGGGCCGATGCGGTCGAAGACCTCCCGGCGGATCAGAACGGCGCCCGTAAAGAGGCCGTAAAACGGCTCGGGGCGCACTACGATGCCGGGCAGTTCGGGAATCTCGGGCGAGCGGAAATCCTGCACCATGGCCTGCACGGCCACGACCGAGGGATCGGCCGCCAGCGCCTCGTACATCGTGCGAAGCGCGCCGTCCCGCACCCGGTCGTCGTGGTCCAGAAAAAGGATGTAGTCGCCTTTCGCCGCAGCGATGCCGGTGTTCTTGCCGGCCACCTGCCCCCGGGAAACCGGGTGCTGCAGCACCACGCAGCCGGCCTTGCGGGCCAGCTCGGCCGTTTCATCGGCAGAACCGTCGTCCACGACGATAATCTCCAGATTCATGTCTTGGCGGCGTAGCGAGGTGATGGCTTCGCCAAGATAGTTGGTCCCGTTCTTCACGGGTATGATGACGGAAATCAGGGAATTATCCATTGCGTTGCATGCTTTTCATCCGGCTTCGTATGAAAGCCAGGGCGATGTTGGGGTTGTGCCGCGACAGGAAATCCGCATAGTCCGAACTCCCGCAGACAGCATCGAGCAAAAAGAGGTCGTGCGCCACATAGAGTTCAGTATGCCGGCGCACCTGGGTCTCGATGTCCAGCAGGAACGCGCGCACGAAGTCGAACTTTTCCTGCGTGTCCAGGATCATGGGGCCGGCGTAGAACAGGCGGATTTCCTCCGTGGGGACGCCGCGCCGCAAAAGCCCGTCATGGAGCAGCTTGAAACTCTGGATATAATGGAAACCGTTGGTTTTCTGGTGGAAAAGCGAGCCTTCCCGCTGCCAGTAGTGGTGGAAAGGGCCGCGGAACACATAACTGCGCGGCTGCAGCAACTCGGCCAGGCCGGCATAGTAAATATCCTCCGCCCCACCCTTCACGTCCGGGAAGGCGATCCCGATGCGCTGCAGGTACGCGCGCTTGTACAGGCGCGCCCAGATCACGGGCGGGAAAAAGGTCTGCACCTGCGGCGCCGGATAGAAGCCGTCCCCTTCGATAAAGCCGAAATTTCCGCTGGTGGCGTCCTTGGCCGGGTCTTCGAAAGCCTGCACATAGTTGGCATTGACCACCACGTCCTGCCCTGTTTCCAGCGCTTTGGCGTGCATGGCGGCCAGGTGGTCGTCGTCGATCCAGTCGTCGGAATCCAGGTAATAGACATAGTCTCCGCGGCTTTCGGCAAAGCCCGCGTTGCGCGCCGCCGCCACGCCCCGGTTCTGCGGGAACGCGATGACGCGGATGCGCGGGTCCTTTTGCGCCCAGGCCTGCAGCACGCCCAGCGAGCCGTCGGTGGAACCGTCGTCCACGCAGAGGATCTCGGTTTCGCGCAACGTCTGGCGCGTCACGCTGTCCAGCGTACGGTCCAGTAGCGACGCGGTGTTATGCACCGGGATGATGACGGAAACGAGGGGGTCAGGCATGGCTTTGCTTCTCCTTTAGGCGACTTCGGAGGTATTCGACAGCCAGGTTGGGATGATGATGGGCTCGATAACTAACGTAATCGGGGCTCTCCATTACAGCATCGAAAAGCAGGTTGTCAAGAACCGTATACTGTTCCGGATGAGACAGAATGACGGGGCCAACTTCCAACAGATAGCTGCGGATCGCATTGAATTTCTCGGGAGCATCGAGTGTAATCAAACCGCAGTGAAAGAGTTTCAGCCCATTCAGGGGGATGTTGCGACGTACCAGTTCCTCATAAAGCATGCGATAGCTCTGAACGTAATAGATCCCGTTTTCTTTCTGATGGAACAGCGATCCTGTACGCTGCCAGTAATGGTGGAAAGGGCCGAAAAAGACGTAGCTTTTCTCCTGCAGTACCTCCGCCAGAGCGGTAAAGTAGATATCTTCCGCCCCTCCCTTGACGATGGGAAAGCGAATGCCGTTGCAAAGAAGGTACTCCCGTTTGTACAAGCGGGCCCAGATAACGCAGAGCATATGGCTCTGGACGACGGCTGTAGAATAAAATCCTGCTTCCGTGAAGCCCCATCCTTCCGTTTCGGGCATTTTGCCCGCTTCTTCGTATTCTTTTATGTAATTGGCGTTGACAACCACGTCCTGCCCGGTTTCGAGGGCCTTAGTGTACATAGCCTCGAGATAATCGGCATCAATCCAGTCGTCGGAATCCAGAAAATAGATGTATTTACCGCGGCTTTCGTCCATACCTCTGTTGCGGGCGAGAGACACGCCGCCGTTTTCCTTGAGCGCGATAACACGTACCCGCGGATCGCGCCGGGCCCATTGTTCCAGAATGCCCAGGGAATCGTCCGTCGAACAATCGTCCACACAGATGATTTCCAGATCGGCCAGCGTTTGTTGCGTTACACTGGCCAGTGTTCTGTCCAGTAGAGCACCGGTATTGTAGACAGGTATGACGACGGATATTTTTAGCATCTATTTCTCAGGCTTCCAGCCTTCGTCTTCCTTCACTTCGTGGATAGGGTCAGCGAAAAGAAGTTCCTGTACGTCGTTGTATTCGTTGCAAGTAGGAGTAAACTCGTCGAATTGGGCGTCTTTGGCGCTGAGGGTCACGGGCATCGAACTTTCATCCGTGGCGGGTACGATGATTTCAAAAGCCTGCAGGCGTTCGAGAAAGGCCTGCAGACGGGCTTCACAATCGTCCGGCGCGCCGGGAAGTGCCTTGAAAGCAGCCAGCACGTCATCGACCGACGCTCCCCTGAGGAAACTGTCGAACATGCCGGTCCCAAGACCGTTCATGCCATAGTAAACACCGGTCAGTGAGTTGATGATGATGGCGATGCCATCAGTGACATCGGCAAACATCTTGGCTTCATTCAGTTGATAGTTCATATGTATGTTTTGTTTTTTCTACAGTTTTTTGATAAAACTTCTAAGACATTCAACGTTCCGGAAAATGTCCGGGGAAAGGCGGATACGGTAGAAAGGAAGCGTAGACAACATACCCAATAGCTTTCGCACAGTCACAGCATTGCCAGGTTGTTGGGTTTGCTCAATGGAAGAATGGATAATGTGGGTAAGTGCCCTCCCCTTTTCCTGCGGCGTGCAGGCGATGACAAGCGGTTCATCGACGGGAGCGATTTCCGGAAAAATACAGGCATGGATCGGATAGTCCCGCCGTACCTGCTCCCGCCAGCCGGAAATATCCAGCATATACTTGTTCATCCTGCCATTGAGGCCGATGAAACGCGATGGACCGAGACATTCGTACAACTTGTCGTAAATCTCAGGCGTCAAGGCCGTTGATGAATAGATCGGAGATGCTGTCAACATATGGTCGTCTTCTTTTTTCAAGACCATATAGTCATCAGAGACATATTCGAAGCCTTGAAAAAGAGACGTCACCGTAAGGGTCGACTTGCCCCGCCCCCCTCTAGCACAGAGAAGGACGCCCTTGCCAGCTACACCCACGCAAGCTCCATGAATCATCGCCGAAGACGGCGTATCGACGAGCCGGGCGAAATTCAGTGCGAAAACATGCAGTTTCAGCAGTTCTTCCGACCTCACGCTCCGGACAGAATAGTACTGCCGGTCTCCGTCCCAGATGGAGAAGAAACCGTCGTTGGCACAACACACGCCGACAGGGCTCAATCTCTCCCCATCCCAGTTCATGATCATCAAATAATCTTCATCCAACGGAATATTCAGGCCCAAAGCTCTTTGGTGCAGCAATTCAACTTCCGCTTCTTCCCAAAGCATCACCTCGCTTTCCGCTTCTCCGTGGGGAACGATCATCGACCAGTCAAGTTGCCGGCGTAGGACAGGCGCAAGGCCATCCCGATTGCACTTAATGCTAACTCGTTTAATTCCAGCCAGGTCCAGCCGCGAAACCTCTTTCCATGGACCTCTCTCATCAAGATAATTCCGCAAGCGTTGCAAGCTGCGGATTGTCTGTTCTGGTGAGAGTTTGATAATCATCGTACAAAGATAATTATTTTTATGGAACTAACGTTTTTCCTATCTTTGTCAGTATGATTCCGGGGAAATCATGAAAGGTTTTATTACGATAGCGACAGGGCGGGACAAGTACTACATCATGGCCCATAATTTACTGCTGTCTTACCGGTACCATGCCAAAGTTCGAGTTCCGTTCGCAATTCTATGTGACCGGCATAATGAATGGACAAATGATTTTGACCAGGTTGTCATCATCGACAATCCGCTTCGTTCTTTTATGGACAAAATGCGGATTTTCGATCTCTCCCCTTTTGACGAGACTATTTTTATTGAAGCTGATTGCCTGATCTACAGAGACTTGTATGCCTTATGGGACATATTCAAGGACAGTCCTGATCTCGGTGTATTGGGCGATATCTTCCCGCTGGATTCAGATGATGGCTGGTGGAAGCTGGAGAACCTGGGCGAACTGAAGGACAAAGTCGATTATAAAATGGACTGCCAGGGCGGAGTCTTATACGTCCGGAATACGGGAAAGGGACTTCCTGCATTTTTAGAAACGTGCCGCTATATCCGATCCCATTATCAAGACTATCGTTTTCGGATTTTCGAAACCGTTCCACAAGACGAAACGATCCTCACCCTCGCATCTGCAGTTCATCACTACCGCCCTGTTAAAAGATGGGTGGAAGTATTTGCATTTTATCCTGAAACCCGGTTTCACCATCTGGATATGTGTTCTGGAACACTGGACTATGAATGGACCCGTTTCCCCGGGACACGTTATCAAAACAGTTTCCTGATTCATTTCGGAACCGCCCATGTTCTCAATGGCTGGATATACAACCGGGAGGCCTTCAAATTGAGAAAGAAACCGCTACAATTCTCCGACTGGGTGGATTTTTGCATGATCTGGCTCAGATGCAAGGTAAATCATTCCAAACCGCTTAAAACCATCTCCAGATTGTTCTCCCGACAGTTCCGTAGCAAACTCGCACTAGAAAAAGAATCACTATGAAGGGATTCCTCACATTGGCCACTGGCAAAGACCTGTATTACATTCTCGCACACAATCTGTTACTCTCGTACAGATATCATTCTAAGGATCCGATGCCTTTTGCCATCCTGTGCGACAGAGAAAATGCCTGGACGGCCGATTTCGACCAGACAATCGTTATCGACAATCCTACCTACTCCTTCATGGACAAGATGCGGATGACGGACCTGTCCCCTTTCGACGAGACAATTTTTATAGAAACAGATTGTCTGATTTACCGGGACCTGAACGGATTATGGGATATATTCAAGGAGAGTCCCGATATCGGACTGCTTGGATGCACTTTCCCCAAGGATTCCGACTATGGATGGTGGAAACATGAGAACCTGGGCGAACTGAAAGACAAGGTCGATTATAAGGTTATCTGTCAGGGCGGACTTTATTATGTACGGAACTACGGCAAGGAACTGCCGGCGATCATGGAGACCTGCAAGTTCATTGAGGATCATTACAGAAGCTATCACTTCGCCATCTTCGATGACATTTTGGAAGACGAAACCATCCTGTGTCTGGCAGCAGCCGTACATCATATTCAACCAGTGACCAATTGGCTCAATGTATTTGTCTATTACCCAGAAGGCATCATATCCAAAGCGAACATTCGCACAGGCACGTTGAAAGCCTACTGGATCCGGGGGGACGGAAGATTGAACAAGAAACCCTATTTCGTCCATTTTGGTACCGCCAATACCCTGAGCCCTACTGGCGGCAGTCTGTATTATCGGGAAGTTTCCCGGCTGAAGGACAACCCCGACTGGAGACGTCGCTTCAAGATCGCTGTGTTTGCAGTGGGTCGCCGTACCGTCAACAGCTCCCGCTTCTTTAAGGCCTTGGCAAATCTGTTTCCCAAGGAATTACGTAACAAATTCAACAAAGTCCGTTAGCAATGTATGATTATCTTATCGTAGGCTCTGGCCTTTTTGGTTCCGCTTTTGCCTATCGGGCGACGAAACTCGGCAAAAAATGTCTAGTCTTAGACAGGCGACCTCATCTGGGCGGAAATCTCTTCTGCGAGAAGGTTGAAGGAATCAACGTCCATAAATATGGCCCCCATATCTTCCACACCAATAACAAAGCTATCTGGGACTTCGTGAATGAAATTGTACCCTTTAACAGGTACACACATTCCCCAATAGCCAATTGTCATGGTCATATCTACAACCTGCCCTTCAACATGAACACTTTCTGCCAGATGTGGGGTGTGATCACTCCTGCAGAGGCGCAAGCCAAAGTTGAGGAGCAGAAAGCCGAGGCAATGATTACCGATCCCCGGAACCTGGAAGAGCAGGCGCTCAGTCTGGTCGGCAGGGACATCTATGAAAAACTCATCAAGGAGTATACGGAGAAGCAGTGGGGGCGGAAATGCCGTGATCTCCCCCCCTTCCTCATCAAACGATTGCCGGTCCGGTTTGTATTTGACAACAACTACTTCAATGATGCCTATCAAGGGATCCCTATCGGTGGTTACAACAAACTGATTGAAGGATTGTTAGAAGGAGTTGAATGTAAAACGGACACAGATTTCTTTACGACTGAATACAGAAATTGGCGGATATACGCCCAAAAACTGGTATATACCGGTCAGATCGACGCATATTTCGATTTCCGCTATGGCAGACTGGACTGGCGTACTGTCTGTTTCAACACCCGTGTTATCAATACTCCCAATTTTCAAGGGAACGCCCAGATCAACTATACTTCAAACGAGCACCCCTACACCCGCATCATCGAGCATAAGCACTTCGAAATGTTCGGTCAGGCTGTGTATGATTGCCCCAGAACGGTCGTAACAGAAGAGTATTCCACTGAATATCAGGAAGGTATGGAGCCTTTTTATCCTGTCAACGACGAAAAGAACAACCGGCTGGCAGCTGAGTACAAAGCTTTGGCGACCCAAGAAAAAGATGTCCTGTTCGGCGGCCGTCTGGCCGAATATACCTACTACGACATGGCTCCTCTTCTGGAAAAAGTCCTGAAACTGGAAATATAATGGACGCTACGAAAGGTTTTATCACGGTCGCTACCGGCAAGGATCGATATTATATCCTGGCCCATAACCTGTTGCTTTCCTATAGGTATCACAACAAGTCCCAAGTTCCGTTTGCGATCCTATGTGACCGGGAGAATGAATGGACGGCCGATTTCGACCAGGTAGTCATTATCGACAATCCCACCCGTACTCTCAGCGACAAGATAAGGATACTGGACCTGGCCCCTTTCGATGAAACTATTTTTCTGGATTCGGATTGTCTGGTATACAGGAATCTGGAACCGATGTGGGATATTTTCAGCGAGGGCCCGGATGTGGGTGTGCTGGGGTACACCTATCCTTTGGAATCCGACAAGGGCTGGTGGGACAAAAAAGATCTGGGAGCGTTACAAGGCAAGGTTGATTACAAGATGACCTGCCAGGGGGGCGTTTATTATATCCGGAAAAACGGAAAGGTCTTTCCTGCCTTTATGGAAACTTGCCGGTATATCCAGCAGCATTACACAGAATACAAATTTCGCATTTTTCCGTACTTGCCCGAAGATGAAACCATCTTTAGCCTGGCTTCCTGCGTACACCATTATTTGCCCGTTAGAAACTGGGCTGACATATTTGCGTATTACCCTGTAGTCCGGCTCATTGACCATGATATCCTGTCCGGTACCTTGGAATTCGAATGTACCGAATTCCAGGCTCCGAGATACAAGGCTTCCTTTCTGCTCCATTTTGGAACAGCCTATGCCGCAAATAGATGGGCATATAAAAAGGATGTGTTCAAACTGAATAAAGGGCCAATACTTTTATCCAATATGTTGGATTACTCCATGTTACGACTTGAACATACATGGGGGAAAATAAAAAAGACAGTCCTTCGATTGCTGGGGATTCAATATGAACTGAAAATATACGCATAGTTTGCCATGAAAGGTTTTGTTACGATTGCTACGGGAATTGAAAGATATTATATACTTGCCCATAATCTGCTGCTTTCTTACCGGTATCATTCCAAGTATCCGGTTCCCTTTGCCATTATCTGCGATAAACATAACGAATGGACGGAAGATTTTGACGATGTGGTCATCATAGACAATCCGGCTTTTTCCTATATCGACAAATTGCGCATCCTTGACCTGTCCCCTTACGACGAGACCATTTTCATCGATGCTGATTCTTTGGTATACAGGGACCTGAATGAGTTATGGGATGTATTTAAGGATGGGCCGGACCTCGGTCTGCTCGGGGGCTCCAGCAATCATCCGATAGAGGGGAAAGGCTGGTGGCAACATGAGAATCTTGGTGTTTTGAAAGACAAGGTCGCTTTCAAGGTATGTGCCATGGGTGGCCTCTATTATGTCCGGAACAAAGGAAAAGACCTTCCTGCTATCATTGAAACTTGTAAGTTCATTGAAGAACATTATATGGAGTTCCACTTTACCATCTTTGAAAAAGTGCTCGAGGATGAAACCATTCTCTCCCTGGCTGCAGCCGTGCATCATATACGTCCAGTAGAAGACTGGAGCGTCTATTACGCATACTATCCCGAAGTCAGATGCGTTTCCACCAATATCCGCAAAGGCCGTCTGCGCTACAATTGGAAAAACGGTTCGGGAAAACCCAACAAAAAAGGGTATTTCATCCACTTCGGCACTCTCAATACCATCAGTCCCCACTGTGACGGACTCTATTACCGTGATGTCTATCGCCTGAAACATAAGCCGAACATGCTTCTGGGCATAAAAGATCGCTTAACCCTCCTCGGCCGTCGTCTGGTCAACCACAGCCGGCTCTTCCACGCCCTCGCTGGTCTTTTTCCCAAGGAATTACGCAACAAATACAACAAAGTCGACAGCCGCGGCCGCGAACATATCTGCTAAAAAGGTCTGATCGTCGTCCAGATCCTCCCCCAGAAACCACGGATGCCCTTTTCCGTGAAAAGCATGACAGCGAAGGAGACGCCCAGCGCCACAGTGCCGATACAGACAGCATAGAGCAGGAACCACCAGAAGGAGACCTGCGGGTCGATGGGCAGCACTTTCACCAGCAGCCAGCAGGCACCCCAACCTAGCACCACGGGCAACAGACAGCGGAGATATAGCCAGATATACCAGTGTACGGGCGTATGCAACGACCAGCGGAAAAGAAAAATGGGCTTCCAGATGAAAACGATGAGCAGTTGCGCGATCAGCACGGCGGCCAAAACGCCGTTCAAGCCATATGCACGACCCAGCAGGAAAGACAGGCCAATACAGATAACCGCCTCCGCAGCAGGTGCCCAGATATCCCAGAAGGCACCATGCGCAATCAAGTAGTCATCGACCACGGAACGCGTGTTCCACACAAAAAATTGGGCAATAACCAACGCGAGCGTTGTTGCGCCCATCAGGTACTCCGACCCCAGCCAGATGCAGATAAAGGGTTCCGTGAGAAACCACAGACAGATGCAACTGGTCCCAACAAGTAGGATGCGCGACGATAAGAGTTCACGGAACACTTTCATGATCAGGTGTTTGTTTCCCTCTGCCACCATATCGCCGATACTGGCTGTCACGCCGGCATATAGCGCGGCCAGAAGCAGGCCCAGGTTGTAGGTCAACAGTTGATAGTTGCCGTACATGCCCACGACGGTCAGTGACGCGAATGCATAAATAAATATTGGGCTCAAATGTGCCACGGCATAACCGAAGACCTGATGAAATGCCACGAATTTTACGCGAGAAAGGATTTCCGGATAGCATTTCCTAAGGGTCGCATCTACCTTGACATTCTCGCGCAAATAAGGATAGTTGCGATCGACAACGCGGCGCACAATCAACGTGCTGACTGTTGAGGAAAGCGCCTCCATCGCCAGCCACCAGAAAAAAGGATGATCCAGTTTGAGTACAACCCACATCTGCAGCAATTGCTTCACCAGGCCTACCAATTTCGTGCTCAACTGGACTTTATAGTTCTTCTGGTCGGTGTACAGCAGGTTCTTCTTGTAATTGAAGAAATACCACAACAGCGCGGAATACAGCAATACAAGATAGGTGGCATAACTGTACGACAGCGGCAGACCCGAACCTCCGAAAAAACGCGGAAAGAAGCACAGGACCACGGCACTGCCCAACAAGACAAATGTGCCGATCAGGCGGTAGAACCATCCCTGCAAGGCAATGATTTCACGGATAGCCTGTCTGTCATCAGCATGAAGGGGTTTATAGAGCGTAACCGAAATAGCGGTACCGATACCCAATTCGGCCATATTGAGGAGGTTGAGGATACTGGCCGCGGTGGAATTGAGACCCATGATCTCCACGCCCAGGCGCTGGATGAAAATACGGCGGGCGAAAAAGCCGATGAAGATGGCGGCCAGCTGCAGAACAAAGGCGACAGAACTGTTTTTCAGCGAGTTCCGTGTTCTTTTGTAGTTATTGACTGTCTCGTTAATCATCGATGTTTATCGCGCATTGGCGCGAGGGGGTCCGGGGGGCTTTGCCACCCGTAAAAGTAGCGAAGCAAGCTTCGCTACTCCACAAACAAAAAATGCAGGCATAGCCTGCGATTTTTGTTTGTGGAGTATAGGAGAATCGGACTCCTGACCTTTTGAATGCCATTCAAACGCTCTACCAACTGAGCTAATACCCCATTGCTGAGTGCAAATGTACGGATTTTTTTGATACCTGCAAGTCAAAGGACCAAAAAAATCGAAAATTTATCATTCTGCACCCTGTAAATACATCACATGCACCAGTGCCGGCGAGGCATGGAACTGCTGCGGATTTGTACCAGAAACGCCTTGCGGGACGGGTTCGCCCAATTCAGCGAAGAGGCGGACCCAATACGACGGCATCTCCCCTTCCTTGTTCTTGAAATTCATCGGCACCGTCTCGAAGCGGTGGTTGCCGTCGGAATCGACATAGGCGTCGTATACCAGCTCCGTGCAATAATGCTTGCCGTTCTCCGGCAGGAACGAACTGTCGTACGGCTCACCCAGCCAGGTCTTCGCCTTTTCGACATACGACTGTACCTGTCTGTCATCCGCCAGGCGCATCACCTCGAAGGTCGCAGTACCGCCACGGTGCAGCGTAAACTGCTTCAGCAGGGTATCGAGCGGATGCCGGTCCACGCCGTAAGCGATGGTGGCGTCAATCACCCAGACAGCCCCTTCCTTGTCGACTTCGAGGATGGCGGTATGGATAAAATTGACGGTATCTCCACTTGAAGTAGCATCCGCAATCGCCTGTGCCATATTATCATCCCCATAGTTCATCGGGATGCCAACAAATAGCAGGTCGCCCGTCTCGATGAAGGTGTCATCCAACACTGGCGCCGGTGCCTTCTTGCAAGAAAACCCTGCCAACAATGCCATTGCCAGCAGGGTACAACGCAACAGCCGCTTCATTTATTGGGCCGGGCTGAAATCGTCTTTTCCCACGCCGCAGAGCGGGCACACCCAGTCGGCAGGAAGGTTTTCAAACGCAGTGCCGGGGGCTACGCCGTTGTCCGGATCACCTTTCGCGGGATCGTACTCGTACCCGCAGATGTCGCATACATACTTTGCCATATCGTTCGTCATTGATGGTTTCTTACAAAGATACGTAAAAAAATCAGAGTTTCACATACAGCGTCAACTCCTCGTCGAAGTTCCGCAAAAAGATGCGGTAGTTGCCTGCCGGATAATGGAAGATGGAG
>Ga0265298_10007314_pt1 | contig 13438 bp, 12 predicted proteins | sample AusTroGonzalo_MG_3_FD_193486 | JGI IMG/M metagenome (GOLD analysis project Ga0265298, IMG submission 193486) | Bovine rumen microbial communities from tropical cattle in Woodstock, Queensland, Australia - Gonzalo_01 | ecosystem: Host-associated > Mammals > Digestive system > Stomach > Rumen ...
TCGGGGGCGGGGGATACAACAATAACAATTTCACCGCGTGGTGGGTCTATACGCATTAAATCCGCCGGATAGCCGATGATTGCCTGTTCATGAACCTTGGTTATTTCGCGAACAATTGCGATTTGACGTTCGGGCATAACGCGTGCCATATCTGCAATAGTATTCATTATGCGATTTGGACTTTCGTAATAAATTATTGTGTGTCGTATACGATTGTCGTCATGTAATTTCTTTGGGTCAAAAAATCCACAGAACGTGAATCGGTCGGTTGGAAAGCCCGATAACACCAATGCAGAAATTGCCGCCACCGGTCCCGGGACAACAAACACCGGAATGTTTGATTCACGTGCCGCACGCACAAGGCGAAAACCGGGGTCACTGATACATGGCATGCCGGCATCGGTCACAACCGCAATTGACATACCCGATTGCAACTTTTCAATCAGTTCGGGAATAATATCACGTTCGTTATGTTCGTGGTGTGAAATGCGTTTTGTTTTTATATCAAAATGTGATGCCAATTTGCCAAAAACACGCGTGTCTTCGGCGGCAATCAAATCAACATTTTTCAGAACATCAATTGCACGTGGCGAAAAATCGCCAAGATTTCCAATCGGTGTACCAACAATATAAAGTCCGTATTGCATTTTTAATCCCTTTGATTTAGAATAATACAAAAATAAATGGATTTTTCAATGCATATAAAAACATTTTGCAAACTTTTTGTTTTGGGGCTTGTGTTGGCGGGGTGTGCCACACCACATGGGCGTTGGTCGGTTGATGATACAAATGCAACAACTGTGCCGGCGGCATTGCAATATGGAAAATTCGAAGATGATTCTTCGCACCGTATGGCGGTATTGTTGCCAATGACGGGGGACGCGGCGGCAACTGGAAAATCAATCCGCACATCGGTTGAAATGGCAACATTGGCGGCGGGGGCAGATAATTTAACAGTTTCTTTCTTTGATTCAAACCTTGGGGATGATGCAATAAAAGATGCATTGTCATCAAACCCCGAAATAGTTGTTGGTCCATTGTTTGCAAATGATGTGCGTGCGTTGAAATCGGCAAAGTCTTCTTCGTTACCAGTATTATCGTTCACGTCGGACGCAACCGCGGTTGGCGATGGTGTTATGACAATGAATTTAATGCCAACAAACAGTGTTGAGGCAATCGTCAAAGAAATGCAAAAAGATAAACGTGGCGGTTTTATCATACTTGCCCCAGATACAGATTCTGGACATTTGCTGGCCGGGGTCGCAAAAAGTGCGTCCAAGATATATAATGTTCCATTGGTCGGTGTGTTTTTCTATGATGAACGTGATTCTGATGTAATAAAGTATGCAACACAAAAGGCATCGATGAATGTCGCCCGTACGGCGGCACACACGCGTGCAAGGGAAATTTTATCCGATATTTTGACAAACGAAACAATAACGGCAATTGAACGGTCGTCAATTATGCGTCAGTTAGATAATTTGGATAAAAAAGATGTGATTGGTGATTTGCCGTATGATGCGGTTTTATTCCTGGGGACGGGCGAAGATACAAAATCGCTGGCATCATTTATGCGGTATTTTGGTGTTGGTTCGCGTGATGCAAAATTCTATGGCACTGCAATGTGGGACGGAACCGATGTTGTATCTGATTTGACTATGTCGGGGGCGAAATATGCGGCGTTGGTTGATTCAGATGCTGGTTTCGTTACGGCATATGAAAAGGTCGCAGGTGTAAAGCCAAACCGTTTGGCATCAATTGGATATGATGCGACCAATATGGCGATTGGTATGATATATTCTGATAAATCGCATGCGGCATATTTACTGGACCCATCGGGATATAACGGTGTGGACGGTATTGTTCGTATTCGCCCAACCGGGGACAGCGAACGTGCATTACGTATAATCGAATTAAATGGAACAAATGAACCGCGTGTGGTAAGTAATGCGGCAACCGATTTTATGACACCGCTTTATAATATCGAACAGCGTCATATTTCGCCAGTCGAAGAAATGGCATTAGAAACGCGTGGTGTGAACCCGATGAATTATATAAATGTGCCGGAACGCCTGCGTGCAAAGTATCGTTCGAAAACATATGGTGCAAATATGACCGAAGAATCAAATGCACAAATTGTTGATATTGTGTCGGTCGTTCCCGAAGATAATCGCGGTGCGGTGGTAAATGAAAATTATAAACCTGTAAAACTGGCACCGGTAAAACAAACACTGATTGACAGTATTGAAATTACGGAATAGTTTCCCCTGTTCGGTCCGCCTGGGTGGGTGGCACCGAACGAGTATCAGAATCTGAATGTGCAACGAATTGTCCTGGTTTCTGTGGAACCAGTGTTCAAAGTTACTTTAATTACCGCGGGGGCGTTTTCAGGTCGGCCGGCAATAGGCCGGACGACATTTATATTATTTCCCCAAACACAATTGTGAAAATGTGGCGGTCCCAGTTCCCCTCCATTGGAGGGGTGGCCGCAGGACGGGGTGGTAAGAGAGTATGAAAATAAAGAAACAAACTCTCTAACCACCTCCCGCTATCGCGTACTCCTCCAAAGGAGGAGAACTCATTTCCCCAAACATAATTGTGAAAATGTGGCGTCCAGAACTTCGGTTGCGGTGATTGTCCCAAGTATTTTGCCAATGCTATCCGCCGCACCGCGGACATGTTCAGAAATTAAATCAAAATTATCGCCACGTATTTTCATTGCAGACTTTAATTCATTGTGTGCCGTTTCCAATAATGTTTTTGTGCGGGCATTTATAACCAGTGTGTTTTCCAGCCCGTCGGTCAATTTATGCAAACGTTTGCGAATAACACTCAGTAAGTCGTTCAGTCCATCGCCGGTCTTTGCAGAAACATAAATCGTGTTTTTAGATTTCTTTTTTGCCTTTAATAAATCAGATTTATTTATAACGATAATTTCATTGTCGGCAGGAACCACCCCGGCACTGTGTGCCACCCCTCCGCGGGAGGGGAACTTTTGGTCCGCGTTTAAGATTCGCAGAACAAGGTCGGCATTTTTAATCTCTGAATTTGTGCGTTCGATTCCAATTTTTTCAATTTTGTCGGTTGTTTTTTTCCGCAGACCCGCCGTGTCAGATATGTTCACCATATATCCATCAATGTCAATTGTTGCGGACACCACATCACGTGTTGTGCCGGGAATATCGGATACTATCGCACGATTTGACCCCAGTATCGCGTTAAACAGTGATGATTTTCCAACGTTTGGTTCACCACACAGCACGATATTAAACCCACCGCGAACCGCACGTGCCGCCGCATAGTGCGACAACGCTTTATCAATCTCGCTATATAATTTTTTGATTTTTTCACGAACGGTTTTGCCGATGTTTTCGGGTAAATCGTCGGCATCATAGTCCAATATCGCGGCACTGTATGCGGCAATTTCAATCATTTGCGACCGCCACGTGTCGTAAATTTTACTGTCGCGACCCATCAGCCCCGCCAATGCAGATTTACGTTGAACATCCGTTTGGGCGTCCAATAACGCGGCAAGGCCGTCGATATCTGCCAAATCCATTTTGTTGTTATAAAATGCACGTCTGGAAAATTCGCCTGGGGTTGCCATACGCATATTGTTTTGCGACAGAAAATCAAAGATTTTTTCAATTACCGCGGGTGCACCATGCGATGCGATTTCAATAACGTCAGTGCCGGTAAAAGAGTGCGGGGCGGTAAAGTATGTAACAATACACTGGTCAATAATTTCGCCCGCGTTGTCGCACAGGTTCACAAAATATGCATGACGCGGTGTCGGACCAAACCGCCCGATAATGCGTTCCATAAAATCAGACAGATTTTCACCCGATATGCGAATAACCGCAACGCCTGATTTTCCATGTCCGCTTGATAAAGCAAAGATAGTGTCGTTATTCATATTATTTGTTCCCACTTATGTGTTTCAATGCGATTGGGACCAGGGCGGCAACGTCCGCGGTTGGGTTGTCGGCAACCAGTTTCTGGGCCATATCAATAATGTCCAATCTGCGATAACCCAATGCTTCCAATGCCGCCAACAAGTCTGGTAATGCACCCGATGTGCCAGCGTCAACACCGCCAAAATCAAATGAGCCACCACCGATTTTGTTTTTCAATTCAACAATGATTTTTTCTGCAACCTTTTTCCCAACGCCGGGGGTGGTTGCGATTGTCTTGGCGTCCCCAGTCGCAATCGCAGACATTAATGTGTCGGTCTTGATTGTCCCCATGATTGCCAGGGCGACCTTTGGCCCAACACCAGAAACGGTTGTCAACTGGTTAAAAAGGTTTTGCCCGGCGATACTTGAAAAGCCGAATAACCGGATAGAATCTTCACGTACAACGGTTTCAATCCACAGTGCCACCGTTGACTTTAATGCCAGGTATTCAGGGGTATAAACCTTGTACCCGACGTCATGCACCAATAAAATTATGAACCCGTCGCCAATATAATCAACAATACCTTGCAATTTTCCAATCATCTGTTATCCTTTTGCTGTAATTTTAATCTAAAATAATCAAAAGGTCAAATATGAGTGGACACAGTAAATGGCACAACATTCAGCACAAGAAAGGGCTGGTTGATGCAGCACGTAGCGGTTTGTTTACAAAACTGGCACGTGAAATAACAATGGCGGCAAAGTTGGGCGATTCAAATCCCGACAACAATCCGCGTCTTCGCCTGGCGATTTTGCAGGCACGTAAGAATTCTATGCCGAATGATAATATCAAACGTGCAATTGATAAGGCGTCGGGCAGTAATACCGAAAACTATGTGGCCGTTCGGTACGAAGGTTATGGTCCGGGTGCTGTTCCGGTTATTGTTGAGGCATTGACCGATAACCCACGCAGAACCGTTCCCGAAGTTCGCAACATCTTTGCCAAAAATGGTGGTAATATGGGCGAAGAAGGTTCGGTCGTATTTATGTTCACACGTGCGGGTCAAATTATGTATCCGGCATCGATTGGTAAAACCGAAGACGAAATGATGGAAATCGTTATGGATGCGGGGGCAGATAACCTGGAAACTTCTCCCGAGGGCTTTATTATTACAACCAAGCCAGACGATTTTATGACGGTGCAAAAGGCAATCGCAGATGTATTGGGCGAACCGGAAAGTGCAGAATTGACATGGATTCCAAATATGCCGATGGATTTGGACGACGAAGCATATGCCAAAGTTGAACGATTGGTCGATGCGTTGGAAGACAACGACGACGTCCAGAAAGTGTTTACTGCAGCAGCATAAGAAAATAAAAATGCCCGTTCGGGCATTTTTGTTTTAGAGTTTAATAATGACAGACAAAGAATCTTTTATAAATGTGCCAGTCGAATTTACCAATACGGTGTTGCGGGTTGCAAGTGCGTTAAATGTTCGCGATATCTGTGTGGTTGGTGGTGCGGTGCGTGATTGTGTGCTGGGGGCGATGTCTGGGTATAAAACAACCCCAAAAGATCTTGATGTAATTTTGCCCGAACCATTAAAACGGGCTGATAAAAATCCAAACATATTGGGGGTGCGGAAAAATTCACTTGGCGGGGCAAAGGTATTTGTTAAAAACTTTGGCACCGTTGATGTGTTCCAGCACTATACGAACGAACCCGAAGGCATAATTGCAAATTACTTTGATTTTAATTGCAACAGTTTGTATTACCGTATGCATGACAATAAAATAATTGAATCAGTTTTCTTTGATGAATTTATGGAATCAAAAACAATCAGCCCGCAACATATTATATATGATAAAATGGGTGGAACGGTGTTATATGGTGTGCCACAAACGGTTATGCGTGCGATAAAGTTCCAAATTCAATTTAAAGAAAAATTTAATTTAAAGACAAATTTAAGTTCTGACATTTTGTATATGATTTATAATATGAATCAGGATGATGAAAAAAGTATGAAACAATATATATATTCGCATATTCGCGATATTCACCTGCAACAAAAAATCTTGCAAAGTTATCAGAGAATAAGGGGATAATGTTCGGTCCGCCTGGGTGTACTACGATAAGGTCGGTTCAGCAGTTGGCTGTGGTTCGCAATGTGCACACTACTGTGGTGATGCCGTTCGGGCTAACTCGTCTTTCCGCGGGGGCGTTTTCGGGTCGGCCGGCAATTATATAATAGAGTGCAGTTTGCAGAGTTCAGAGTGCAGATAATGAGTGCGACAAAGTCGCACGAGTTTATTATTAATTCCCTGCGGGGCATCGTTCACAACTTCGTTGTTCACTGTGGATACCGGCCTTCGCCGGTATGACGATTAAGAGAACACTGCGACAAGAATAACGAACATTGTTACTACTAACTGCACTCTGAACTCTGCAAACTGCACACTGATTTCGGTCCGCCTGGGTGTACCGCAGCCAGCCCAAGTCAGCGTCCGTGTGTTCGGAAAGTTGTGCAAGTGCCTGCGGTCTCGTCGTTCAGAACGATACAGTCTTCCGCGGGGGCGTTTTCGGGTCGGCCGGCAATAGCCGGACGACTTTTATTATTTTATCAACCTTTCCAATGCCGACATGTTGGCGTGGGCAAGGGCGATGGCGATTGCATCGGCTTCGTCTGCGGTTTTTGGGTTTGCCATCGGCAATAGAATTTTTACCATTTTATCAATCGCACTTTTATCGGCATGCCCCGCACCAGTTAATGCCTTTTTAATCTTGTTCGGTTCGTATTCGTAAATGGGAATGTCACGTGTCGATACCGCCACAATTGCCGCCGCACGTGCGTGACCCAATATAAGCGTTGTCTTTGGATTTTTATTTACAAATGTGATTTCAATGCTGCATGCGTCGGGCGAAAACGTATCAATCAATTTTGATACTTCACGAAAAATTATGGATAACCGTTCGGGTAATGTGCCGGTTGTTTTAGGTAATATCACACCACTGGCCACATACTTGCGGGTTGACCCCGCGGTATCAATTATCGCCCAACCAGTATGTAAAAGTCCCGGGTCAATGCCCAATATACGTGTCATTTTCGAAATGTTATTTTGTTCACCGCATCAAAACCAAAGTATTTGTTTATGCGTTTTGTAATCTCGGCGGACTGGTAAGATAATTGTAACGCAAAGGCGGGATTTTTTGGACGAATTGCGATATTAAATTTTTTGTCTTTTGTTTTTGTTATGCCCGCCAATGTTGATATGCCACCAATGTCGGGGCCCATAATTTCGCCCCAGCGTGCCGCCAGATCTGCATCCGACGCATGTCCACCAAAAATTTTGATTAAACCACCCAATGCCGACGCAAGTGTTTGCGGACGGGCGGTGCGAACTTCTAACTTATTTTTCTGGTTTGACATATGTATATTCCCGTGGCATTAAAATAAACATTTTACCCTTGGCATGCTGGCCATGGGCATAGCGATATGCTTCGTCCCCTTTGCCAAAGAATATGTCGGCACGTATCCAACCGCGAATTGCCGAACCGGTATCTTGGGCAATCATCAAACGTTGGAACTTGCGTCCGTCGGAAAGGTTCGTGCTGATATACACCGGCAGACCGAGTGTATAAATACTGTCATCCATGGCAACACTGCGAATTTTTGATAACGGCGTTCCGATTTTTCCAATAACATCTGGTGGTACAGATTCATAGAAATAAACATAACGCGGATTTTTATAAATTACATCGCGGGCCAGTTTCGGGTTTTTCTTTAAGTGTTTCCAGACCGCGTCTGCCGAATAGCCACCATCGGGGCGGATTCCACGACGACGCAATTCTTCGCCAATCGATTTAAACGGCATATCGTTGACCGCGGCAAAGTTCAATTTAACCATTTTGCCGTCGTTCAGTTGTAACATACCGGAACCTTGAATCTGGATATTTTGGACATCAACAATGTTCGCCCAATAAAGGACGCGACCGATTTTCTGGTCGACAATTTTCTTCTTTTCGACCCCTTTGTAATTACGTCCGTCGGTCGGAACGCCCATTAATGGTTCGTTATATTCGGCGGTTCTGGTCCGGCTGCCCCTTATAATTGGGGAATAGTATCCGGTGTATGTGCCGGTGTCGGTGCCGTCGTCATTATATATCTTGTATGGCTGGAAATTAGATTCAAACCATGCCCGAACGGTTGCGGTGTCCGCAGATGCAGACGGCAACATGCGGCATTTTTCTTCGAATAATGCCCGGTCGGGGATAACCCGCCCAGTGTATTGAATTTTTGCCTTGCATGAATTACGGAACGCCTGCAAGGCATAACGAACATCATCGTCCTGCCAGCCTGGTAATTCAGAATACGACACCGCACGCATATTTGATGACGGTGCCACAGAATCATTTCCAGTATGCGTTGGGGTGGACAGGTCGCAAGATGCCAATATAAACAGCCCCAATACAATAAAAAACACCCGATTTATGAATTTCCCCATTTTTTCATATCCCCCCACTTGTAAAATACAAAAATAAATGCTATATATACTTTACCACAAATTGACGCGTAAAAAAAGGAGCAATCGCGATGGCAAAATTTAATATCATTTCACAATTCCTGAAAGACTTTTCTTTCGAAAACCCAAATGTTCCAGAATTGTTCTTTAAACAGGAAAATTCCCAGGCTAAATTGGAAATCAATATTGATATTCAGATCAAAGGTTCAGAAAACAATTTGTTCTTGGTTGATTTGATTACCAAGGTTCATTCAAAACTGGAAGCAAACGAAAAGACAGTGTTTTTAATTGAATCGACATATTCGGGCCTGGTACAAATGGAAGAAGAAAAAGACGAAGAAGTTAAAAAACGTACATTGTTGATTGATGTGCCAACATTGTTGTTCCCAGCGGTACGTAGCCTTATTACCCGCACAACGTCGGAATCGGGACTTGCACCATTTACAATGCAGCCAGTTGACTTTGCAAAGTTGTATGAACAACGTAATGCACAAAAAGAAGCCAAAAAAGAAGAAGCAAAATAATAACGAACCGCCCATTTGGGCGGTTTAGTTTTTGTTCGGTCCGCCTGGGTGTACGACTACGATTACGGTTCGGCGTCTGGCTGTGCCTCACACTGTGCGGAATACTGCGGTTATGACGTTCATTCCTACTCGAACTTCCGCGGGGGCGTTTTCGGGTCGGCCGGCAATTATATAATAGAGTTCAGATAAAGAGTGCAGAGTTCAGATAAAGAGTGCGACAATGTCGCACGAGTTTATTATTAATTCCCTGCGGGGCATCGCTCGTTACATTCGCTGTGGATCCCGGCCTTCGCCGGGATGACGATTAAGAGAGTGCCGCGACAAGAATAACGAACATTGCTACTACTAACTGCACTCTGAACTCTGCAAACTGCACTCTGATTTCGGTCCGCCTGGGTGCATCGCACCGAGAACAACTCGGTGTCCGAATGTGTGTCTGACTGTGCGGACAACTGTGGTCGCAGCGTTCGGTTCAACTCGAACTTCCGCGGGGGCGTTTTCGGGTCGGCCGGCAATTTATTATGTAACAAATATCTTACTTTTATGATATAATGTGCCAGGTTAAGGAGAGAGTATAAAATATGGCGGGGGATCGTTATATTTCTTTTGGCCGGGTCAGTGGCTTGTCTTTTGCCAATATGGGTCTTTTTACTGGGTTTGCCGATGGTATTTATAATGCGGTCTATTCGCTGGTGATTTTAAGTATTTTCCAATCCAGTGCGATTGTCGGTATATATGTTGCGTTGTATTCGGCATTCTGTATGTTTGTTGGACTGTTCGCAAATGAGGTATTTCGTCGCTTTTCCAAGGTGCGGGTGTTTTATACCGTATTATTGGCGTTGGCTGTTGGTTACGCGATGATGAGTTTTTCAATCCAGCCCGAAACATTTATCACACTGGATTTTACAACTGGTATCGCAATCACATTAAGTCAGATGCTAATTCCGTTATTTATGGCGGACTTTGCGGGCAAGGTCGGTATTGCACGTATCAATGCACGATATCATTTGTGGCTTAATATCGGGGCATTGTTTGCACCAATGATTGCGGTTACAATTGCGGGGTATTTTGGTATTCGGTCGGCATTTATGGCATCGTCGTTTATTTATATAGCGGCATGGTTATTTTTCCGTTGGTTTCATATTGTTCAGCCAGATAAAGAAATCAAACCGGTAAACCCGCGACGCACAATGCGGGCGTTGTGGCGTAATACCAGACTGTTTTTCAAAACACCGGGAATGTTGCGGGCATACCTGGTGAATTTTGGTTATTATTCTTTACGGGCGGTGCGTTTGCTGTATGTTCCAATTGTTATAATTGAATCTGGGTTTTCCAAAGATACATTGGGTCTGGTTCTGACCTTGGGGATAATTCCGTATATTGTATTGTCTGAAATTATTGGACGATTGGTGCGAAAATATGGTAAAAATATTTGGTTGATATTGGGTTTTGCGTCGTTTGCAATTCTGGCGGCGGCGGCGACGCTGGTTGGTGGTTACCCGTTGTTGGCGATTTTTGTGTTATGGCAATTTTCGGGGGCATTAATGGAACCAGTACATGATTTGTTGTTCTTTGATAATGTAAGTCCCGCACAACAGACGCGTTTTTACGGCGTCTTTCGGACAAGTGTGAATTTGCCGAATATCATTGCCCCGACATTGGCGGCGGCATGTATAACTTTCTTTGGTGCGACGTCGGCGGTGTGGTTTATACCTGCAGTTATCGGGGCGTTGACGGTCGGAATTATTATAACCCCACATAAATAAATTCTGTTGCAAGTGGACTTTTTTCTTTGTATGATTTTCATATAAAGTAAAGGGGATTTTTATGGCAAAAAAAGAAGTTTCAAAAGAAAATACAGCACCCGCAAGAAATCCAGCATTGGAATCGGCACTGGCACAAATTCAAAAGCAGTTCGGTAAAGAAGCCATTATGACAATGGGTGATGGTTCGCAACAGAATATAGAGGCAATATCATCGGGGTCATTGGGCTTGGATATTGCATTGGGAATTGGCGGTTATCCGCGTGGTCGTATTGTTGAAATATATGGCCCGGAAAGTTCGGGTAAAACGACACTTGCACTGCATGCAGTAGCCGAAGCACAAAAGAAAGGTGGCACATGTGCATATATCGATGCGGAAAATGCGTTGGACCCAAGTTATGCAAAAAAATTGGGTGTAAATGTTTCTGAATTAATTATATCACAGCCCGATTCTGGGGAACAGGCGTTGGAAATTGCTGATACTTTAATCAAATCTGGGGCGGTTGATGTTGTTGTAATTGATTCTGTGGCGGCCCTGGTGCCAAAGGCAGAACTTGAGGGGAATATTGGTGATTCTTTTGTTGGAACAACCGCAAGATTAATGTCGCAATCGTTAAAGAAATTGGCGGGTTCGGTATCACGCAGTAATACGTTGCTTATCTTTATCAACCAGATTCGTATGAAAATTGGCGTTATGTTTGGTAACCCAGAAACGACGTCGGGTGGTAATGCATTAAAGTTCTATGCGTCGGTTCGTTTGGATATTCGTCGTACTGGGGCGATAAAAGATAAAGAAAACGTTATCGGAAATGAAACGCGTGTCAAAATTGTTAAGAACAAGGTTGCACCGCCGTTCCGCACCGTCGATTTCAAAATTATGTATGGCGAAGGTATTTCCCGGATAAGTGAAATCTTGGACATGGGTGTGAAATACGATTTGATTGAAAAGGCGGGCTCTTTCTATTCTTATAACAATGAAAGAATAGGCCAGGGTGAGGCAAATGTACGTCAATGGTTAAAGGATCACCCGGATGTCCAGCAAGAATTGTTGGATAAGATTATGGCCCGATCATCGGGTATTGCCGAAGAAATGACAACGGGACCATCAGACGATTCAGATGATGATATTGTCGAATAGTTTGTATGGGACGGGTTGTTGCCTGTCCTGTATTTTTATTACAAAGGAACAAAGATGAAAATAGTTATGGGCGATATGGAAGTTTAAAAAATATAAACAAAGGAAGGCGGATATGAAAATTGCACGTGTTTGGGCTTTGACTAAAATTGTCGTTCGTGGGCATATTTTGAATTGGCCATGGCGGTCGCGTGCGATGCGTCGTCGTGTTCGCACAGACTATACGGCACGTGTTGCAACACAATATTTTAAACGCTATCTGCCTGCGGCGGCATCTGTGGTCGAAGAACCGGTTGTTAATAACGATAAAAACGACAAAATTTTTACAATTTGGTTACAAGGCGAAGCACATGCACCAAAGTTAGTCCAGGCGTGTTTCAAAAGTGTGCGGAAACATTGCAAACAAGAATTGGTTATATTGGATGCTGATACGATTTTCGACTATATCGATTTGCCAGAGAAAATAGTTGAAAAATATCGTGATGGGAAAATCGGACACGCACATTTTGCCGATATTTGTCGCGTTGAATTGTTGTATCGGTATGGTGGTTATTGGCTTGATGCAACCGGATTTGTTACGTCGTCAATTCCAAAGTGGATAAGTGATGAAGATTTCTTTGTATATCTGGCGGGTAAAAATTATGAAATCGGGGGCAGTCCGTATTCGTTTATGCAAAACTGCTTTATTCGGGCACGCAAGGGGGCGTATTTGTTGGCGGCATGGCGGGCAATGATTCTTGATTACTGGATGCATGAAAATCATACGTTCGATTACTTTATGCACCAGTTGCTATTCAAGACATTGGTTGAAAATGATAAACGTGCAAAAAAGTATTTCAAGAAAATGCCACATGTGGACCAAGACCCAACCCATGCACTTTGGTGGGCAAATCAAGATAAACCGTTTGACAAAGATGTGTTCAATAAATTAACATCGCAATCGTTCTTTCAAAAGACAACATATCGCGGAACAGAAAATCCAGTACCAGGTTCGTTTGCGGATGTTATGATAAATAAAATGTACAAATAGGGAAAGTAGGAGGCAACAATGCCAGCAATATCTATAATCATACCGGTGTATAATGTCGAAAAGTATTTGCGGCGTTGTCTGGACAGTGTTTTGAATCAGACTTTTACAGACTGGGAGGCGATATGTGTCAACGACGGCAGTCCCGATAACAGCGACAAGATTCTTGCGGAATATGCGGCACGCGACAGTCGTTTCAAAGTTGTTAATAAGAAAAATGGTGGATTGTCGGATGCACGTAATGCGGGGTTTCCACATGCGACTGGTAAATATATTATGTATTTGGACAGTGATGACTTTATTCACCCGCAAACAATGGAAATTGCCCACGCGATGGCGATGCGTGATAATTCGGATATTGTATCATTTACATACGATCGTGGCTATCGTCCACGATTGATGGTGCGACATTTCCTGCATATGGACACCGATAATGTTGTTCCGCGACGCATGAAGAAAAAGTATAAAGTAAGTCGTGTTCGTTCGTTGGTTACGAATGATGTGTATGCGTATGCAACAGAACGCACGCATAATATGTTTGATTCACGACGCAAGTGGTTAATTAAACATTG
>Ga0265298_10007315_pt1 | contig 13437 bp, 9 predicted proteins | sample AusTroGonzalo_MG_3_FD_193486 | JGI IMG/M metagenome (GOLD analysis project Ga0265298, IMG submission 193486) | Bovine rumen microbial communities from tropical cattle in Woodstock, Queensland, Australia - Gonzalo_01 | ecosystem: Host-associated > Mammals > Digestive system > Stomach > Rumen ...
ATGGCCCTTGATAGTAATAATGATTTCGGAGGAATCAGGCATGATTGTGAATAGGCCATCGGTTGTGCTTACGATGTAATTCGGGTTGGAGTCGGCAGCGACAGATGGAGTAATAGCGTATTTGCCGACATTTTCGCCCTCTTGGCGGGAGAGCGCAACGCTGCTCAGCCGATCTTGGACGGAGTCAACCGTGACAAGGCCTTCGACAGTGTAGGTGAATTCCGGGTCTTTAGCTCCATAAGTCTTTGATGCGCTTTTTACGGTCAGTGTGACCGGCTTCGGAGTGATTACGAGGTTTCCGTCTGTAATGTCAAACACTACGTTGGAATAGTTGTGATTCGTATTCGCAAAATTTTCGGCCTTGAGTCCCATTGTGTATGTCTTGGCGTCGGTTCCAGCAGCAAGTGAATCTCCCGCATATCCGACAAAATCAATAGCGTAGGCGGTGTTGCTTGAAACTATGTCGAATCCATGCACGGACTGTTTGTTGCCATTGTATACTAGAGAATCTGAATGACCTTTGATCGAAACGATAATCTTTGTTGTGTCCGGATTGATTGTGAATACACCGTCATTGATCGTCACTATATAGTCCGGATTGGCATCGGCCACAATGGATGCGGTAATGACGTATTTGGCTGCATCTTCGCCCTTTTCGCGGGAGAGTTCAACGTCGTTCAGCCGATCTTGGACGGAGTCAGCTGTGACAAGGCCTTCGACGCTGAAGGAGAATTCCGGGTCTTCAGCTCCATAAGTCTTTGACGCATTTTTCACGGTCAGTGTGACCGGCTTCGGAGTGATTACGAGGTTTCCGTCCGTAATGTCAAACACTACGTTGGAATAGTTGGGGTTCGTATTTGCAAAATCATCGGCGATAAGCCCCATGGTGTGGGCGTAGGCGAAGGTTGCCGTCACAAGCGAATCTCCTGCATAGGTCACAAAATCAATGGAGTAGGCTTCCTTGCTCGAGGTCATGTCGAAACCTTGCACTGAGTGCTTGTTTCCATCGTATTCGATCGTGTCTACATGTCCTTTGACGGAAACGATGATCTCAGTGGAATCCGGCACAATTGAGAATTCTCCGTTATCTGTGCTCAAAACGTAATTCGGGTTGGCTTCGGCGTCGACGGTTACCATGATGGTGTAGTTGCCGAGTTCTTCTCCCTTTTCGCGGGTAAGTTCCACACCACTCAATACATCCTGGATGCCATTGCGCGAAGCAAGTTCGTCAACGGAATAGTTCAGCTGCGGATCCTTTTCACCGTACATTTTAGAAGCGTTCAAAGCAGTCAGTTTGGCCGGCTTCGGAGTTATCACGAAAGTCTTTTCTTGCCAACCAGCGTAATTTCCGATAGCGTCGAAACGCACCTTTGCTGTGCCGGCATCGATGTTGTTGGAATAGGTGAGGATGTAGTCTTCGCCTTCGACAAGTTTGTTGCCTTCATCTGTAATCAAAACTGCCGGCTTGTTTTCGGCTCCGTTGTACTCGAAGCTTTCGGTAGAAAGAGTCAATGTCGGGGAAACTGCCTGCTTCTTGGGTAGGTCATTTACGTATGTCCCGACGGTCGCTATCTTGTTGTTCAAAGAGGTATTGAGGAAGTCCACATAGGCCCCATAATTCGACCTTTCGACATTGGAAATATCTAGGTGTATTCCCCACCTTAAACTATCCACTTTTGCCGCAACGTCCAAGACATTGCGCATGGCCGTAATGACGGAATCGATCTTGATTTTTTCTTTATATTCGTTCCATACTTTTTCCGTGGCCGCGATAAACAGCGGGGACTTGAATAGAGCATCGAAGTATATGGTGGTGTCCAACTGGACGGGTGCGTCATCTGTTGATGCGCCGGCGTCGAAATCCCATACAGGCCCGGCCTTGAACAGGTCGTTCTTGTTGTCGTAGGTGAAATAGGCGCTCTTGGGTTCACGGAGTTCGGTGTTGTCCATGATTTCGTTGATGAGCCAGAACTTTGCCCAGGATTCTACATCAATAATTTTCGTGTAGCTTTCGTCGGGGGCGGGACGGTTCTCGATGCTTGTCCCTTCTGCAAAATTTGGGTAAAGCAGTTTTTCGAGTTTTTCGATTTTCGCATGGAAACGGTCCAGGCGGGCTTGGCCGTCATTCGAAATGGCGTCTTCTTCTTCGTTTAGCATGTAGTCGTCATTCTTGACCATGTACGGCATGTTGCGAATCGGTGACCAGAATTTTACGATTTCGTCAAAATGATTGTCCATCTCGATGAGAAAGTCCTTGTCGTCATCGGCGGTCATTTCCTCGCTTCCGTCGTCGATATTCACTCTGTTCTCGTCGGGTTTTATTGCTTCGCCCAGCCAGTAGAGACCCCTGTAGACTCCGTTAAAAACAAGGTCCACGAATTTTCCGCGCACGGTATAGTCCATATCCAGAGTTTCGCTCAGGTAGAATGCCATGTGGTTTTTGAGGAAACTGTTGTCGTAGTAATTTGCGATTAGGACCCAACGTTTGTGCTTGGGCATGCCCATGATGCCGTTTTTCTTGTTCAGCTTGAGTGCGTAGGGCTTTTTATCCGCAAGCCAGGTCGAATTACCGCGTCCGCGAATCGAAGTTGTGTCGTTTTTAAAATCCCATTTGGGGTTTCCGGTGTTGGCCAAGGTCAAGGTTGCCTTCTTGGTCCATTCTTCCTTTGATGTGATTTCGACGCCCTTCGGAGTGTTCACATACAGCACAGGGAGGCCTGTGTAGGCGACGGCTGCGACCGATGAGGTTACGCTTTCTTTGCCGACAGTAGCGACGCAGTAGTAGTAGCGAATACCTTTTTCCGTAAAGGCTTCGGTTTCATAGGAACTTTCAGTCGCACCTTCGATAGGTGTGCCATTTTGAGTCTCGGCGTTGTCAGATTGGAACCATTGGTACGAAATGCTGTTTTCGCCCTTTGCCATGGTTACGGACAGTGTCACCGCTTGATCCTTTTCTGCTATGGAAATAGCGGCTGGTTGTTTCGTAATGGTTAATTCCGGTTCAACGGCAAGGGAGTCTTGCGCATAAACCGACGTTGCCGATATAAACGCAATAAAAATGGCTTGCCCCCATCGGGTAAGCGTTTTTTTGTTTGTTTTCTTCATATTTTTCCTTCTTTTTTTTAGGTTGTTTGAAAATATGCAAAAAAATCTCGTGTCTGTCCACAAGGACTTTTACGTTAAAGCGAATTATTGGGAAAAATTAAGACTTTGTTCTCAATTATTTCATTTATTCAAGATTTGTTTGTTGTTGTATCAAAAGAACTTTTTTTTCGGTGTATCGTTATTCCAATTTGGAATAATAAAATGTTTACATTCGCTGGTTTCGCGGATTGGTGGTTTTGTATCTTGGAGGTGGGGCGGTTGGTTGCCCCAATAACACGGAGGTCCATCATGAAAAGCGTAAAAGTAATGTTGTTTGTAATGCTGGCCGTTCTGGTATCGACCTCTTTCGCTGCCAGGAAGGTTAAGTCAAAGTTGGGAGACATCGATGTCACAGCCCAAAAAGGTGGTGGCGCGGTTGTCTGCACCGCTCACTTCAATGACGAGCTGACTATTCTCAAGGATTCCGGAACGGAGGTTCTTGTGAAGGGAAGTTGCGGTCAGGGGTGGGTCGCGAAATCAAAGATTGAATATGTGGCGCAAGGCCCGCGTGATAATACAATCACGATCGAGAACTTCGATATCCAGGCATGGATTGACAACCAATCGGTATTCGATATTCATCTTGATAATGTCGAGGACTTCGAAGGAGTTACGATTGACCGTGACTTTAGAGAATACTTGACTTACACGATTGATCGCGAACAGACTGAAATGCATAATGGTGAAAACTGATTGTTAAACATGGAGGTGTTAAATCCGTAGAATAATCCCTGCGCAAGCGGGGATTTTCTATATTTGGGGTATGAGTTTGATTAATACCATAGTCGTTGCAGGTGGTACCCACGGTAACGAACGGACTGGCGTTCGCCTTGTCCAGAAATGGATGGAACACCCGGAGTGTTATAATTCGCTCTGTAGCGCCAAGGTGGATTTGGTGCTTGCAAACCCCGAGGCGGTGCGCTTGAATCGCCGCTATCGCGATCATGACTTGAATCGCGCTTTTTCGCAGACTTGTTTGGATGTGACTGTTGATTCGCGCTTGTACGAATTTCGCCGCGCGAAGGAACTGAATGCTTTGTATGGCCCGAAGGGTGCAAACACCAAGACGGATTTGATTCTGGATGTGCACAACACGGGCTCGAATATGGGCTATTGCCTGATTCTGTCGACGCGTGATCCGTTTACGATGCGTGCCTCGGCGGTGTTGACTCAAGAATTCAAGAACGCCTGGATTTACTACCAGCCCGAAGAACGTTCGGCGTCGCCTTATTTTGGAACGGTGGCGAAGGCGGATGTGTGCATTGAGATTGGCCCGCAACAGCACGGGACGATTGATGCTGCGATTTTCGAAGAATCGGAACGCCTGGTGAAGCGTTATTTGGAATTGGCCGAGGAATGGAACCGCGGCGAGTTGCAGAAAAGAGCGCCGATTAAGGTGGAAGTGTACACGCAGTTCAAGGATTTGGGTTACCCCAAGCCGCAGGGCGGTGGCCCGATTCAGGCGATGATTCATCCGGATTTGATGGGTCGCGACTATCGCGAGCTCAAGGATGGCGACAAGTTGTTCCGCACGTTCGATGGCGAAGACATTTTGTACCATGGCGAATCTCCGGTGTATCCGATTTTCATTAGCGAGCCTGCGTACTACGAAAAGGATATCGCGATGAGCCTCACCAAGAAAACAGTGGAGGAGTGGTAAGTATGGCAGACGAAAATGAAGAATTGAAGGAAATCTCGGGCGAAGAACGCCTGAAGAATTTTATGGAACTGGTGCAGAACCAGAAGAACGAACCTTGGGATTCCAGACTTTCGGATATTCTGGATGCGTTCGAAGACTTTTTGACGCTCCGTCCGGAACCGCCGCAGGAATGGCAGGATACTTACGCCAAGAGCGGTAAGGAATTTGACTACTACCAGGTGGTGCTGCCGCAGGATTTCCAGGATCCGTATGAAGACGACTTGGGCAATATCCGCAGACTCCGCAACGAATTCGAGCGTACGCCTTCGACGATGGCGCTGGAGCACGAGCTGGTAAGCCGCAACTACTTTATTTTCGAGAATGGCCACGCCGAACCGATTCCGGCTCCGCGCCCGATGCTGATGCTTGAAAGCAAGGACCGCGAAGACGACGAAGAGGAACAGGAAGGCGACATTACGTGGGATTGCTGCATTTCGATTTTCCCGGACGGCAGCTACATTGCCTATAACCTGAATCACGATGACGAAGAAGAATTGGGCGAAGATTTTAAGGCCGAATTCGACAAGCATATCGATGTGCTTTCTAAGTTGCAGTTGGTGATTCCGGTGGAAGGCCGCGACTACGGTATTTTGAATAGCCGCTGCTAGCCCTAATGGAAGCATTAGAGACTGAAATCTATCTGCGATATAAGCAGATCATTGAATTGAGTGTACCCGCGGGGGGCGAGTCGCCTGCGCCGCGGTATGCCCGCATGGAAGATTTGCTGGACCGTTACGATGCGTTTTGCTTTGACGGTTACGGCACGCTTTATAACCGCGGGAGCTTTGTTTACGACGGGGCGCAGGATTGGTATACAATGCTGCGCGCCGCGGGTAAGCAGATGCGCTTGATTACGAATGCCGCGTCTGATGTGGATTCTGTACTTGCAGCTGATGCGGCGAAGCGAGGCTTCGCGTTTAGCGAGGCCGAGACGATTTCTTCGGGAAGCTTGCTGAAGGATTTGTGCGTCGAATTGCGCAGCCGAAAGTTCGGTTCTGGTCTTGGCGCACGCCGGGATTTGCGCGAGGTTTATTACATCGGTCGCGAAACGGGCAAGCATGTGCTTGAAAGCTGCGGCATTAAGGCGGTGGCTCCGGCGGCAGAACCTGTGGAACCGATTGTGGCGATTTCGTCGGCGAAGGATACGCCCGAAACTTATGAGCAGGCGGTCAAGATTTTGAAGCGCCCGGGTGCGATTCTCTTGGTGCTGAATTCCGATGCTTGGGCGCCCAAAATTCCGGGTGACGATGGCGTGACGGTTCGCGAGCCTGTATCGGGTGCTTTGAGCGAGCGCTTGCGCCGTGATTCTGTTTGCGAGGCGAACGGAATGGCGGGCTGCGAGACTTATTATTTGGGCAAGCCATTCCCTGCGATTTGGAATAAGGTGAAGTCGACGCTTGCGCCGGATGCCCGCGTGCTGATGGTGGGCGATACCTTGGGCACGGATGTACTGGGGGCTCGTGTGGCCGGGTTTGATTCCGCTCTTGTGGTGGGTAGAAATGTGCCGGCGGATGAACTCGAGGCGGACGAGAAGGCTTTGGGAATTAGGCCGGATTGGTATTTATAAATCTGAAGAGCGGACGCCGTAGGCGTTAAAAGGGTTTGATTCGTCGCCAGTCTCCGCTGCGCGGCTGGCTCCTCACCCTGACGGGCTTATCGCTACGCTCAAAGTCCTAAATTCTTTTCACGGGCTTGCGCCCACAAAAGAATTTAGTCGAACCCTCTTCGAGGGTTCTAGAAACCCATCTCCTTCTCTTTTAAAATGAAAAAGGCACCTTTAAAGGTGCCTTTTCCATTTTAGAGCGGGAAAAGGGTTTCGAACCCTCGACATCGACCTTGGGAAGGTCGCGCTCTACCAACTGAGCTACTCCCGCGATGGGTTGTAATTTAGAAAAATTGCGGTGTTTGTAAAGGGGCGGGGGGCTTTGTGTGCGTTCTTTTGATTGATTTTTCTATCATTGTAGCATGCTTAAGTTTAAATTGATGATTGTGTGCGCAGCGGCCGTGCTTGTCTCGGCGGGGTATGCCGAAGAAAAGTCCATGTGGACAAAGTTTGTGGAATTCTTTAGCCCGTCTTCGACGGTAAAGGGCGAGGGCCCGCTGTACGATCAAGTTCGTGAACTGGACCGCAAGATCAATCGCGTTGAAGGCAAGTATGCACGCGAACGCCGTCCGATGACAAAGGAACGCTACAAGAAAGAACTTATTCAGTTGCGCGAAGAACGCGAAGCCCTGATGAAAAAGATTGAAGCAGAAGAAAAGAACAAGGGAAAATCTTCGGCTGTAGCAAAGTCCAGTTCTTCTGTGAAGGCGGCGAGTTCCTCTTCGCAGGCGGTTTCTTCTGCTGCACAGTCTTCTTCAAGTGTTACGAGCTCGGCGTCTGTTGCCGTTGCTGTTGATGGCTGCAAACCGGATACGGTTTATGTCCGCGACACGGTGGTGGTGCATGACACGCTGTATGTGATGCTTGCGCCCAAGCCGGAATCTGCTCCGAAAGCGGATTCTAGCGCCGCTCCTGAAAAGAAGTAATTATGCGTTACGCCAATATCGTTAAGGGGCGTTTCATTTCTCGGCCCAACCGTTTTATTGCCCATGTAGAAATTGATGGCGTCGATACGGTTGTCCATGTCAAGAACACGGGTCGATGCAAGGAGCTGTTGGTGCCTGGGTGCACGGTGTATTTGGAAAAATCTACGAATCCGGCTCGCAAGACCCCTTACGATTTAATAACGGTAGAAAAGAAAATCAAGCGCAATGGCCGAACCAAGTCAATGCTGGTCAATATGGATAGCCAAGCTCCCAACAAGGTGGCGGGGGAGTGGATTCGTGCCCACGAGGAATTGTTCCCGAAGCTGTCTGTTGTAAAGCCGGAATACACCTTCGGAAAATCCCGTTTCGACTTTTATATTGAGTTTGGAAAACACAAGATGTTCATCGAAGTGAAGGGGTGCACCTTGGAATTCGATGGCCATGCCTATTTCCCGGATGCTCCTACGGAACGTGGGGTGAAACACCTGACCGAACTGACGGAAATTCTGCGGGAAAAACGTTGCGCCGATGACGGAACTCCCTATGAATGCGGCATTCTGTTCTTGATCCAGATGAAGGAATGCCACACGTTTTCGCCTTATGATACGGCTCAACCGGAATTTGGCGAAGCTTTGCGCAGGGCTCGGGATGCCGGTGTCAAGGTGTTTGTTTATGACTGCAAAGTAACGCCTCGGACTTTGATTGCCGACGCGCCTGTAGCACAGGAATTGTAGTTCCTGTTAATTGTCGATTGTATAGCCCCGGCGGAAATTCTCGATGAGGCAGCAGCTGATGCTGACATCGGTTTCGTATTCGGGGATGTCTTCGCGCTTGACCCACATGGCTTCGGAAAGTTCTTCTTGCTGCATGCGGATGGTGTCGTCGCCATCGAGTTCTGCGGTAAAGCCTGCGATGAGTGAATCGCTGAAGGGCCACGGCTGCGAACCGAAATAGCGGATGTTCTTTACGCGCAGGCCCGCTTCTTCCATGACTTCGCGGTGCACGGCTTGCTCCAGGCTTTCGCCGATTTCGACAAAGCCCGAAATCAAGAAGAGTCTCGGGTTCGGATTGTCGATGTTGTGGGCCATCAAGAGCTTGTCGCCGTTACGCACAGCCACAATGACTACGGGAGAAATTCTCGGATACACCACGTTGCCGCACTTGGGGCAAATGATGGAACGCTCGTGATCGCTGCGAATGGTGACGTTTCCGCAGCGACCACAGAACTTGTTCAGGGATTCCCAATGAGCAATGTGCGCGGCCGTAGCGCCACCCATACGTTCTACGGGATTCATGCCGCGGAAGGTGCGGTTGCCCATATATTCGTAGCCTTCGGGAGCTTCTACGGTGCGATTGTCCAAGAAAAATGCGGTATCGTCGATGCTGAAAAGGTAATGGCCTTCAAAGTCATCGAGAGATTTTCCCTGCGATTCCAAGAGTTCGCCTACGCGAGGAATCACGTAGCCATCGCCACTCTTTTTGAGTAGCGTCTTGGCTCCGTCGTAACAGACTAAAAAGTCTGTCGGTTTCGGGTCGCAAACCTTGAATTCGTTGTTTAACTTGTGGGGTGCGATTTCGTGAATCATAGGACTGGATTGCTTCACCCCTTTCGGGGTTCGCAATGACGTTTACGTTACTCTAGGTAAGTATACCCGTACAGGCCGCCGCGATAGATGTTCAAGAATTCCTTGCCTTCTTGCAGGGTAATCTTGCCTTCCTTCACGGAGCGGGAAACCCAGTTTTCCATGGTGCGCACGAGCGCCTTGTCGCTGAAGTTCACGTAGTCGAGCACGTCTTCCACGGATTCGCCGTCAATCACCTTGTCGATTTCGTAGCCGCCCTTGTCGTTGCAAACGATATGGACTGCGTTGGTATCGCCAAAGAGGTTGTGCAAGTCGCCGAGGATTTCCTGGTAGGCACCCACGAGGTAGACTGCAATGTAGTACGGTTCGCCGTTCTTGAGTTCATGCAACGGGAGCGTGCGGCTCACATCGCCGCCGCGAACGAACATGTCGATTTTACCATCAGAGTCGCAAGTGACATCCTGCAGGGTGGTTTCGACAGAGGGTTCTTCGTTCAGGCGCTGGATCGGCATGAGCGGGAAAACTTGGTCCACGCCCCAGCTGTCCGGCAGGCTCTGGAACAAACTGAAGTTGCAGAAATATTTCTGGGCCAAAAGGCGCGGAAGTTCGCTCAATTCATAAGGCGGATGACGCAGGTCCTTGGCGAGCAAGTCCACCTTGCGCACGATGCTCCAGAACAAGCGTTCGCACATGGCGCGAGTGGGCAGGTCGTAATCGCCGACCTTAAAGCCGTTGAGCACGTCGTCGTTCAACTGAATGGCATCGTGCCAGCTTTCCAGCAGGTTCTTGGGAGTGAGTCCCTTGTAGATGCCGTAAAGATCCTTCAGTGCATCAGGAGCGTCGTCGTTAATTTCGTGAATGTTTTCGTCGAAGAAAGCCTGGCCGGCAGTTTCAAGAACGTTGAACACCAGAATGGAATGGTGTGCAGCGAGGGCGCGGCCGGATTCCGCGATGATGTTCGGGTGATCGACTCCGCCGTTTTCACAAGCTTCGAACATGGCGTACACCACGTCGTTTGCGTATTCCTGAATGGAGTAGTTCACCGAGCTTGCGTTAGAGCTTCGAGTGCCGTCGTAATCGACGCCGAGGCCGCCGCCCACGTCTACGAATTCGAGGGCCATGCCCATCTTCTTGATTTGCACGTAGAACTGCGAAACTTCGCGAAGGCCGCTCTTGATGTGACGAATGTTGGTAATCTGACTACCCAAGTGGAAATGGATGAGCTTCATGCAGTCTTCCATTTTCTCTTCCTTGATGTAGTCAAGGGCTTCCAACAGTTCAGAACTGTTCAGACCGAACTTGCTGTGGTATCCGCCGGATTCTTCCCACTTGCCGCTACCGGAGCTGGCGAGCTTGATACGAATACCGATGTTCGGGCGCACGCCGATTCGACGGGACAGTTCCACCACCAGGTGGAGCTCGTTCATCTTTTCGACGACGATAAAAATCTTCTTGCCCATCTTCTGCGCAAGCAGAGCGAGTTCAATAAAGTCTTCGTCCTTGTAGCCGTTACAGATAATCAACGAATCCGGATTATCCATGTTTGCAAGCACGGCGTGGAGTTCCGGCTTGGAACCGGCTTCGAGGCCGATGTTGAACTTTTTACCGTGGCTCACCACTTCTTCGAGCACGGCGCGTTGCTGGTTCACCTTGATCGGGAAAATGCTGTAGTAGCTACCCTTAAAGCCATATTCTTTGCGGGACTTGTTAAAGCATTCGTTGATCTTTTCGATGCGGCTATCCAGAATGTCCGGAAAACGCAGCAACATGGGAGTGGAAACATCGCGGAGAGAAAGTTCCTGCACCAGTTCGTACAGGTCAATATCCGGGCCGCCGTCCTTGAGCGGGTGCACCGTGGCGTGGCCTTTCTCGTTGATGTCGAAGTAATTTACGCCCCAACCTTTAACGTTGTAAAGGTCGCGGGAATCGTCAATGCGCCATTTTTTCATTTCGGGTCTCTCTAGTCAACGAGGACGGGATTGAAGTTTTCCTGCCAGGGGAGGCCGTACTTGGTGAGGGCTTCCATGAACGGATCCGGGTCGAATTCTTCGACGGTATGCACGCCCGGCTTGTTCCACTTGCCAGTAAGCACCATCATGGCGCCGCACATAGCGGGCACGCCGGTGGTGTAGGCGATAGCCTGGCTGCCGAGTTCCTTGTAGCATTCCTGGTGGTCGCAAACGTTGTACAGATAGTACGTCTTGTCCTTGCCGTCCTTCTTGCCCTTGAAAATGCAACCGATGTTGGTCTTGCCGACGGTGCGGGGACCGAGGCTTGCCGGGTCCGGAAGGAGGGCCTTGAGGAACTGGATAGGAACGATGTCCTGGCCCTGGAACTTGATGGGCTGGGTGCTGAGCATGCCCACGTCTTCGAGGCAACGCATGTGGTCGAGGTAGCTCTGGCCGAATGTCATGAAGAAGCGGATACGCTTCACGCCCGGAATGTTCTGGGCGAGGGATTCGATTTCTTCGTGGTGCAAGAGGTACATGTCCTTCTGACCGACCTGGTCGAAGTTGTACACGCGCTTGATGCTCATGGCCGGGATTTCAACCCAGTGGCCCTTGCCGTTTTCGTCGGTGTCCCAGTAGCTACCCGGAGCAGAGACTTCGCGGAGGTTGATTTCGGGGTTGAAGTTGGTTGCGAACTTGTAACCGTGATCGCCACCGTTGCAGTCGAGAATGTCGATTTCTTCGATGGTGTCGAACTGGTGCTTCAAAGCATAGGCGCAGTATGCCTGGGATACACCCGGGTCAAAGCCCGAACCGAGCAGAGCCGTGAGACCGGCCTTTTCAAACTTTTCTTTGTATGCCCACTGCCAGCTGTAGTCGAAGTAGGCGCTGAAACCCTGTTCCTTGCAGCGCTTGTCGTAGACCTTGCGCCATTCCGGATCGTCAATGTTTTCGGGTTCGTAGTTAGCCGTGTCCATGTAGTTCACGCCGCATTCCAGGCAAGCATCCATAATGGCCAAGTCCTGGTAGGGGAGCGCGATGTTCATCACGAGGTCCGGCTTGTATTCTTTGATCAGAGCAGAGACATTCTCGGCCTTGTCGGCGTCGACGGCTGCAGTCGTAATGACCGTCTTTGTGTTCGGGCGGAGTTCCTGGGCCAGCTTTTCGCAGTTTTCGCGATGGCGGCTTGCGATACAGATTTCGCTAAAAACTTCGCTGCAGGTGCAGCACTTCTTGATAGCAACTGTGGCAACGGCGCCACAACCGATAATCAATGCTCTTGCCATTTTTTGTTTTTTCCTCATTTGTTGAGAGTTAATCCATCGGGATGGCGATCCCGGTAGAGTATGTTGATACCATAAATGTAGTAAAAGACGAGTGCTGCAAAAATGAGCTTGCTCATTTTTATAGCCGAGTCAAACTACATGCACACCCGAAGGGTGTGCCAATTTAGGAACTTTTGCATAAGGCGAGTGAAACAAAAAAAGATTCATTTGGAAAAAATCCCCAAATAGCATTTAAACGAAATTTTTTTTATTATATTTGGCTTGCACGGAGCTTTAGCTCAATTGGTTAGAGCAGCGGACTCATAACCCGCGGGTTCCGGGTTCAAGTCCCGGAGGCTCCACGAAAGCCCTTGGTTTAAAACCAGGGGCTTTTTCGTATTTACTATTATTTTGCCATTCGGAAAGGAGTTTCAATATGGAACAACAGGCTGTAGAAGCGGTGTCCTATTTTCACGGAACTTTTTGGGCGTTGGTTCCGTCATTAGTGGCTATTATCCTTGCTCTTATCACCAAGGAGGCTTATTCGTCTCTGTTTGTGGGTGTCCTTATTGGCGGACTCTTTATAAGTCAGGGGAGTTTTTCTGGATTCCTGGATGCGGTTTTTAAAAACGGCATGGTCAAGCAGGTGTCCGACCCGTGGAATGTGGGTATTTTGTTTTTCTTGGTGATGCTAGGGACGATGGTTGCCTTGATGAATAAGTCGGGTGGCGCGGCGGCCTTTGGTAACTGGGCGAAAACGCATATTAAGTCCAAGGTTGGGGCACAGCTGGTGACGATTATGCTTGGCATCTTGATTTTTGTGGATGACTACTTTAACTGCCTTACGGTGGGTAGCGTGATGCGTCCTGTTACAGACAAATTCAAAATCAGCCATGAAAAGCTCGCTTATTTGATTGATGCGACGGCGGCCCCCATTTGCATTATTGCACCGGTCAGTTCGTGGGCTGCGGCTGTGACGGGCTTTGTCGAAGGCGAAGATGGTCTGGGGCTTTTCATTAAGGCAATTCCCTTTAATTTCTATGCGTTGTTGACGATTGTGGCCCTGTTTGCGTTGGTGCTTTTGAAGGTGGATTTTGGACCGATGAAAAAGTGCGAATCCGTTGCAGACATGATCAGTGCGAAAATGCAGAAAATGAATGTGGAAAATGAACGTGGAACGGTGCTGGATTTGGTATTCCCCATTGTGTCGCTGATTTTCTTTTGCGTGTTGAGCCTGATTTATACAGGTGGATTCTTTGCCAGTGGCG
>Ga0265298_10007318_pt1 | contig 13437 bp, 10 predicted proteins | sample AusTroGonzalo_MG_3_FD_193486 | JGI IMG/M metagenome (GOLD analysis project Ga0265298, IMG submission 193486) | Bovine rumen microbial communities from tropical cattle in Woodstock, Queensland, Australia - Gonzalo_01 | ecosystem: Host-associated > Mammals > Digestive system > Stomach > Rumen ...
CGACGCGGTTGTCGATCAGGGAGCCGTCCGCCATGTACCGGAACCGCTTGTCCGCCGGAGACAGAAACATCAACCGCGTCGTCTCAAGGTCGAACGCGTTATCCAGCAGCTCGATCGACCCCGGAATGGTCACCGTTTTCAGGTTTTCGCACTGATGGAACGCATACAGTTCGATCTCCTGCAGCCTGCCCTTCGCCGGAATCGTAATGCTTTCCAGGCTTTTGCAGCCCGCGAAAGCGCCTCTCCTGATCTCCTCCACGCTGTTCGGGATCTTCACCGTCTTCAGCGACGTGCAGCCCTCGAACGCCGAGTACCCTATGACCTCAATGCCTTCCGGGATCTCGATGCTTTCCAGCGCCGTGCAGCCGCGAAAAGTATTGTCGACCAGCCATATCGTGCGGGGCGGCGGAAACTTGATATGCCTGAGGCTGGTGCACTCGTAGAATATGCCGCCTCCGTCGAGGAATACCGGATGGTCCTGGGGCAGAACGATCTCCTCCAGCGCGGAACAGTAGGAGAACGCCCCTCCCTCGATCCTCACCACGCTGTCCGGGATCCTGATCTCCCTGATGGCGGTGCATTGTTTGAACGCACCGGGCCCGATCTCCTTCACGCCCTCCGGGATCGCGATGGATTCCAGTCCCGCGCAGGAGCTGAGAGCGCCTTCCGGGATCGATTCGAGGCCTTCCGGGAAAGCAAAGCGCTTCAGTTTGTTACAGCACGAAAAAACTTCTTTCCCCAGAACGACGCTCCCGGGGGACGGCTGCGTGCCCTCTGGATCCTTCCGGAACGTCACGGTCTCCAGGCCGGCACACTGGTAAAAAGCCCGGTCGCCGATGGTAATGCGCGCGGGCAGCGAAACCGACTTCAAGGACGGAATGTTGTCCAGGGCAAGTTCGCCGATCGACTTGACGGAGCCGGGGAACATGACGGATTTCAATTTTTTGCAGTCCTGGAACGCATTGGTGTGGACCGCCGTGACCCCGTCGGGAACGACGAAATCCACCTCGCCGGGGTCCGGCACATACAGGAGCGTCACCTTGTCTGGCATCGGACTGCCGTCGTAGTACACATACTCGAACTCCATGCCGGAGGAATACACGCGCTTGGGAATATAGGTATTTTCCGACGCGACCTTTTTCTTTTCCGCGACGGGCAGATCGGACAATGCGGGATCCTTGACGGAATCAGCAGATACAGGGCGGCGTTCTTCCGGCAGATTCGGCGGCATAGGAGGATCAGGAACAGCCTTGTTTTCGGCCTGTTCTACCTGAACCTGCTGATCCACAATTCCGACAGGCTCCGTCTGTTCCTCCTCCTGCGCGCAGGAAACGAACAGGAAAGCCAGGAAAAAAAGCGATACTAAAATGGAAACCGCCGCTGCGCCGGATTCTGAAGCGAAACGGAACCTTCTGGAGTTCGAACTGGAATAACGTCTCATGAAAAAGCCCTCCTGTCGTTCTAAAGGGTAAACGGAACATTTCCGACTAACTATACACGCCGAAGACCGCCTTTTCAAGATTGGCATGTATTTTTTCGGAAAAAGAGAACAGGAGATGAAAACTTGATTATTAATCAATATGAAAAAATATGATAAACAGAAATGTTGGATGTTTTCGGAATAGAAATATCCAATGAAAACAATATAGAAGATACCGAAAAGAGCAAATCGGAAATGTGTTTTATTTATCGGAACAAGATAATAAAATGAGTATGATTTAATTCATATAATGAGTTAAAACAGCAGATTTACGAAATAATGGAAATGAATGATTTTCAAACAATAGCGGGAATATCCGTCAGTTATTACGGAATCAATGTCAAGTGTTTGATAATCAGGAGAAAAGAAATGACGGACAAACCGTCAGATTCGTCCGTCATTCTGTCTCTTTACTGATTTTCAGTCATTTGCATCTTTTGACGGAATATCGGTCAAGCCGTCATCCGTCACCAGCTTGATCTCGTCAAAAGCCTTCTGGATCGCTTCATCCATATTCGGAATCTTCGATTCTTCAAATTCGACGAAATGAAGCTTGGCATGGATCACCGGAGAGGGCGGCGCGAAAACGGTGCAGCTGTCCGCCATCGGCTCAATGGAAATGTTGAACGTGCCGATATTCTCCGCGCGGGCGATCGTTTCCAGTTTGTCCATGCCGCAGAGCGGACGCACGATCAGGTCCGGCACGGCACGGTCGATCACGGACATGTTCACGACCGTCTGGCTGGCGACCTGTCCGATCGCCTCGCCGGTCACGATCCCGTACAGATTTTTCTTTCTGCACAGTTTCGAGGCGATACGCATCATCATGCGCCGGTACAGGACGGTGCGGAATTTCGGATCGCAGTTGTCGCGAATGAGCTTCTGAACTTCTGAAAGATTGCAGGCATAGAGCACGCCATGCGGCTGGAACCTGTTGATGATCTTGGCGATACGCCAGACTTTCGTGACGGATTCGATTGGCGTATAGGGATAACTGTGGAACGTAAGGAAATCCATCCGGCAGCCGCGTTTCATCGCCATCGCACAGGCGACGGGCGAATCGATGCCGCCGGAGAGCATGCCGAGCAGCGGGGAATTGGAACCGACCGGAAGACCGCCGCGCGCCTTGACCGTTTCCAGGAAGATCGTGGAGTTCTTCTCCCGGATCTCGACGCCGATGGAAATATCCGGGTTCATCAGGTCGACCTGAACCTTATTTTCCCCGATCATCTCCTCGATCATAGTGGCGGTTTCGATCTCGATCTCCTTGGAACGCAAAGGAAAAGACTTGTCGGAACGGCGTGCCCGTGTTCGGAATCTGATCGGACGGCCGAGACTTTCCATTCGCTCGAACAGAGGCTTCACGGCGCCCTTGATATGGTCCAGGACTGCCTCGATGGTGCGTTCCCCCTCAATGCAGAAGGAAAATGAATCCAGCCCGAAACAGTCTTTCAGGCGCTCTTTCAGATATTCCTGTTCCTCATCCGTAAAAACTTCAAATTCATTTTTATGAATGAAAATCCTGCCGCGCATTTTCACATAATTCAAACCGGGAACACGATCCTTCGTCATGCGTTTCATATTGCGGATCAGCGTGTTTTCGAACATGCTGCGGTTGTTTCCCTTTGTCGCGATTTCATTGTAACGGCAGATGATGGAATTGTAAAGTGCCATGATGATAGAACTCCTGTAAAAACTAAACAGCGCGTCCGGCTGTAACATGAATGATTTGAGAATTTTGCGTCAACGGATTATCCGGGGTTTCCGTGAAGGAACAAAATATCTGTTTTGCTTCCGATATCTTATGGTAAAACGCTTCCTGCGTTTTCCTGTCAAGGTCGCCGGTGGCGTCATCCACGATAACGACCGTGTTATCCTTTGACATGGAATGGTTTTTGACGATATCGAATTCCGCTTCCTTCAATGCGAACGATGTTGCGCGGCACTGTCCGCGGGATCCGTAAAGCTTCAGGGACTTCCCATCCGCGACGAAATCGAAATCGTCAAGATGCGGTCCCGTTGTCGTATATCCGTTTATTCGATCTTTCTCCAGGTTTCGATCCAATTTTTCCTCGAATATTTTCGGGTCGGAAAGCTCGTGGACCGTCTTGATTTTCAATTGCAGATCGGAAAGCTCCGGCTTTAAATCCGCAAGAATGTTCCGCATGAAATCCGACAATATTCTGAGATGGATTTCGCGTGCCTGAACGATTTCCGCACCGTATTTCGCAAGCGCCGGATGGTAAGACCGGATCACATCATTGTTTGCATCCTTCATCCTCAACAGACAGTTTCTGTTCCTGATGCCGTTGTAGTAGCTCTGCAATGCCGTAAAATAACCGTGATCCAGCATGGAAATGAACATGTCCAGAAATTTCCGCCTTACCTGGGACCGTCCGGTGATGATCTCCGGGTCGTCAGGCAGAAACGTCACAGTATTGAACGATCCGGCGAATTCACTTGCGCGCGCTACATGCTTTCCATCCACGACCAGTTTCCGCATTTCGCCGATTTCGACCGCAAGCTGTTTTGACCAGTCGCGGAACGAAACGGACGCTCCAACCACGGCGGAATCCGCGTGAAGCCTTATCATTTCCGAGGTTCGCGAAGTACGGAATGACCTCAGATTCGCAAGATAGAACAATGCTTCGAGCAGGCTGGTCTTTCCCTGGCCGTTCGATCCGCAAAGAAACACGGTCGGCGCCTCAAAACACAGAGAAACCGATTCGAACAAGCGGAAATTCTGAAGGACCAGCGAATTTACCATCAAAAAAATCTTAAAAATGAAAAAAACGGAAATCCCGCCGCTTGCCCAATTTGAGCTTACGGCAGGATATTCAACGATTTGCGGACTTGCCGCATGACTTGCTGTTCTTATTTGTTCCTCATGGGCATGATGACATACAGGAATCCGTCGCCGCTTTCGATTGCGATCGGGCTCATGACATCATTCACCTTGATGAACACATTGTCCACCTGGATATGCTTGAAGGGATCCAGGAAGAAATTCGAGTTGAACGAAGCGGACATTTCCTCTCCGTCATACTGGATGGGCACGCTTTCGCGGCCTTCGCCGATGTTGCTGTTCGTTTCGAAAAGCATGCTGTCCTTCTTGAACGTGAGGGACACTTTCGGCGAACCGCTTTCCGCGAGGGTAACACAGATCAGTTCGAGTGCATAGATCACGCTTTCGCAGGAGACGGTCACGGTCTGCTTGAAGGAAGCCGGAATGACCTGGCGGTAGTTCGGATAATTGCCTTCGATCAGCTTGGAAGTAATCACGGAGGCGCCGACTTCGAAAACGACCTGGTTTTCCGCGATATTGATCGCGACTTCACCTTCTTTTTCAAGAAGACGCTTCAGTTCGTTCGCCGCTTTCTGGGTCACGATGATGTCGCCTTCGGAACCTTCGGGAAGCTCCTCGAACACTTTTTCGCAGAGGGCAAGGCGTTTTCCGTCAGTGGCGACAGCCGTGAACTTGCCGTCCCGGACGGAGAACAGGATCCCCTGCAGGACCTTGCGGGAATCCTCTAGGCTGGCCGCATAGGCGATACGCTCGATGATGACCGCCATATCCGCCTGCTTCATGGAGAAGGAACGCACGAATTTGACTTCGTCTTTCTTCGGGTAATCGGCCGGATTGAGACCGAGCAGCATGATGGACGCGGTGCCGCATTTGATCGTGGAGTGGAAATTCTCGCCGCTTTCGATCTCGATGAATTCGCCGCGGAATTTGGAAACGAGAGTAAGCATCTTTTTCGCGGGCAGGGTGGTCTGTCCGGCTTCCACGACTTCGGCGTCAACCACTGTTTCCATACGGATCTCGAGGTCGGTCCCGGTCAGTTTAAGCTTTCCGTCCGCCGCCTCGAAAAGAATATTGGAAAGTACGGGAAGAGTATTGCGTGTATTGACGATATTGCCGACCCTTTGCAGGGCTTTGAGCATGGTTTCTCTGGAAATTTTGATTTTCATGGTGGATTGGCCTCCAGTCTTCCGGCAAGCTTTTTCGCGCTGTCCGGAAAAGTTATTGAGATGGTTTCTAATATAATTTCAACCTGAAATGGACAAATGTAACAGGAGTAGGGGATGTCAACAGTGTCAACAACCCTCCGTTCCCGCTTCAAACACTTTTTTCAGAAGATGTTCACAAAACAGTTTGACTTTGTTCGAAAACGGTGTTCTATTAACAATGTGACCTTTTATTAAACCCTGTTGGCAGGTGACGAACATGGATATGAACAACAATGTCAAGAAGCACATGGATGATCTTCTGAGCCGGTATCCCGATCTCCGGGGCGCCGCGGAAAAAATCCATACATTATATTTTAACCTTGAAAACGTATTTTTCAAGAACAAAACGCTATTTATCTGCGGAAATGGCGGAAGTTGTTCAGACGCAGAGCATTTTATTGCCGAGCTTGGAAAAGGTTTCCTGAGCCGCCGCCATGTTCCATCCGATCTCAGCGCCGCTCTGGAAGCCGCCTACCCCGGCGAAAATTTCCCGGAAAGGATCCAGAGGGGTTTCAGGGCGATCTCACTGAACGGCCATCCGGCGCTTGCTTCGGCATATACCAATGATGTCGATCCGCTCATGACCTATGCCCAGCAGCTTTACATTTTCGGTACGAAAGGCGATGCTGTTCTCGGCATTACGACATCGGGTAACGCGAAAAACATCCTGAATCTCTTTAAGGTTGCGCGTGTGCTCGGGATTTCCACTTATCTTCTGACCGGAAACAATGAGGAAGGCGCATGCAGAAAATACGCCGACTTCATCCTGGACGTACCTGCACGGGAAGCCTACCGTGTCCAGGAGTATCATCTGCCCATTTACCATGCTTTGGCAATGATGCTGGAGGAAAGGTTCTATGGCTCAGGCGAATGAACTCAGACATGTAGCCGTGATCCTGGATGGAAACGGGAGATGGGCGGCACAGCATGGCGTTGAACGCAAGGAGGGACATCTGGCCGGTGCAAACCGCGTTGTGGATTTCATGAACTATATTTCCCGTTACGAGTCCATCCGGTATGTCACGCTGTATGCGTTCAGCACTGAGAACTGGAAACGTTCCAAGGAGGAAGTGGATGCGCTGATGAATATCCTGGCGCGTTTCCTGGATGACAATCTTGAGGTTCTGTTGCGGGAAAAAGTCCGTCTTCTCACGACAGGCGATATTTCGGCATTGCCGGAACCGTGCCGTGTCCGCCTTGACAAGGTGAAAAAGGAAACGGCGAAGTCCTTCGATCGGACCTTTATCCTTGCGCTCAATTACGGTTCGCGCATGGAGATCACGGATGCCGTGAAGTCTATTGCCGCCGAGGTGAAAAACGGTTTGCTTTCTCCCGACGACATTACGGAAAAGACAGTCGCGGACCATTTATACCTTCCCGAAGTGCCGGACCCTGATCTGTTGATCCGTACGAGCGGCGAGGAACGCGTCAGCAATTTTCTGCTGTGGCAGATATCCTACAGCGAGTTTTATTTTACGAAGACCTTGTGGCCTGATTTCGATATCGATGAGTTCGACAAGGCAGTTCAAGCCTATTATGGCAGGAAACGCAGATTCGGAGGCAGATGACGTATGTCAACCCTTGCAAAACGCACATTCAGTTCGCTTATCCTTCTGACACTTCTTGCGGGAGCGGTTTTCTTCCCGTTCGATGTCAGAAAGTGGTTTTTCACAGTTCTCTGTGCCTTTCTTGGGTTCGGCGCCTCATGGGAATGCTGCGACATGCTCAACGGTCCGAAGAAGTTCACCAGGCTCAAATGGTTCATTTCTTCGGCTCTTGTAGCGGTTGTGATTTCTTCGACGATCCAGATCAGCAGATACAACCAGGCGAACATGCAGCTTCCCTATTGGTCGGGTATTTCCGATTTCGTTCTTTTTGCGTTCATTTTCTGGATGATCGTACTTTCGACAAATAAAAACCGGGACTCCCTGCGTGCCGCGATCAACGGGTTCGCCGTGTTCTTTCTGTTTGCCATGGCCCTGAAGCTCATTTGCGGTATCTACTACACCTATAATTTCCACGGAAACATTCCCGCGACTTTTCTGCTGTTCATCCTCGGCACGAAGAGCGGTGACATCGGAGCGTACCTCATCGGGTCGCTTTGCAATGCCGTTACACATGGAAAGAACCACAAGCTCGTGCCCTCGATCAGCCCGGCGAAATCCTGGGAAGGTCTTATCGGCGGACTTGTTTTTTCCGTGGGTGTCACTCTGGCCATTTACACGATTTTTTCGAACAACCGGAACGGTTACGAATTGTGGGACGGCTACGGCTATTTCAAAATGGCTGTGATCGGGATCCTGCTGTTTTTTGGCGGAATGGTCGGCGACCTCGCGGAATCCAGCCTGAAACGCACTTGCAACGTGAAGGATTCCGGTCATTTTCTGCCTGGGATCGGCGGACTTTTCGACCTTGTTGACAGTCTGATTGTCAATTCCTTTGTTTTCTACTTCATCCTGTTCTTTTTGAACGCCCAGTGACCATCCGCCTTAAAGGAGGACGTTTCCCATGAAAAACAATCCTGATCCGCAGGAAAACAGGGTCATGAACGAAATACTCGCCGGATCCTGCCGTAATCCGCACGATTTCCTCGGCATGCACCAGGTATCCGGCGGAATCATGGTCCGCGTATATGATCCTGCGGCGGAATCCGTTACGGTCATCGCCGGAAACAGACGCTATCCTATGACCAGGGAAAATTCCCAGGGGATCTTTACGTATTTCTTTGCGAGGAAAAAGAACCTCTTTGCATACGTGGTGGAGAAGCAGTATGCCGACAGCAAGTTCACGTCGCCGGATCCGTATTGTTTTCTTCCGACGCTCGGCGATATGGACATTTACCTGTTCAATCAGGGGGAACACCAGCGTGTCTATGACGTAATGGGTGCGCATGTCCGGAATCTCGGCGGAGTCGAGGGGGTTTCGTTTGCCGTATGGGCTCCGAACGCCCAGCGCGTTTCCGTGGTCGGCGACTTCAACTGCTGGGACGGACGGCGGCATCCGATGCGCATGCTCGGGCTTTCCGGCATCTGGGAACTGTTCATTCCGGGACTCAAGCCGGGAGACGTGTATAAATTCGAGGTAAAAGGGTCGGACGGTTCCATCGTCCTGAAGCTCGACCCGTACGCCCGCCGCACGGAGCTCCGCCCGAGCAATGCCGGCATCGTCCCGCAGGCGGAACCGTTCCGATGGACCGACGATGCCTGGATGAAAAAACGCGCTGCGACAAATCCGGTCGAAAGTCCCATGAACATTTACGAGATCCACCTCGGCACATGGGGCGGGCCCGGCCTGAAGCTGCCTGAAGTGAAGGAAACGTTCAACAACTACCGTGAATTAGCCGTGGCTTTGGCCGACTACGTTCAGAAAATGGGGTATACGCACGTGGAACTGCTTCCCGTAATGGAGCATCCGCTGGACCAGTCATGGGGCTACCAGGTGACCGGTTTCTATGCGCCGACCGCGCGGTACGGCTCTCCGGAGGATTTCGCCTGGTTCGTGAACTACATGCACGAACACGGCATCGGCGTGTTCCTGGACTGGGTCCCGGCGCATTTCCCGCGCGACACATTCTCGCTCGGGCGGTTTGACGGCACGGCGCTGTATGAACATGCCGACCCGCGCAAGGGCGAACAGAAGGACTGGGGCACTTACATCTTCAATTTCGGACGCAACGAGGTGCGTCAGTTCCTGATCGGCAGTGCGCTGTTCTGGCTTGACCAATACCATGCAGACGGTCTCCGCGTGGATGCGGTCGCCTCCATGCTCTACCTCAATTATTCGCGCAACGACGGCGAATGGATCCCGAACCAATACGGCGGCTGCGAAAACCTTGAGGCGATCGAGTTCATCCGGCATTTGAACGAGCTTGCCCACAGGCTGTATCCCGGCATCTCCATGATCGCCGAAGAATCAACGTCCTGGCCGGGCGTTTCCCGTCCGATCTACCTGGGCGGCCTCGGATTCACGTTCAAGTGGAATATGGGCTGGATGCACGATACGCTCGATTATTTCAAGCTGGATCCGATCTACCGCAGCTACCATCATGGCCAGCTCGCGTTCTCCATCTGCTACGCATTCTCCGAAAACTTTATTCTGCCGCTCAGCCACGACGAAGTGGTTCACGGGAAGCTCTCCCTTTTCGGCCGCATGTCCGGTGACTATGTGCAGAAATTCGCCAATCTGCGTGCGATGTACGTCCTGATGGCCACCCACCCGGGCAAAAAGCTGATCTTCATGGGCGGCGAATTTGCACAGGTGATCGAATGGAACTGCAACAACCAGTCGGTCGACTGGCTCCTGCTCAAATATCCTGCGCATGACTCCATTCACCGCATGACCGCCGAACTGAACAGGTTCTACCTCAGCCAGCCGGCCCTCTGGGAGGTCGATTTCACCCCGGACGGATTCCAGTGGCTGGACGGGGGCGATTTCAGACAATCGGTTTATTCTTTCATCCGGTGGGACAGGAAACGCAAATCGCCGCTCGTCGTGGTCCTGAACCTCACTCCGGTCGTGCGGGATAACTTCAACATCGGTGTCCCGCTCCCTGGAGAATGGGTGGAGGTGTTCAACACCGACCGCGAAGAATACGGCGGAACCGGACTGCTGAACGGCCAGAAGATGGTCTCGTCACCCGGCGAATACCACGGACAGAAACAGTTTATCACGCTCCGGCTTCCTTGGCTCGGCGCCGTCGTCCTGGCTCCGAAAAGTGCCGGGAAGAAAACGAAAAAATAAGTCCGTTCGGAAAGCTTCCCGCCTCGGCATGATCGGCATGTACGTCCTCGCCGAAGCCGTTTCGGTTCCCAGGTTCATTTGATGCAGGGGAGCATTTTTTCGCATTTGCGGAACGAAAGGGCTGGGTTTCCCTTTTCGCGCATACGCGCAAGTTTCAGTAAAACAAATGCCTTTTTACTGAAACTTGATTTTCGAACAGCCTGAAACAGGGCTGTATTCGGATAATCCGGCGCAATTCGGGATGTCGCAGGGTTCATTCCTTCAGTTGCGATAGCGAGACTCAGGAAACCTGTTTCACGAGCATACGACAGGATACAGGATGGGGTCTTCCTTGTGCTTCTTGACATTGTTGTTCATATGCATATGACATGATATCGGGGTGCCGGCCCATTTCACGCGCATACGCGCAACATACGCGCAGTATACGCGCAAGTTTCAGTAAAACAAATACCTTTTACTGAAACTTGAAGAATGCCTTGCTTATTTGGAGAACATGGAGAATGCAAAGCACGGTTCATGCACGATGGACTTCTGTCCGCCGTTCCGGGTCAGAGATCGGTACGGTTTCCTCGGAAACAGGCTGTTTGCCATGGAAAGGCGGATTCGATCGCGGTGCGCCCCCCCTGTGCCTCGCGCATACACGCAAGTTTCAGTAAAACAAATACCTTTTACTGAAACTTGAAGAATGCCTTGCTTATTTGGAGAACATGGAGAATGCAAAGCACGGTTCGTGCACGATGGACTCCTGTCCGCCGTTCCGGGTCAGAGATCGGTACGGTTTCCCCGGAAACAGGCTGTTTGCCATGGAAAGGCGGATTCGATCGCGGTGCGCCCCCCTGTGCCTCGCGCATACGCGCAAGTTTCAGTAAAACAAATACCTTTTACTGAAACTTGGAATGGTTTCCCGGTATAATGCGGCATACCACCGTAAGTTGGGACAGTGTTCCATCGTTTATTCTGTGAAACACAATTTCGAATCATGATTCGCACGGAAATCCCCGATTTTTCGGAAAAAGTTCTTGTTTATTTGGAAAAAAGGTGTATATTATAGTTTTACGCATACAATTTTAGCTTCAACATAACAGAAAGTATTGAACATGGCAAACACGTCCTTTGTCGTTTTCGCGCAGGCCGCGGATGGTTCCGTGAGTGCGACTGCCGCCGCTCCTGCCGCAGAAACTGCATCTACAACCCAGGCCGATGCATCCGCTTCCGAGCTCGGACAGCAGCAGGCTCTGCCTCCGTCCAACACCATGATGATGGTTCCGATCATCATCGTGTTCGTCGTAATGATCGCGATTTCGATGCGTACCAGCAGCAAGGAAAAGAAAAAACGCGAAGAGATGATGAATTCGATCCGCAAGGGCACGAAGATTATGACCTCCGGCGGCATCCTCGGTGAGATCGCGGAAGTCCAGAAGGATCAGTTCCTGCTGAAGGTGGCGAACAATGTCCAGATCGCTATTTCCCGCTCGGCCGTTGCACAGGTCATCCAGCCTGCCGCGGACGCCGCCGACACGAAAGCCGAGGTGACGAAGAAATGAAAAACAGCAAGAGTACATTCGCCATTTACTGCGTGTTTGCGCTCGCCGTGATCGGTGTTTTCGTCGCGGCGATGTTCCCCCTGAAACAGAGCGATTTCTACGAGACGTTCAACAAACTGCTGGCCGATCCCGCGGATCCGACCATCCAGAAGGTGATCGAGCGTGCGAAAGCCCTGCAGCAGGAAGACAAGATCAAGTACCTGTATCCTTCAACCGCCCTCGAAGCGGCGGCCCGCGAAATAAAGATGCCGACGGAAGATGGTTCCGCCGCCTATTCCGTCGACCTGGTCCACTTTGTGAAACCGAACGTCGTGAAGGCGCAGAAGCTCCAGAACAACGGCGACGTGATCTCCCTGGTCCGCAAGAACGCCTCCGGCGCGATCCGCCTCGGTATCGACCTCAACGGCGGCGCCGAATTCCTTCTGCACCTGCAGGCCGACGAGAAGGCGCAGGGCGCGCAGTTCGAAACGTTCCGCGACAACGCCATCGAAACGCTCCGCAAGCGCCTGGAAGCGCAGAATTACTTCGAAACGGAAATCTCGCCTGCCGGCCAGGAATTCGTTTCCGTGCGCGTCCCGTCCGTCAACTCCGACGACCGCGCGAACCTGGAAAAACTGATCCTCCGTTCCGCGAAACTTGAGTTCCGCCTCGTCCATCCGAACAACGACGTCGAGGTGCCGAAATTCATGGCCTACCTTGCGACAGGCGGCGATCCGGAATCCTATCCCGACACTCCGTCCGAAGCGGAATTCCTTTCCGTGGAACGCCGCGACGGCAACAACCTGATCACGGACTACACCCTTGTTGAAACGACCGTCCAGATGGAAGGCGACAACATCAAGGACTCCTACGTGACCATGAACGAGTTCGGTCAACGCGAGATCCTGCTGTTCTTCAACACCGCCGGCACCGTGCAGTTCGGCGAAGTCACCGGAAAACACGTCGGCGAACGTCTCGCCATCGTGCTTGACGGCCAGCTTTATTCCGCGCCGACCCTGCTTTCCAAGATCGACGGCGGCACGGCGCGCATCACCGGTTCCTTCTCCCAGGACGAAGCCAAGAGCGTTTCCGACGCCCTGAAGAGCGGCAGCCTGCCCTTCGTGATCACGATCGCGTCCCGTTCCGACATCGACGCCACGGTCGGCCAGGAGACCATCCGCAAGAGTATCTACAGCGGCATCCTTGGCACGGCCCTCGTGATGATCTTCATGCTCATCTACTACCGCCTCGCCGGCCTCGTCGCGAACATCTCCCTGCTCGTGAACACGGGCGTGCTGCTCGGCGCGATGGCGGCGTTCGACGTAACCCTGACGCTCCCCGGCATCGCCGGCATCATCCTCACCCTCGGCATGGCGGTCGACGCCAACGTCCTGATCTACGAACGCATCCGCGAGGAACAGGACGCGGGCAAGTCGCTTGAATACGCCGTGAAGACCGGTTTCGACCGCGCCTTCTCCGCCATCTTCGACTCGAACGTGACGACCCTCTTCACCGGCGCGATCCTCTACTGGCAGGGCACCGGCGCGATCAAGGGATTCGCCATGACGCTCGTCATCGGTATCTTCACCACCATGTTCTCAGCGGTCTTCCTGTCCCGCCTGCTCTTCGAGTTCTTCCTGATGCTCCCGCTGAAGCTCAAGAAGATCAACATGATGATGTTCC
>Ga0265298_10007319_pt1 | contig 13436 bp, 12 predicted proteins | sample AusTroGonzalo_MG_3_FD_193486 | JGI IMG/M metagenome (GOLD analysis project Ga0265298, IMG submission 193486) | Bovine rumen microbial communities from tropical cattle in Woodstock, Queensland, Australia - Gonzalo_01 | ecosystem: Host-associated > Mammals > Digestive system > Stomach > Rumen ...
CCTTTATCCAATTCAAGTCAGTCTGGATCTGAGCAAGTTTAGTCGCAAGATCCAATTGCTTGATTTCTTCAATCTCACGTTCCAGCAAAGTAACTCGTGTGACAAGGTTATCATGTGCCTCATCACGCGTTTTCTTTGTTTCTTTTCGCTGTGAATTTATTTTAAAGTAAATAAAGGCACAGCCTAAGATTACGATAATCAAAGGCCATGCCGCTGGAGCAACGAGAGGAATGATCTGTGATAGAACTGATTCCATCTGAAACCTCGCTTATGCTGTTCTAACCCAACGAATAACGTATTTGGAACGCATGCGGTTTTCATGTGATCCGCCACCACCTTTAGCAGCAGCAGACCATGTACCTGCACCATAACATCCATTAGTACCAGCAACGTTAAATGTAAACCATGTAGTTGAACCATTTTCTTCAACAGCAGCTGAAGCATTGTGTGTATGGTTTGGCAAGTTCGTTACTGCAGTATTAGCACCAACAACGTTACCCAATGCAGCAGAGAAAAGGTTTCCAGTTTGTTGTGACACAAGCACACTTTCTGTATTATCTGCTGTCCATGTTCCGCCCCATGTATTGTTTGGATTAAAACCTGTGTTTACTGTTTGATAGATTTCTCCAACAGGATGAAGCATATTTAATTCTTCTAACGTCATGCTGTTCTCCTCCATCTTTTAACACCAATGTATGGCTGCATATTATTATGTGCCTGGCCTCCACCAGTATTACGCCAAGTTGTGGTACCAGTACCCCATTGTCTTGTGTATGCCGTACTTGTATAGTTATGTCCGCATCTTAAGTTTTGTGTTCTTACCGTATTGCCGTATGAAGTAGTTGAAGTATTAGGTGTAAGTACATTTAGCGAAACAGTATGATAATGCGAAGGCATCTGTGCTGTTGTCAGCGTAACCGTGTCTGCACCAGTTAGCACACCGATGTTAGTAGCAGCGCTGCCGTTAGGACTGGATATAAGCACGCATGCATCAGTATCTTCAGTCCATGTTGTTCCAGCAAACGGCCCATACTCGTTAGGATTAAAAGCCGTATTACTGGTTTCATAATAAGAACCTATTTGGTAAATATCATCTACTGTCATTATGCTATCCTATGCCAACGTCTGCAGATTAAACTCTTTTGAACGTTGTTGTGAGAGGTTGAAGTATTAGAACAAGATGTAGTTGTTCTATCGCCTTGTTTAACGTTACCAGTAGTATTTGAACCATATCGGCAGTCTTTAACTGTTGAAAGATTATCATTACCCCAGTTGGTTCCTTTTTCTTTTCGTTCAATGTATCTATTAGTTGTGTGATTATGTGCAGGCAATTCATTAACTGTAGTAGCGTGAGTGATTTCACCACCAGTAGCACCTACCGTAGTACCACCACGAGTAACCTTACCAGAAGTATCCAATTCCCAAGTACCACCCCAAAGAACGTTAGGATCAAAATCCGTGCTCTTTGTAGTATAGTAAGAACCAATTGGATAGTAGTCAAGCATCACTGGTGCTTCATCTGTAAATACAGGCTGAATTATAACATCCTGGTCGCCAAATGTAAACTTGTTTCCAGACATTGTAGCACCAGTAACATTATATCCACTTAAGTACCAATCTGCATCAGGTGTTGGACTTATCTCAATCATGTCATGTTCAAAACCGCTCATTATAGGAGCGTATGCTGAACCATGCTCAGCAGACAAAATTGTCAATGAATGAGTAGGTCTACGGTTAATACCCCATATCTTTCTAATGTTTCGTCTTACCCAGTTTGAATCTTCTATCGTTCCAGTTACTGCTGTAAGAGAGTTACTAGCGCCAGAAGCAAATCCAAGCTGAAATGATTTACCTTGCCCGCCATTGTATGCACTAAGAACAGATGTATCACCTTTCCATTCCCAGCGAGCCCAGTTTAAAAAGTTAGAATTATCACCGCCCCAATATGAATGAGTTGTAAAGTTTTCACCTGATGACAACGGAGCATTATACTCATAAATGTTAGGTGACTCGGTATAAGATCCAACAAGAACCTTAATACGTTCAAAACCACGAGCAGGTTCTGAAAGTTGAATTGCTGACTTAGTCCATGTTTCATCACCAGTGGTTAGCAATACTTCTTCATATTGCTTATATCCTGAATCAGATGGTGGAACACCTTCAGATGCAGTGCTAGTGCCAGCAATGCGATTACATCCATAAACACGAGTAAAGAACTTGATGTTATTTGCTCTGTTAATTGCTGAGCCCAATAACCTAAGATTGTTTGATGATGTTTGCTGTATATACTGGAAGTTAACTGACTCAAGATGTTGTCCATTGTTTGTCAGTTTAAATACTTCCTGTTTATCCAAATAGCCATCATTTTGCCAATATCCAACTTCGGTTGTTTTTGCACGAGGCAAAGATGCAGTTGCTGGAAAGAAACATCCTCTTGTGTTTCTGTCAATCTCAAAAAACTCAAAATTAGTGACAGGCTCAGACAAGTCACATGCTGAAACCGTATCACCTGAGTAAAGCAATGTTCTGTTATACTTTTCCATTACTGATATTTAACTCCTATGATATCGGTTACACATTTTAGACGGCCAGGAATTGCATTCCAGTTTGCCATTGCGGCTGTAGTAGTCTGAGGAGTTGATACACCCCAATAGTTTGCTGTATTTGCTGAGCATTGGAAAGTAAGATTTGTGTTATCAACATCCATTCTAGTTTCAAACATAAAATAGCTACCGGCATTAGAAAAGTAATGTTGCAGACCAAATCCATTTTTCTCCGAACCATCTGAGTTCAGCGCTTGGAAGTAGTTGTATTCAATGCCATGCAATCTTCGTGTATCTTGCCAACCTACACCAATGATAATTTCATCAAATGCAGTAGTTGCCGATGCTAATGTACCAGCCGATACACCTATGCCGTCTGGGTTATGATACAAGCTGTATTCATATCTTCTAACAGGAGTAACGGGCGCATTAAAACTAATGTGCCCATTCCATCCTGGGAAAGTTAATGGCTTGTTATTATATGTTAACTTATAACTTTCAGCCATGTAGCCTCCTTATTTGTGGCCGAATCCAACAACCCTTGTTATTCCGAAAGTATTCATGTTGGTTATTGCTCCAGCTGAAGCATTACCCCATGAACGTTCCCATGCACCTAATGGAGTAATAGTAGAGTTCGTAATCTCCAGCAACCAGAATTTTTCACCCCAGGATGTATAAGTAGATGTACCCATGGCGAATCCACCTGAAATTTCCAATGGCGCAGTTGATCCGAATATATCCAATGTTCTAGTTTTATTGTTATCATTAGTGTAACCTTGAATGTAAACATATCTATATGAATTCAAGTTATCGTTCAAAGTCACAGAGAATGCGCTTCCAACCTGGTCGCCGCTCCATAGAACAGTATCATCAAGTTGCGGTTTAGCGCTAAATACCAAGGTATCATCAACCATGTCAATGCCAATGCCAACGCCAGCCGATACAGGCAATCCGCTTCCACCCCATGTACCACTGTTAGCAGTAACTGTGTCAATTACGTCAGTAGCAGATGCAGGCAATTCAGTTAAGAAACCAGAAGGGTTAGTTGCTGAATAGTAGTCACCGCTTGGCTGCAAACCAGATGTTGCCGAAGTGATTTCTTCAGTCCAGTCCTTACCGCTGATTACATCGTCTGTAATGTCAATGTTAGCACCAGCAGAGTATGTTGCTCCACCGCCAGCAAAGGCAGATCCGTTATAGGCACTGATATGACCATTGCCATCAAGTTCAAATGCTGATACATCAGCCTTGCCGCTGATAGCACTTTCAGGAACTGCAGTTAGATATGTTCCGCTCTTTTGCTGATATGCAGTAATTGCGCTGTATTCAGCCGGACCAAACTTATACATTATTGTGTTATTGCTTCCTGATTTGTATAATGCACCAGAAGCAAGATTTAGTTGAATAACATTGCGTGTGTTATCTGTTTTTCCATTACCCCAGATAAAGTCAGCATCACCAGCAATCATCCAAGGCGATTTTGCTGCTGATGTTGTATAGATGTATCCATAGTTATCAACATGCATCGTTGAGTATTGGTCTTTACCAACATACGGCAATGATCCAGAAGCGCTTGCATCTAATTTTGAGCTAAGTGCAGCAGCAACAGCGCTATTTGTGGCGTAGTCACCACTTGGCTGCAAACCAGAAGTAGCACTTTCTACTTCCTCATGCGTAGCAAATCCACTTACTGCTGATTCAGGTACTTCAGTCAAGTACCCCTGTTCTCCTACCCATTCCTGAGTTGCGTAGCCATCAAGTGAAGGAATTGCCGATGTATCAGCCTTACCGCTAACTGCAGAGGCAATAGCGTCATCAAAAGCTGAAGTATCCAGCTTCGCGCTCAAGGCTTCATGAGCGTCCTTATCATACACGGGAATAGCAGATCCCGCAGATGTAATGCCTGTAAATTTGTTTGACATTTTTAAACCTCTCTATTATCTATTCGTTATACATCAACGATTTCTGTATGACAGATCTTACCAGTCCAAGACTGACCAGCAGAATAAAGTTGGCTAACAGGTTTGTAATAGTATGTCGATGTTGTTGACCATCCTTCATTATATCCGCTGAACTCAATCTTGAATGGCGATGTAGAAGAAATAACGTTAGCCGTTACTGGAATGTCAGCCGTAGCATTTGCATACTGTGAAGTAACGTTATACTGATTAGACCAGCTTCCGGTTACTCCATCACGAATAATTCTGTATCTAAAGTGTGTACCTGTTCTTGCAAGATTCAAACGAACATTTGCGCTGAATGCTGAAATGAAACCACCGTTACCGAATGTAAAGTATACAGGTGAACCATAGTAAGATGAAACGCCTGATGTTGCGATTGATGACATGCCAGTAGCAAAGTACTGAGCTCCAGATCCGAAGAACAGTGGTCTTGTCATGTCGCCCAACAGCAAATTCTGACCAGGATCATTATAAATTGCTGTATTTGTGTAGGTACCAGCTTCATCATAATAGTTTGCTTCTTCAGTAGCCCAACCTGGCCATAAGTAAATGCATGAAAACTTCGCACTGTTATTATAGTTTTCAAATCTTGATGCATGTTGTGCTTTTTCTGGCAAGTACTGCCTAGGTGTTCCAAGGTTAGACTGATACTTCCAATATCTTGGGCGGGTAAATGTATCTGCACTAAATGTAAGCGTTCTTGCAGTAGACGGCACTGTGTAGTCAACCTTCACAACCTTTGTTTGCCAGTTAGCCTTAGCCGTTACATTACTATTCTTAAATGTTCCAGAGTTACCTGTAAGAGTTGCTCCTGTGATAGAATAGTTCTTAAATGTATATGCAGTAGTTGAAGGTGTTGCTGTCAGTCCAAACTTATCTCCAGAATAACCTGATGTAGGCGAGCCAGCTAGCGTTCCGCCAGTGCTTTGCTGCACAGTCAATGTATACTTCGGATCTTCATACCACGAAGGCTTAGCACTTACATCTGAATTTGTGTATGTACCAGATGTACCCGTCATTGTTGTTCCTGAAACGTTGTATGAGCTTAGGTGATGATGGTTGCTCTGAGGTGTTGCCGTAAAGTTGAACTTTGTTCCAGTATCACCGGACATAGGCGATGCCGCAAGGGTACCGCCACTAGTCTGGGTAATGTTCATTTCATATACTTCTTTTGCGTAATTCAGTTTCAGAAGGTGACCATTCACCAGGTAAGGATACTTGTGCTGAGTATCCTCCGTTGCATGTCCTGATGTTCCACTGATAAACATTAGATATCCTCAATGATTGGTGTATAAGGTATCGGTTCAGCAGTTGCATCAATGTACATTGTATGACCCTCAAGTCTGAACGCGATATTGCTACCAGCTGACAAATCAAACTCCCCTTGGAAGGCGTCTATGGCCGATAGAGCCGAGACGTCGAGTCCAATCTTATCGTTTGTATTATCTACGACTACATGGTTCTCGCCTGAGTAAACCTTACCCATCTGTCCGGTAACCGAAATGACGCCGCCAGAGATCTGAATGTTATCACCGGCACTGAGTGTATCTTGCTTGCCAGATGTTGCTGATGTAATGTCAGCAGTCCAGTCTTTACCACTGATAACATAATCAGTTACATTAATGTTTGCTCCAGCTGAGTATTCATTCTGTGGTACTGAGCTGACGGCAGAAGCGATATGATCATCTACAGTCTGCTTATCATAATAGTTGCTAAGATCAGCACTAATAACATCATTTTCGTTATCAACATTGATTACTCCAGCACCAGAATAGATCTTACCGAATTGTCCAGTAACTGCAATAACATTATTTGTGATGTCAATGCCGTTACCCGCAGAGTATTCGTTGGCGCTTGTCCATGCTTCCTCGTGAGTATTGATGTATCCTGACAGATTAGCGAAGTCCTGAGTCGTTGCGTAAGAACCAGCAGGCTGAACTCCAGTAACTCCGATTACATTGTTTGTGATGTCAATGTACTGACCAGCAGATAGAACGTCCTGTTTGCCGCTCATTGCTGAGTAGAACGTTGACGATGTTACGTAAGATCCTGAGATTTCAGCCATCGCTGATTCTACCATCGGTTCAATGATAGTCGGCAAGGTTGACTCATCAAATCCAATGATAGTTGCTTCCTCGTCATCTTGAACGAATGTCAACGGAGCTTCAACGCCCAACGGTTTATGGTTAGCGCTAATCTCACGAGAATCGTTGTTCACGACGATCGGTTCAATGCCGTTGTAGTCTTCACCTTTCGCATGAAGATTGAAAACAACAGTCTGACCAGAGGTTGACTGATTGACCTGAATGGTATCGTCACCTTTGATACCAATTGAGTAAGTATCCTCAACTGGTACCGGGTCAAGCAAGTCCTTGTCATAGCTGAACTTTTCTCTGCCATACATGTCGCACCAAACGAGCGTGTATGAGTAGTTTGCTGAAGCATAGACAGAACAGCGACCCATGTTGTCGAGAATGATCGGATTGGTATTCTCAACATTACCGGCAGGATCTGAATATGTTGTCGCTAGAGCAGTACGTCCTTTATAGTAGACGTATAAACGGCCACCCGCAAGGATGGTACCGTTATGGTCTTGAGCCTGATTAGACAGGCAAACTAATTCTGCTAAAAGCATCTTTCCTCCTTAAACAACATGGCAGATAATGCCTTGATTATGGTCACCATCGCCACGCTGAACAATTCTAATGTAATCGTTGAATGTGCATGGAGTCAATCTGAAGAAGTCACTGTCACGGTCAACCCAATCATGTCCGTATGGGTAATAGTAGAGTTGCTGGTTGAACAAGCTGTATGTCAACGAATCATACGGCGAGTTGACCCAGTTGTAATACTTCTGTGCGTGACAAACCTTACCAGGATAAGAAACCATCCACCAGACGTTGTTAGTGAACTTAGGACAGATCCTCATGCTAGCACCAGTATACTTATACAATGTATATGACTGACCACCTTGAGTAATGGTTTCAGTCTTATATGACGTGTTGTCAGATATCGACAATCCCTTAGGATTGTCAGCAGGGCACTTACCAACGTTGCCAGCATATTCAATTACTGTGTCAGTTGAGCACTTAATGAATGTCTTATTGTAGTTAGATCCAACACGGTTCTGCCAATATCTACAACGTAGTCCTTCGTCGTTACCGTAGAAGGAGTTATCAACGATTGTCCATGATGCGACAACTTCATAACAGTTATCATCATTGAACTTGGTGAATTCTATCGGCTGGCTGTTGTTGAATGTATTGCCCTGAAGATCCACGAACATCTTATAGATGTTATCTTCCTTGTATGGATAGATCTTGATAGTATTGTTGCTTGTGCGGCAATTTCTCATTGTCAAGAACTTAGCCTGAATACTACAGTTAGTCTGGAACTCACAGTTGTAGAACTGAATAACCATTTCCTTGTCATTGTTGTTTGTGACACGGTTGAATGTAATGTTCACAGAGCAGTTCCTCATGATTATCTGTTTCTTGCTAGTCCAGATCGTCTGAGCAGTAACTGTAGAATCGTTAGCCCACATAGCTTCAAATGATGGTTCAGAACCGAATGTAATGTTACATCCGTTTTCCATCGTAATGTATCGTGCAGTAATGTAAGCCTGTGCCGCAGTAACGTTCTTCAACCAAATATCAGCAGATGTACCCTTGGAGATTGACAATGTGCTGCAGTATGCGTTTCTCAATTCCGTTACTGATGCAGGGAACGAGATTGATGATACTGTTCTACCTTCAAGGTCAAGGTACTGAGCGCCGTTAGCACCCATTGCATTGATGTATGCAGTAGTACTTACGAAGTTGCTCAATGATAGACGGACAACAGACATAGAACGAGCATTTACGTTGTTCACGAAGTCAAGGCTGTCAGGATTGGTGAACCATTCATCCTTGAAGTCGCAGGATGCGAAATAGAGCTTATCTGTATTGTTCCAAAGCTTGGTGCCTTGAATGTTGCAGTTCACCAGTCTCAAGCGTCCGTTAGTTCCATAGGTTGCTGGTAGACGTGATGTACCGATGATTGTTTTCTGGTTTAGTTCATAGCTGTTGTTGATTTGAGCATTGGTGAAATAGTTTGTGTTATCGTAATAAAGTGTCTTGGCGCCGCACATGTAGAACCAAGCAAGGGTTCTGAACCATGAAGAGTGTGCCTCTGCATTTGGGTTTGTGATAATGAAATCGCAATTCCAATGTGAGGATGTACCCACGACCTTCAAGTCAGCAACTTCAAATGTATTGCGTGTGAAATATGTTTCGGCGTCAATGAGTACCTTCTTTGCCGTTACCAAATCAGTTGATGCTGCGGTATATGCACCTGGGATAAAGTAGATACCCGGAGCTGTAGGCTTCTGTGCAGTACCAACGGTAGCAACATAATTGAGCAGTGAGTTCATTGTTGACTCACGGCCAGGGTAAACGCCGTAATAAGATGACGGGATGTATTCGCCATCAAACATCAAGATCCATCTACCAACGTCAAGTTCACGGTTCTTAACGATGTAGCCGCCATCAGCGTCCTGAGTGCAGTTAGGATCCCATACATATGTTCGTGCTTCACAGTCTTTATCTGTCCAGTAACCCACAACAGTTACCTTACCTAATTCAGGATTAGCGTCCTGCAGTCCAGAGAAACCCGTAACGATTGTATCGTTCTTTGCTGCGTCTTCGTCCCATGCGCCATACCATTCGCGGATAAACTCCCAGCTAGCGACCGTGGATCCTGTTGCAGAATCGTAAAAGTCACCTTTGTATTTGCTCAAACGGCAAAGAGCCAGCTGCTTCACAAAATATGTATGCAGCGGACGGGAATTGACATCTAGAATGACTGGGTTAGTCGCAAGGATGTATCTGTCATTAGCAGCATCATAAGTATATACGTCAATAGGTGTGCTGCTGACAGGATCCCAAATGTCAATCTTTGCTTCTGGTACTATCTGCTTCTTATCATCTAGTATCAAATCAGATTGTTTCAAAATCGGAATGTAAATAGCCATTACATTTCTCCTTCAACGATAACTTTTGGTTGCGTTGCTTTAACTTGTTCTTTCTGCAGGCTCAAGGCTTCCTTCTCGATAGAAGCCTCTGCTTTTACGATCTCAGCCTGAGTCTTAGCCTGTTCAGCAGGATTGCTTTCCTTCAGTTGTGCTTCAAAGGCAATGCGTTCCATATCCTGTTCATGTTTTAGCTTAGACAAAGCAATTTCTCTATCAAGGCTGTAAGCGTTCAACTTCTGTTCGTTCTGCAGATCATTCAACTGCTTGGTAAGTTCTGCAATTTGCATATCCTTCTGCTTAAGTGTTTCATCAGCCTGCTGTAGCAATCCCTGAGCAGTTAGTTCGCCTTCAGTCGGAACAGGCACAAGCATATCGCCAAGGACAGACACATAAGGATTGTCTTGTTCAACGTTAATGTTAGCAAGCAATAGCTTTTGACGATCTTGGTCTGTAGTAGCCAACTGGACGTATTGCTGTAGAGCAACTCGTGCTTCCTGCTTTGCCATGGCTTCATCTGGGCCTTGTGTTACTTCAACTTTCAGCTTACCATACATTGGCTGTTGGTAGATATAGTCGCAAAATAGCAAACCTACCATAGACAGACTGTAGCGAAGATGCTGAATATAGTTGCGAACGTTATTATTGAATGTCTTGAGGTTGGTCAACACCTCAGTTGCTGTCTTTTCTACATTAGTTTCTAGACCAGTAGCTGGGATACCAATCACAGTATTGGTCAAACCAAGGGCATTTTGCATCAATTCAGATATGTCGGTGAACTCAATTTGGTTAGAAAGTCTTGTTGGAGGAGTAAGTTCGCGTTTTCCGTCGGCTGACCATCTGTGATACATCAGCAATGGGTTCATAGTCTTATCTGCGTTCTGGTAGAACTGCTCCCAACCTTCTATGGATTCGGCTTCACTGACCCATGTATTTTTTGGACTCTTAGCACAACGCATCAAAAGTTGACGATATGAATAGTTGATGAGTCGCTGGATGGAACGCATCAGTGTAGTAATGCCTTCAAATGTTGGTTTATCATCGTCCCATGTCTGTTCGCCAAATACTGGAATGACAGGAATGTATGAATAAGGCAGAGCGCCGTATTCAAGAACCGTATCGCCGACCATCTTATAGTAAGTCAAGTTCATCTTATCCTTGACGTAATATGTGATGAGCGGAGCGTATTCACGACGATCATATTCTTCAGTAATGTCAACTGAATGTGTAGCGCCATCGAGAATAATGTCTTGACCATACTGTTCTCGCAGCCATGTCTTTTTCTTCAATTCAATAATGGCACATTCAGTAGCGTCAGACGAATTGAGCTTGGTCGAGTTGGGGTCAAGGCGAACGTTTGTTACGTCAGGTAGAGAATAAAGCAAAGGCTTGATTGTTCCATCAAAGTCATAATCGTTAGAGAAGACCAGGACGCCTAGTCCAGTTCCTACGGCATTCGTCAATGCTTCAATGGTTGCTGTGCAGTTATCAGGATCATCTAGAAAAGCAACGCCTTTCTTTGTTAGATCATTGATAACGGAATTGTCCGTTGTAGAACGGAATTCCCATCCAAATTTGTGTGGTGAATAACTGTTTGTAATTGTTCTGATGGCGTTCTTGACGACGTTCAATGTTGCTTCTTTTACGTCTTCGCCAAGCATTTTCTTGTCATCATCAGTATACTGCTTACCAGAAATAAATGCTCTGTCCTTTTTGATATTTTCAAACAGAGGCTTGAAGTGCTGATATGATTGACGTTCAAATTTTCTGAACTTAGCAATGATATCAGTTTCATTTAGCTGATTTTCATCCATGTTTACCTCGTAGATGTTCGAGCACTCATAGAAGTGGAGTGCTACCATATCTATTTACGAGGAAGTGCTTTTGAACTGCATAATAAATCCCTCCCAGGCTGGAAATAGGAGACACACAAGAACCTGGGAGGGACGGTTTAGGATGAAGATGATTTCTGTTTCAAATCGTACTGGAGTTCAACTAATGCTCCTGATATCTCAGCGAGTTGTTCGCGGAGCTTCTTTATCTTTTCTTCTAGAGCATTTAATTGTTCTGTTGTCATATAGATATTTAGATATTTATCAGTCAACTACTCCATGAACATCATCGAGCAAATTTCCTGTCTTTTTATCGTATGCACAGCAGCGAACAACAACTTGGTCCTTGAACGGGAAGTTCTGAAAAACCCAAATTGTGAATAGGCGTTCAGCTAAGAGAGATCCAACCTTTGAAGGTTCAGGTGGCAATGGCAAGGATCTCAATACGACCTGTAGCCACTGTGAATAACGTTCAAACTTATCTCTTGACATAACGAATAGATTATGCGGGAATAGAATGTTTCCCTGCCAGACAAAGTTTACTGCGGTGTAATATTCAGGCCACTTATTGATGATAAACTCACATGCCTTATCAAACAAATCTGCAGCTTGTGGATGTGAATTTTTCCACAGTCCATTATTTGTTCCATTTACCCAATATGATGTATGATAAATCTTGTTAGGATCCACGACAACATGGTCAGTCTTCGTAAATGTTGGAAGGACAAGTTGACGGCGCTTCTGTGCCATACCGATGATATCGTAATCCATCAGTTTTGCTTCTGCTAGAATTTTATCGTAAGCAGCTATTTCACCAAGATAGGGACTGTCAGGTGCATCATTTAAGATGGCTGTGTAATCGTTTGTAGTCGGGTACTTGGTGAAAGGGTCATTAATGTCTGTATATGTGTAGAAAATTTTTAATGCCACAATGTGCCTCCTTTCTACTATTTATCAAGACACAAAAAGACGGGCCGTATGCCCGTCTAAGTAGGTGGACCCTTTCCAGTCCAAATCTATATATGAGAAAACTCCCCTGAGCGTCACATACGCAGCAGGGGAGTCACTTGTAGGTTTGCATGTATAGCGTCAACCTGGGAGGGTTGACCTTGAGTACTAGGCTAACTAAGCACTCAAGCTTGGAGGGTGAGCGGGAAAACAAAAGGGTAAAACACACAAACCCGCTCACCTAGTCTTTATCTTCGGTTGAAGGAATATGTCATATTCATTAGTCCATTGTTTAATTGTTTCTGCAGCACATGAGCCTGAACAGTTGAAAAGATCTTTACAGTAGTTAATCGCTGCTGATTTTATGTACTTAGCTTCAATAGGAAACTCGTCATTTTCAAACTTTTCCTGCAGGATCTCAATGCGTTTTGATGGTGAAATTCTTGTGCCGTATCTTGCCATAGATTTAATTTATTACTTTTGGACAAGCGTGTTTGAATAAACAGGCTGCATTGCAGCCTGTTGACTTTGGGGTAAAGCATTCAGCGGGGAAGGAAGATTTCCAGTCTTCGCAAATCCGAGCCACTGACCCCACTTCAAGGTTCCGCCGGCTGCCTTATACTGACGATAAGGTTCCTTATACTTAGCAAGTCCTGCACCGCCTTCCGTATGACGTGTATACTTGCGCTTCTGAGGCTGTGCAGCCGGTGCTGTATTTACCGGCATAACAGAAGTCATAAGGAACTGTTCCTGAGTTTCAACTGGCATCATCTTTGCGAGGAATGCGTCAATCCTAGGAAGATTTTCAATGGGTTGCTGGTCAAAGCTAGAAGCGAAAAGTCTGAGCTTTCTCTTCAGCTGGTCAATATAATTTGTGAGTTCTTGGTTGTTGGAAATTGCCATAGTAGGTTTCTCCTGTGTTTTGGTTTTTTTGTTTTTTCCTTTGTTGTTTTTTCCAATTTCCGAAAGTTTCTTAAAACCTTCAGGTGTTAAATTGTGTTTGTGACGCATTTTTGCTTTAAGCGCTTCATGCTCTTCAGGAGTCATGTTCGCATAACGTCTTTTATTTGCTTCTGAAATCTTTCTTGCTCGCTCGGCTCTTTGCTCAGGTGTAAAAGTAGGTTTCTTTCTTGGCTTTCCTTTC
>Ga0265298_10007320_pt1 | contig 13436 bp, 6 predicted proteins | sample AusTroGonzalo_MG_3_FD_193486 | JGI IMG/M metagenome (GOLD analysis project Ga0265298, IMG submission 193486) | Bovine rumen microbial communities from tropical cattle in Woodstock, Queensland, Australia - Gonzalo_01 | ecosystem: Host-associated > Mammals > Digestive system > Stomach > Rumen ...
CATGGGACTGCCCCAGGCTTGGTGCGTCCGCGTGGCATCGTTCATTCCCCTACTCACCGACAGTCTGAGCCGAGAGGCCATCGAGAGCGTCTTCAAAACGGCCTATCTCCGTAAGACCCTGAAGACCATCCCGATGAGGTTTACACGTCCATCAGCGCTGCTGACCTTTAAGACCGAGGCTTACATGAAGGAACACTACACCCTGCGCCTCAACGTGATGACGGGTACGCCCGAATACCGTATGAACGCCGTGGGTTACGGTTTCCAACCGCTCGACCAGGCTGCCCGCAACACCATGGCCATCCAGGCGCTGAAAGCGGGTGTTGAGTCGTGGGATAAGGATCTGAACCGCTATATCGACTCGAATCTCATACCCAGATACTACCCGATGGAGGATTATCTGCGCCACCTGCCTAAATGGAACGGCAAGCACGACTATGTAGGTGAACTGGCCCGACGGGTGAAGACCGACAACAAGCATTGGGAGGGCGACTTCCATACATGGATGCTCTCGATGGTGGCCCAGTGGTTGGGTAAGGACCGCCAGCACGGCAATGCCATCGTGCCCATGCTCATCGGTCCACAGGGGTCGGGAAAGTCCACTTTCTGCCGACGCCTGCTGCCAGAATACTTGCAGATGTACTATAACGACCGGCTGTCGATGAAGAACGACAATGACATTTTTCTCGCCATGTCGGGCTACGCGCTCATCAACATCGACGAGTTCGATGCCATGTCGAAGTCGCAGCAGCCCATCCTGAAGTATCTCATCTCGAAGCACGACGTGAAGTTCCGTCCGCCGTATGGAAAAGTGATGGAGGAGCGCCAGCGCTTCGCCTCGTTCATTGCCACTACCAACAACCGCCGTCCGCTGACCGACCCTACTGGTTCGCGCCGTTTCATCTGCGTCTATGCCGATGAGATTGACAACTCGGGCCAGATTAATTACGACCAGCTCTACGCACAGCTTTATACCGAGCTGCAGCAGGGTCGCCACTACTGGTTTGAGGACGAGGATAACGCACGTATCATGCAGCAGAACGAGCAGTTTCAGCAGGTATCCTCATACGAGCAGATGATAGCACTCACCTATCTGGCGCCCGAAGAGACATCCGAGAATGCGGCGTTTGTATCTCTCCAACTGATTATGAAGCGACTTGAAAAGTTATTCCCTACCTTTACAATTACAAAAGGAACGGACAGTGAACTCGGAAAGAGGCTAAACAAAATGGGTTATGAACGTAAACATGCGAACAAAGGATCCTTGTTTAAGATTGAAGAAATATGATCGGTTAAAGTAAAACAATTTGTTTTACTATCATAGAGATGCCTTCTATAATAGGGAAAGATAGTCTTTATGAAGGTAAAACAATTTGTTTTACTGTGAGTGATGGCGGTGACAGGACAAAATTGCCAGTCACTCAATATAACAAACTGATATTGAATAAGTTAAAACAAAAAGTGACAGATAACTAAAAAACAAATAAAATAAAATGGCAGTACATATTAAACTTGTTAAGAATAACATTAAGAGTCGTAGCTCTTATGGGAAATATTTTGCAAAAGCAGTAAGTCAGGGCGAGGTGACGCTCGATGAGATAGCTGCTGAGGCTTGTCGTAACAGCGGCTTCTCAGAAGGTGCAGTCGTGGGTGTAGTAACCGAGCTACAGGACATTTTGAAACAGAAACTTACCGAGGGACAGACTGTGATCCTTCCTGGCATAGGTCGTTTCAGCCTGCGTGTAGAAAGCATCGGCGTGGATGATCCGAAGGATTTCAACATCCGCCAACACATCACCCGCATCGTCTGTGGTTTCCTCCCAGCAGGACGCCGCATCCAGGGCCGTCATATCCTCTACGACTTCTGCGAGGGCGTCAAAGCCGTGTGGCAGACTGGTTTCAAGCCATAATCAAACTGCAATTCCTACAGATAAACTAAACATGTCTTTCACTCGAATGAAAGTCAATAATCATTAAATCCCAAGACTTCTAAACGAGCCTTGGGATTTATGTTTTTACTTCATCTCGATGCCATACGTCCCTTGAGACTTGAGCTTAGGTGAAGACACATTGATGGTGACGTCGCCCTTTTCTTCTTGGGGCTGGATGATGAGGAGCGCCTGGCCACGAAAAGTCGTGGGTGTAAGCGAGCGGAACGAGTGGACATCGTAGGGATGACCGGTCCCGGCTACAGCGATGTGACGGGCACCCGAGGTCTTGATGTCGAGGGGAATCTCAGCGGTCGGACAAAGACTGCCATCAGCATCAACCACTTTGATATATATGTAGGCGAGGTCGTTGTGCGAGGCACTGATGATTTTGTTTACAGCTTTTAATTGGATGGCTGCAGGGGCACCAGGGGTTCGGAATACAACCTCGGCCGGTTTGCTTTTTTTCTCAGTCTTAACTACCTCGGCTTTCAGTTCGCCAGGTTCGTATGCCACGCGGAAAGATGCTGTGAATGTCTCTGGATTAACATCCTGCTCGCCGATGACACGACCGTTAATTGACAGGCGTACACGACTCTCACGTGTATAGACGTTGACACGGAGGGAGTCGCTACGGTGGCCGTTTACATCGTGTACTACGCTAGCTTTTAAAGTAGCGTTATCGTATTTCTCAGGACGAATATCCACTGGCAGATAACCTCCCCACTGCCAGTGGTTTTCTTCAGCAGTCCAGCACCAGCCTAATGCGTCCTCATACTCACCTTCGGTAACCGATGGACGTACGGCCATGGCAATCGGGCGCTCGCCCCATACCACATCCCTATAGTAGCTCTGCGGTTTCTTGTTGCCGACAAGGTCGATGTCGCCACACCAAGCATTAAACCAGGGCCAAGCCAACAACTGGATCCAACGGCCTCGGTCGCTCCGTTCAAGGGCATGACCCAGACCTGCTTCACCGATATAATCAATTGCTGTCCACACGAAATCACCAATGACGTAAGGGTGCTTTTCCACGAGGCGCCAATTGCCGCCGATGGCATTAGGGTACGTCTCCGAGCCGTACATGATGCGCTCCGGGAATTTCTCGTGGTCGCTCTCATAGCGGCGCTGCTCGTAGTTATAGCCACCCACCTCGACGAGGTCGAAGGCGCGTGGCGAGTCCTTGTCCCACGACATCTTCTGTGCCGTGCGATCCCAATAGTCGTTTACGGCCAGCGTCGTCGGTCGCGTCGAGTCCTCCTGCTTGATGGCGCGCGTGATGGCCTCGGCTATCTCCTTGCCGCGCGGTACATCAGAGCGCTGGGCTATCTCGTTGCCGATGCTCCACATGATAATGCTGGGATGATTTCGGTCGCGGCGCACCATGAGGGCAGCATCGTATTCAAAATTGGTTACACCCTTGCCCACGGGCTTGCCGTCGATGATAGTCTGCTTCTCTTTCGAGAAGTAGTTACTGTAGTCGTCTTTACGCTTCTGTTCCTCCCACTGGTCGAAACACTCGTCGATAACCAGCATACCCAGCGAGTCACAGGCATTGAGGAAGGCTTCGGTAGGCAGGTTATGGCTCGTGCGTACGGCATTGTAGCCCTGTGCCTTCATCAGTTCCACCTTGCGCACCTCGGCGCGATCGATGGCGGCACTACCCAGCAGTCCGTTGTCGTGGTGTACGCAGCCGCCGCGAAGCTTCACCGACTTGCCATTAAGCAAAAAGCCCTTGTCGGCTGAGAATGCGATGGTGCGGATGCCAAAGGGAATCTCCAGGACATCGCGAACACTCTTACCAACATCAAGCAGGCTGATACGGGCTATATAGCGATAGGGATTATCTATTGACCACAGGTGCGGAGACTTTATCGTTAGTTCATTGCCCCCTGCAGCCACCTCGCGCCCTTCGGCGTCAAGAATCTGTACCTTTATCGTACCTTCTGCTGTCGTAGCGTTCTCATCGAAGATCTTTGCCGAAACCTTCACCACGGCATTTTTCCCATTCACCACCGACGCATCGACATACGTGTCCCATGCGTCAAGGTGCAGTCTGTCAGTCGTCTCTAACCACACATGGCGGTAGATGCCACTACCAGAGTACCAGCGGCAGTTCAGGCCCTCATTCACCGCCTTCACGGCAATGGTCACGCGGTGCTCATTATTGGGGTTACGGTTGGCTTTATCTCTCAAAATGCTATTCAAATCTACTACGAACGGCATGTAGCCATATACGTTCATCGCAGCCTTCTTGCTGTTCACCCACACCTCAGCCTGATTGTATACGCCGTCGAAGCGTAGGCGAAACATCTTATTTTTTAATATCTCATCTAAAGAGCTACCATTCGCAGGCAATGTGAACGTTTTGCGATACCAGCCCGTGCCGCCGACCGTCTGTCCCGAGTCCCAGTCGCCGATGCTGAGACGCGAGAAGGGGCCCACCTGCCAGTCCTTCCACTCTACCGTTTCCTCTCGGTAGTCGTGGGTGTAGGCCACCGGCTCCATACTGAAGTCATGTGGCACGATGACTTCGCGCCATTGCGAGTCGTCGAACTCCGCCACCTCTGCGTTAATCACTTCACCACGATGGAATCTCCAGCCCCCATCGAATGATTGCATGCGTTGTGCGAAGCCCCTCATCGGCACCGCATACTGAAGTCCTAATATAACCAATAGGCAAATAATCTTCTTCATTATATTTTTAGCGAACGTTGATAATTTAATACAATTATGTAATACGAGTGCAAAGTTAATGTTTTTCTATATTTTATGTTAGGTTAGCGTAGAAAACATTCGCTTTACAAGACATTTTTAACAATTCAAAGTACAAGCCAAGTTCCACGTCGCCGCATCCAGGGCCGTCATATCCTCTACGACTTCTGCGAGGGCGTCAAAGCCGTGTGGCAGACAGGCTTCAAGCCTTAAGATTCCCAATAAACTTTAAATCCCAAGGCAAAATTACATTACCTTGGGATTATTTGTTTATATTACTGGCCTGTAGCTTGTTTGTACTCCAGAAGTTTGTTCTGATAGTCGGCAAAGGCATCAGTATGCTTGTCGAGTGATTGCTGGTAGAGCAACTGGGCCTCGAGCAGGTCGCTCATCTTTGAGATGCCTGCTCGATAGTAGTTGCGGTTCAAGCGCAGGTTCTCGCTGGCCTGCTCGATGCTGCGTTTGGCCAATAGCAACTGCTGGTAGCTCTCCTCTACCCCATTCCATGCATTCTGCATGCGGATTTTGAGCAGTTGGGCGTTATCCTCGAGCTGTTCAACGGCTTTCTGGTGCTCTATCTTCTTACGTTTGATGGCGTGCGAGCCACCCCACCAATCAGTGATGGGTACATTAACGGTGGCAAACACCATCCCAAACGAGTGGTTGTTCTCCAACAGGTTATGATAGTTATAGCCAGCACCAACAGCTACTGTTGGCAGGTTCTGACCAACGGCCAGTTTCTTTTGCAGATTAGCAGCCTCAACCTGTTTATCCAACAACTGATACTCGGCTGTTCCAAAGAGCACTTGATGATGATCTTGACGGGAAAGAAGTGCTGAAGGAGCATCCGACAGGTATGTGATGGCAAACGACGTGTCGCGGAGGCCGCAGTATTGCGATAACAGCAAGCGAACGATAGAAATGCCGTTCTGCAACTTCAGACGCTGACTCTGGATATCGTTCTGGCGCAGTTGTACCTGCAGCAGATCATTACGCATGGCCACACCAGCACGCACGGCCACATCTACATCCTTATAGATATCGCGTAACAGGGTATCAACAGCGTTGATGGTGTTCATCTTCTCCTGCAGCGAAGCTAACTGCCAAAAATACTGCTCAGCCGTTTTCTCAACCTCGTTTTCCGATAGTTGTAACTGCAAGCGGCTTACCTCCTCGCCAACCTTAGCCAGTTTGTTGCCGTTAATAATCTGTCCGCCAGCGAACACCGGCTGAACAGCCATCAGCGATCCGATAGTACCATTCTTCATCATCGAGATGCTGATAGGATTAGCCAAAGCGACAAGAGCCTCCTGAGGTAACGACTGAGCCAAGGCAGCACCCAACTCAGGCGAGATGCTTTCTGAAGGGTTGATGCTGGTCTGTGCCATTCCCTTGTTGGCATTAAACCACAGGCCAGTACCACTAACGTTTGGAAAATACTTGGTAAGTGCCTCCTTGCGCTGCTGCTTGGCAGCCTCAACACCATATTTAGCACTGCGGATGGCGAAATTATTGTGCAGGGCAGAATCCTTAATCTGCTGAAGCGTATAGGTCTGCGCTACGCTAAATGATAAATGACAAATGATAAATGATAAACTTATGCAGAATCTTTTCATCGTCTGTTTCTTTTATTTAGTTGATACATTAACTACGTTGAGTTTTCTCACGTTTGGAAGTGAAAGCAAGCTCCTACTTCTCTCACTTAGTCGAAACCTTCCAATAAATGACGGGGAGCATGGTAACTACCATGATGAGCGAGCCAATACCACCAGCAAAGATGGTTACACCCACGGGCATCCAGAACGAACTCTGGGCGATAATCATCGGCACCACACCAACAGCAGTAGTGGCTGTGGTGAGGAAGATGGGCACCATACGGCGTTTACCGGCATCGTAGGCAGCCTTGCGAACGGCATTATTATAGGCCTTGCAGTCCACCGTCCAGTCGCCATGTTCGGCCACATACTTTTTAATGAGGTCAATGGCATGTTCAAAGATAAGAATCTCGTTACGCATAATCATTCCCATCAGGGTGATGAGTCCGAAGATTGAGGTAAGACCCAAGGCGCGATTCATCAGTCCAAGACCAATCAGTGCACCAGGAATCATCAGCGCCAAGGCCACCATACAAACAGTGGTAACACCGTACTTCTTGAAGTTGAACAGCAGGAAGAAGAAAACGATAATCTCTGCGATGATGATGCCACCGAAGATCTGTGGCAGGGCTTCGTCGCCGTACTCTATCTCGCCGCCTACCTCGGCACGAACACCTTGCGGCAGTTCAATATCTTCGTTCATGATACGGGCAATCTCCTTCTCGACAGGGGCCGTAAACACACCCTGCGCAAACTGGGCAGTAACGGTGATACAACGCTCGCCACCACGATGCATGATGCGACTCTCGCTCCACTTGGGCTGTACTTTGGCAATCTGGCGCAAAGGCACCGTTGTATTGGTACCATGCAGACCACCCGATACTAATGATGCGGGCGAGGCGATGCCTAAGTTGGCTACGTCGGAGTAGGTCATATCAGCATCGTCCTTAACTACAATAGGCAACTCATAATTGTCCTCCCACACCTGACCTACACGTAAGTCGGAAGAGGTGGCGCTGAGAGCCAACTGGGCGGTGGTACGGGTGATACCTAACTGTGCCGATGTAACAGGATCAAGCTCGACATTGATGATGGGGTACGGCTGCAGATAGTCGGTATGTACCCATTCCAGTTCGGGCATCTGTCGCATACGGTCCATCAGTCGTTCGGCCACCACATGCAGCGAGTCGAGGTTGTCGCCATAGAAGCGATATTCCAACTCGGGCACCTCGAGATAGTCCAGACGTTTAAACTTAACATAGGCATTGGGAAACGCCTCGCTGAGTTGTGGCTGATACTGAGCCAGCAGGTCGAGTGTGGCCTTATCGCTCTTGGTGTTTACGATAAACTGGGCATAGTTATTACCAGCCATCTGGGGGGCATAGGCATCCATGAATCGTGGTGATGAACAGCCGATAAAACCGGTGATGCCTGTAATGCGTTCATCCTTCTCAAGCACGTGTTGTACAGAGTCGGCAATCACCTCAGTCTCGGCCAGTCCCTTACCCTCGGGCAGGAATATTTCAACGGCAAACTGATCGCGGTCGGCGTATGGGAACAGACGTATCTTGAGTGTGGGGACGATGAGTGTAGAGAGCAGAATCACACCAATACCGCCACCTATCGTTAACCATGGATGGGCAAAAGTCCAACCTAACACCTTATCGTAAGTTCTTTGAACCCAATTTGTTATCACGTTTCCATTAACGCTCACTTTATTAGGTTTAATGATACGCGTCTCTATGAACGGGATTACCGTAACGGCCAGTACTAGCGACACCATGAGGTTGATGGTGATGGTAACGGGGAAGTCCTCGAGACAGTCGTGGAACATTCCCTTCATCGTTATCAGGAACGGATAGAAGATGGCGCATATACAGATGGTGGCCAGCAGCATGGGCATAAAGTACTGACGGGCCGACTCGATAGCGGCATCGTGAGGCTTAAAGCCCTTACCTAAGTATTCCAGATAGCCATCAATCACCACAATCGAGTTATCAACAATCATTCCTAACACCACAATGAGCGCCGCTAAGGTTACGATGTTCAGTTCGATACCCATCATATACATGATAGCCACGCTGACGAAGGTGCTCAAGGGGATGGTGATGGCCGACACGATGGCCGAACGCAGGGGGAACAGCACCATCATCACCAGGATAATGATGGCCATCGAGATGAGCAGGTCGCGAAGGAAATCGCTCACACTCATAGCTACCACCTTGGGCTTATCGGCGATACGGGTAACCTTTACATCCTCAGGAAGTTCGTTCAGACTGAAGTCCTTCAGCACCTTATCCACCTGTTCGCCGTATTGCACTACGTTGTTACCAGGTGTCATCTCCATCGAGAGGAGCACGCAAGGGTGACCATTCTGCTCGATACGACTCGAATTAGGTTCGTACTCGCGCACCACGCGTGCCACATCGCGCACACGTGCCACCTTACCTGTTACGGGATCGGAGAAGATAATCTGGTTGGCAATCTCCTCTTCAGAGTTCTCCTGTGCCTCAACATGGATAGGAATCTGTTGGTCGTCGTCGCTGATGCTGCCACTCATGGTAGTGATGCCCTGGGCCTGTAGGCGTGAAAAGAGCATCTGCTGACCGATGCCATAGGCCTGCAGGCGCTGGCGATCGATGTAGAGTGATATCTGTTCCTTCTGTTCGCCAAACAGTTTGACGTTGGCCACCGATGGGATACGACGCAAGCGGTCGCTCAGGTCGTCGCTATACTGTTTCAGTTCACGATAGCTGCGCTGATCGCTCTCGATGGCGATGAGCAGAGCCGACGTGTTACCAAAGTCATCGTTCACCACGATGGCCAGCACACCACTGGGCAACTGCGCCTTAAAACCATTCAGTCCGTGTTTGATTTTGCTCCAAACTTCGTCCTTGTTATTCACATCGTCGTTCAGTTTCACCATCACGATACACATGCCGTTCTGCGATTGTGTGGTGGTTTTTACACGGTTCACCTCGCCATAAGTAAAGAGGTAACGTTCCAGCGGACGTGCCACTTGCTGTTCAACCTCCTCGCTGGTGGCACCAGGATACACGGCCACTACCACACCCTGACGGATGGTGGCATGGGGGAATTCGTCCTTCGGCATAATGTACATGCCGTAGATGCCCATCACAAATAATATGCCTACGATGAGCAATGATATCGAGTAATGCTCCAACGGCCATCGGAGCCAATTCACGTTCTTCATATTAGTACACTACTTTTGTGTTTTCGCTCAGTTTCTGATATCCCTCGGTAACGATGCGCCCACCATCAGCGATACCATCGGTGATGGCAATGCGGTTGCCCATCATCTCGCCCGTACGAACGGTGGTACGGTGAGCAGTGCTGTCGTTGGCTACCGTCCACACAAACAAGGTGCCGTCGGCCTTACGTTGAACAGCCGTTACAGGCACCGAAAGTTCGTTGGTGGGTTTCTCGATATGCCCAAACTGTACACTTGCCACCATACCTGGCAACAACTTCCGTTCGCCATTAGCCACATTTATTCTTATATCGTACGTGTGCGTGAGGGCATCGGCCTGCACGCCTTTTTCGATACGACCACCAATAAAACTGCCATTCACAGCATCGACCTTAATCACCGACGAGGTGTTGGCACCAATAGCGCTGATTTCAGCCTCGGGGATGGCCACTTTTACTTTCACGGTTGAGATATCGAGTATGCTGACGACCGCCTGCGAAGGCATGGCCGTTTCGCCTGCACCAACCAAACGTTTGCCAACGATGCCGCTCACAGGAGCCACCAGTCGGCAATCGGCCAGGTTCTTCTTAGCCACCTCTAACTGCGATTTTGCCTGAGCCACCTTGCTTTGTATCTCTACCCACTGCACTTCGGGTAGCGATCCGTTATCGTGCAGCATCTTGAAACGTGCCAGGGCATCGTTAGCCTGAGTCATCTGCGCCTCGGCACCACTTAATAGGTTACGCGCCTGCGTGTCGTCCATCTCGGCTATCAGCTGTCCCTTAGCCACCGCCTGTCCCTCGTTTACCAGCATGCGTTTTACCACACCCATGCCCGTAAAGCTAACGGCTGTAGCCTCACGTTCTTCAACCATACCTACATACGTCTGCCCATTAGCATTCATGGCTGTCGAAACGACTTCTGTCTTCACTCTCGTAGGAGCCTTTGTGTTCTGCTCCTTCTTACTTGTGCAGCTACTTACCAACATCACCAAAAGCAGCATCAAAATACTCTTATTCATAACTAAATTAAATTTCTGTTTTCGCAATTTTTTTGCAAAGGTAATGCAATATCGGTCATCATCTATGTTCGATTTTACTACAATTATTATTAAAACAGCCACTTATACCCAAATAGAACATAAAAAACACGATACAAAACACTAAATATGCAAAATAATGATTAATTTTGCCACATGAAACAGCAAGAAGAGATTACTATTCAGTCATTGGCCAACAATGAAGACGTCCAGATTGGCTATTCGGATAACGAAATGGTGATTGTGGACAGTATTCAGCAGTTCACTGAAACATGCAACGCTCACGTAGCCATGAATGCCGTGGTTATCTGTACCAGCGGCAAGGCGCAGGCACAGATGAATGGCTTGCACATGGAGTTTCACAAGAATCAGGTGGCCATTATCCCAGAGAACGTGATGATTACCGATGTGATGGTAAGTCCCGACTTCGACCTGAAAGGTCTGTTCCTTACCAATAGTATCCTGCGCAGTTTTCTGAACGAGAAAATCAGTATATGGAACGACATGATGTATATCCATCGCCAGCATATCGTAACGATGGACGAAGACGAGATACTCTTCTACACCCACTTCTACGACATGCTCACACTGACCATCGAACGAGGCAAGGAGAATCCCTATCATACGGATATCATCCAGGCGCTACTCCGTTCGGCCATCCTCGGTCTTTGTGGCGCCATGAAGTGGATGCTGTCGTCAAACAATCAAGAAACGCATACGACTGACAGCCACTTCCAGCGTTTTCTCGACCTGCTGCATTCTACCGATGTGAAGCATCGCACGGTTGAGGCCTATGCTAACGACCTTTGCATTTCGCCCAAATATCTGACCACCATCTGCAAGAAGAATTCGGGCAAGACGGCCAACGAATGGATTACCGAACATGTATTAGAGGATATACGCTACTATCTGAAGCAGACCGACCTGAGCATGAAGCAGATATGCGACCGTCTTGGTTTCCCCAATCCCTCGTTCTTCGGCAAATACGTAAAGGATCACTTCGGCATGACACCTATAGAATTCAGAAATAGCTAAACCATAAATGATACATTATACAGAAATGAAAAAAATTATGATTACATGGATGCTGGTCATCGCGACGATGACAGCATCTGCACAAGCAAAAAGACAGCTGTTTGACTTCGGCTGGAAGTTTACTCACTACTCGGCTTCGCCGCTTGGCTTGTCCCAGAACGGAGAAACGCAGACCGTGGACTTACCGCATGACTGGGACATCTTCGAAGGTCCCAATGCTGGGAAAGGGGCTACAGGAACTGGCGGCGGATGGTTCGAAGCCGGCAAAGGTGAGTATCGGAAGACATTCAAATCGCCTGATGCCGAAATTGTCAAGATACACTTCGAGGGTGTCTATCAGAAAGCTGAGGTTTATGTGAATGGAAAGAAAGCCGGGCAACATCACTATGGCTACACGCCATTCACCGTCGATGTAACACCATATATTAATAAGGATAAGAAACAGGCTAACGAGGTTGTCGTGAAGGTCGACAACTCAGAACAACCAAACTGTCGCTGGTATAGCGGTTCTGGTATTTACCGCCACGTGTGGTTGGAGACCATGCCCGCACTGCACATTGCCGAGAACGGTGTCTTTGTCACTACCGATGAGATAACGGAAACCTCAGCCAAGGTGAATGTGAATGTGGCTATAGTGAACGAGTCAGACCACCAGCGCAAATTATCACTGATAGTTAACGGCAAAAGAAGTCATATCACACTGGCAGCTGGAGAGGCTATCGATTATCATGCTTTCTACATGGTAGACAATCCTAAATTATGGTCTCCTGACACACCATACCTGTATCAGGCCCATGTGGCAATCGAGGAGAACAGACAAATCATTGACGAAAAAGACATCAGCTATGGCATCCGCTCATTCTCGTTTGATGCAAAGAACGGCTTCGTGCTTAACGGCAAGAAGGTGCTCATCAATGGTGCCTGCGTACACCACGACGACGGTGTGCTGGGGGCTATGGCCTTCGACGATGCAGAAATCCGTAAAGTACGCCAGATGAAGGAGGCGGGCTTCAACCTCATCCGTACCAGTCATAATCCCACAACGCGCGCTTTCCTCGACGCATGTGACTCAATAGGCATGCTCGTCATTGACGAGGCCTTCGACGGATGGCGCACACAGAAGAATCCCTACGATTACTCGACCGTCATAGACTCCTGCTATCGCGAGGACATCCGTGCCATGGTGCAGCGCGACCGCAACCACCCGAGTGTCATCTCATGGAGTATCGGCAACGAGGTCATCGAGCGCAAAGACATCCGCGTGGTCTATACTGCCCGACAGATGAAGAAAGCTATCCTGGAATGGGACCAGACGCGCCCAGTGACCGAGGCTCTCTGTGCCTGGGACCGCGACTGGGAAATCTACGACCCGCATGCCGAGGTGCTCGACGTGGCAGGCTACAACTACATGATCTTCAAACACGCCTCTGATCATAAGCGTGACCCCAAGCGTGTCATCTGGCAGACAGAGAGCTATCCGCGTGATGCCTTCCGTAACTGGGCCGTGGTGAACGATTTCCCCTACGTCGTGGGCGACATCGTGTGGACTGGCCTCGACTATCTGGGCGAGAGTGGCATCGGTCGCAACTATTATAAAGGAGAGCGCGAGGGCGAGTCGTGGATTGAAGGCGGACAGCCAGAATGGCACGGCGCTCCCTGCGGTGATGTAGATATCACCGGTTGGCGCAAGCCCATCAGCCACTATCGCGAGATGTTGTGGAGCGAGAATACGCCACTGTACATGGCCGTGAAAGAACCCAACGGCTATCACGGCGAGATACACACCACGATGTGGAGCGTATGGCCCACATGGGAGTCGTGGACGTGGCCCGGTTGGGAGGATAAGCCCGTCGAGGTTGAAGTCTATACCCATCAACCTGAAGTAAAGTTGTATCTTGACGACCAACTTATCG
>Ga0265298_10007321_pt1 | contig 13435 bp, 9 predicted proteins | sample AusTroGonzalo_MG_3_FD_193486 | JGI IMG/M metagenome (GOLD analysis project Ga0265298, IMG submission 193486) | Bovine rumen microbial communities from tropical cattle in Woodstock, Queensland, Australia - Gonzalo_01 | ecosystem: Host-associated > Mammals > Digestive system > Stomach > Rumen ...
CATGGAGCCTTCTAAGCACCAGTATGATGTGGATACCGAGACTGTTATTGGCTTCCTAAAAGCTCATGGTCTGGATAAGGACTTCAAGGTGAACATTGAGGTGAACCACGCTACACTCGCTGGTCATACCTTCGAGCACGAGCTGGCTTGCGCTGTTGACGCTGGTATGCTGGGTTCTATCGACGCAAACCGTGGTGATGCTCAGAACGGCTGGGATACTGACCAGTTCCCCATCGACAACTTCGAACTGACTCAGGCTATGCTGGAGATCATTCGCAATGGTGGCCTGGGCAATGGTGGTACCAACTTCGATGCTAAGATTCGTCGTAACTCTACCGATCTCGAGGATCTCTTCATCGCTCATATCAGTGGTATGGATGCTATGGCCCGCGCCCTGATGAACGCTGCTGACATCCTGGAGAACTCTGAACTGCCCGCCATGAAGAAGGCTCGCTACGCCAGCTTCGACGGTGGTATCGGTAAGGACTTCGAGGATGGCAAGCTGACGCTTGAGCAGGTTTACGAGTACGGTAAGAAGGTAGAAGAGCCGAAGCAGATTTCCGGCAAGCAGGAGAAGTACGAGACAATTGTTGCTTTGTATGCAAAGTAAGCAACAATACATCAATAAAAAGGCCCGCAACTAGCGGGCTTTTTTATTGTAGGCTTTGGCGATACCAGTCAAATAGCTTTTGCACTCCATCCTCAATCTCTACTTTATGTGTCCAGCCGAGGGAGTGGAGTTTGGAGACGTCAATGAGTTTGCGCATGGTACCGTCAGGTTTCGACGCATCGAATTCCACAGAACCCTCGAAACCAACAGCTTTTACGACAAGTTCAGAGAGTTCGCGAATAGTGAGTTCCTTGCCAGTACCTACGTTGATATGGCAGTTGCGGATTTCGCCAAGAGAAGGAATGGCGCCGCCACGACCTGCAGAGTGGTTACGGTCTACAGCACCATCAGTCTTGGCACCGAAGTGAACGCTTGAATACTTCTCAATGCCGATGATGTCGGAGAAATTGACATTGAGCAGTACATGAACGCTGGCATCTGCCATGTCCTCGCTCCAGAGAAACTCACGAAGAGGTGTCCCTGTGCCCCATAATACCACCTTATTATTATATATACCATATTTGGCCAGTATGTTCAGAATGTCATCTTGACAAGACGCCCCACTGAATCCTTCAACAGGCCGGATATCGAGGTCACGACGAATGGCCTCCCAGTTTTCATCGTGGATAAGCTTGGCCAGATAGACCTTACGCATCATGGCAGGCATGACGTGGCTGTTCTCCAGATGGAAATTGTCGTTGGGACCGTATAGGTTTGTCGGCATCACAGCGATGTAGTTTGTGCCGTATTGCAGATTATACGACTCGCACATTTTCAAACCAGCTATCTTCGCAATGGCATACTCCTCGTTGGTATATTCCAGTGGAGATGTCAGCAGACAGTCTTCCTTCATCGGCTGAGGCGCATTCTTGGGATAGATGCAGGTGGAACCAAGGAACAACAGTTTCTTCACACCATGGGCATACGACTCGGAGATGACATTACATTGCATCTTCATGTTCTGCATGATGAAGTCAGCCCGGTAGAGTGAATTGGCCATGATGCCGCCTACGAAGGCAGCTGCCAGAACGACAGCATCAGGCTGCTCCTCGTCAAAGAACTTCCGTACTGCCAATTGATCTGTCAGGTCCAGTTCCCGATGGCTGCGCCCTATCAGATTCTCGTAGCCGCGGGCTTTCAGGTTATTCCAAATAGCGGAACCCACAAGTCCGTGGTGTCCCGCTACATATATTTTACTGTTCTTGTCTAAACTCATTCTTCCATCTGGGCTTTGATGAATAATTTCTTTACGAATTTCATGTCGTGTTGGACCATTATCTTTACAAGGTCGGGGAAAGAGGTCTTCTGCGGATTCCAACCTAACTTGGCCTTGGCTTTGGCAGGATTACCTAACAGTTGGTCAACCTCTGCAGGACGGAAGTACTTCGGATCTACCTCAACAAGGGCTTTTCCTGTAGCCTTGTCATAGCCTTTCTCATCGACACCGTCTCCGCGCCATTCCAATTCGATTCCCACTTCTTTGAAGGCGAGGGTAGCAAACTCCCTAACCGTATGGTATTCACCTGTTGCGATGACGAAATCATCGGGCTCAGGCTGCTGAAGAATCAGCCACATACACTCGATGTAGTCTTTGGCGTAGCCCCAGTCACGCAAAGAGTTCAGGTTTCCCAAATAGAGTTTGTCCTGATAGCCTTGGGCTATACGGGCAGCTGCCAGTGTAATCTTACGAGTGACAAATGTCTCGCCACGGCGCTCACTCTCATGGTTAAAGAGAATACCATTGCAGCAGTACATACCATACGACTCACGGTAGTTCTTCATAATCCAGAAACCATAGAGTTTGGCGACGGCATACGGTGAACGGGGATAGAATGGGGTGGTCTCACTCTGTGGAACTTCCTGTACCTTTCCATACAGTTCTGAGGTCGATGCCTGATAGATGCGGCATGTATCTGCCAGTCCACAGATGCGTACGGCTTCCAGCAGTCGCAGCACACCGTTGGCATCAGTATCGGCTGTATACTCAGGAACATCAAATGATACTTTGACATGACTTTGCGCTGCCAGATTGTAGATCTCATTAGGTCTGACCTTGGATATGACACGAATAAGCGATGAAGAGTCGGTCATGTCTGCCCAATGCAGGTTGACCAGTCGTTTTTTCTTCATATCGCGCACCCACTCATCAAGGTAGAGGTGTTCGATACGTCCCGTGTTGAAAGAGGATGAACGGCGCAACAGACCGTGTACCTCATAACCTTTTTCTATAAGAAATTCAGCTAGGTATGAACCGTCTTGTCCGGTGATACCTGTGATAAGAGCAACTTTTTGATCCATATATGATGTTTATTAATTTTCTCCTGAGAACTGCTTGATACGCTGTTCCTCTGACAACTTACAGATAAGTAAGGTGTCGTTTTTCTCTGCCACGATGTAGCCGTCAAGTCCTTGGATGACCACACGTTTTTCCTGTGTAGTGTGAACGATGCAGTTGTGGCTCTCTATCAGGTTGATGTCCTGTCCGATGCAGGCGTTCCCATAGAGATCTTTCTTGCTTTGTTGGTGCAAAGATCCCCATGTGCCTAAGTCACTCCAGCCGAAGTCTGCTGGACAGACAAAGATTTCCTCGGCCTTCTCCATAATGGCATAGTCGACAGAAATGCTTTCACATTCAGGAAAACGACGGTTGATTTCCTCCTGTTCCATGTCCGTTCCGTAAATGCTGTTCATTGACTCAAAGATCTTCGACATTGTCGGTTGATAGATACGGAAGGCGTTGACAATGGTGTTAACGCTCCAGATGAAGATACCGGCATTCCAGAAATAGTAGTTCTTCTGGATATATTTCTCTGCTGTCACATAGTCTGGCTTCTCCCGGAAAGAGTCTACACGGTAGATCTCCTTGTTGCGCAGCGAGGCAGTGCTGAGGTCTGCCTGAATGTAACCATAACCGGTTTCCGGACGATTGGGTTTCATACCAAGTGTTACAATGGCATCTGTTTCGCTGGTGAACTTCATGCATTCCCTGATGACACGCTGGAATTCTGTCGTGTTGGTCACGATATGGTCGCTAGGGGTGACAACAATATTTGCTTTGGGATCCTTTGACTTGATGTGCCAACTGACGTAGGCAATGCAGGGTGCTGTGTTTCTGCGGCAAGGTTCGCAAAGGATATTGCTTTTAGGCATGTTGGGTAATTGTTTCTCGACAATATCGGCATATTTTTGGTTGGTCACTACCCAGATGTTCTCTGGCTCTACCAAATCACCGAAACGCTCCACAGTCAACTGTAGCAAGGACTTGCCCACACCCAGCACGTCGATGAACTGTTTGGGATTCTCTGTAGTACTCATCGGCCAGAAACGGCTCCCCACTCCGCCTGCCATAATGACTAAATGGTTGTTCATTTTTGCCATATTCTATATCTTTTGCTGATAATAATCTGCAAAAATAAACAATATTTCTCAGACAAACGAAATTTTTTAGGAAAAAGTTCAGTTATGCCTGTTTTTCCTTCCTTTTCAGGTAGGATTTGATGCCAAAATAAGCACAGGCAATCAACAAAAGGGCAATGATGACGATTTTGATGTACTCTGCATATTCAGCAATCTTGTCGTTAAGCTGATCTTCAGGAACGATGGCATGCAGGTACCAGCCCAAGATGGCAAGTACAGAGTGCCAACCTCCAGCACCGATGGTCGTGAAAAGGATAAACTTGCCATAATTCATCCTGGCAAGTCCGGCAGGAATGGATATCAGGTGACGGATGACGGGTACAAAACGTCCTGTCAAGGTGGCAGCGACACCATGGTCGTCGAAGTACTTCTCGCTTTTCTCTACTTTCTCCTGATTCAAAAGACAGAGATGGCCAAGTCGACTGTTGGCAAACTTATAGACAACCGGACGACCTACATAAAGAGCCACGAAATAGTTGATAGATGCACCGACATCGGCGCCGAGCGTGGCAAAAAGGATGATGAGGAATACATTGAGCGAACCGCTGGCAGCGTGATAGGCGGCAGGAGTAACCACAAATTCCGATGGTACGGGCACAACGGTACTCTCCAGAAGCATCAGGAAAAAGATGGTGGGATAGTTGAGATTACTGAGTAGGGCGGAAATCAGATTCATTGTTCTTGCAACTTTTCTTTAATATATGTCTGGTATTCTGTCGGTTTCATCCCTTCGGGAAAGAGATTCCCCAGTACGAGTCTGGCTTCTTTGGGATTGCGCTCAACAGCTTTTGCCAGATAATACAGAAACTCCTCCACATTGTTCATGTCCCAACAGCATAGGGCCATATAGGCATATCCATCATTCCAGTCATCGCCGACATATTGGAAAAACTTTTTGAAGAGTTTGTAACTGGCAGTGACAAGACGGTTGTCATAGAGTGAGACCATGATACGTAACATGGTCTTAGGGGCATTGCCTGACATGATGATAGCGTTTTTGAACGTCTGCTCCGCCTCGACCAGTCGCTTGTTGGCTAAAAGGATGTGACCTCTCACGACTTCCATGTCGATATGGTCACAGTCGAGTGTCTTGGTCTTGTCAACGTAGATTAGGGCAGTATCTGGTTGTTTTTGCTCACTATAGGTAAAAGCCAGTTCTTGATAGATCTCCGGGAGGTAGGGTGAATCTTTCTCTGCCACTTCCTCTGCTTTCTTCAGTCGTTCTAATGCTTCCTTGTTCCTTCCTAAGTTTATCAGGCATGTGCCTTGGTGCAGATATCCGAACTCATCGCACTCCATTTTGTCCGTATAACGCTCAAAATAGTTGAGTGCCTCCTCGAAATTCTCCAGATTATAAAGACCATTGGCCTTCGACAGGATGCTCTCAGGATCGTTAGGGTCGATGGCTATGGCATATTCGCTACTAGTAATGGAGCCCGTGTAGTCTTCATTCATGAACTGGACGCTGGCCAAAGCATTCCAATAGCGTTTGGAGTAGGGATGCTGGTCTATCAGTTCGTTGAAGATTTTGCTACTGTCTTCGTACTTGCCTAACCCGAAAAGGGTCCGTGCCATCAGTTCTTTAAAGTCCTCGGAGTTGTCACCTTGTGAGCGGGCTACCCATTCGAATGCCTTCTCATGGTTGTTGTATTCAGAGAAGAGGTTGGCAACATCATAGACGAAGTCAATATGCTCGTCTGGCGGTACTTTCTTGAAATGCTGACGGAACAATTCATCTGCCTCCTCTGTCTTTCCCTCGCAGATGAGAATCTCACCTTGCAGATATAGATACTCTAACTCATCGACTGCCTGCACCTGAACGGCATAGGCCCTTGCTGTCTGATAGTCATTGCGGTTAAGGGCTTCGCGAGCCTTGTAGAGTAGGGGACCTACGGCTTCAGGATTGAACTGGATGGCCAGTTGGATGGCGTTTTCCGCTTCTTGCGGTTTCCCCTGATATTGGTAGTAGTCGGCAATGTCGGCCAGGTCATCGGCATCCATGTATATGGGATGCCCTGACTTGACCGATGCTTCATATTGTTCCAGGATTTCCTGAAATTCTTCGCTGTCGAAATACTCCGTGCCGTCTGTCATCTGTTATTGTTTCTTGGCCCAAGAGTCCTTCAGTCCGACTGTCTTGTTGAAGACAGGGTGCTCTACACAACTATCGCTATCGGGTGTGAAGTAACCGATGCGCTGGAACTGCAGATAAGTCAGAGGTTTCATGGAAGCGGCAAAGGGCTCAACATAACAGTCTTTGATGACCTGCAGAGAATCAGGGTTGATCATCTGTTTCATGGCTGTTACTGCATCGCAGTTCTGAGCTTCGCGGATAGCAGCCAGCTCATCGCGAGGATTCTCCACTTTCCACAGGCGGTCGTATAGACGAACTTCGGCTTTTATGGCGTGGGTGCAACTGACCCAGTGGAGTGTCTTTCCTTTGATCTTGCGGTTTGAACCAGGAAGACCACTTCGTGATTCGGGGTCGTAGGTGCAGTAAATGGTGGTCACGCGGCCATTCTCGTCTTCGTCACAGGGATGCTCCTCGTCACATTTGATAATATATGCATTCTTAAGTCTGACTTCCTTGCCAGGAGCCAGACGCATAAATTTCTTCTCTGCCTCCTTCATGAAATCATCGCGTTCGATCCACAATTCACGGCTGAACTCGACAATATGGGTGCCATCTGCCTCATTCTCTGGATTGTTGACAGCAGTCAACTGCTCCACCTGTCCTTCGGGATAGTTCGTGATGACAACCTTTACAGGATCGAGCACAGCACTGACACGGATGGATCTGGCATTCAGATCGTCGCGGACGGCACTTTCCAACAGGGCCATATCGTTGAGGGCATCAATTTTGGTATAGCCGATTTTGTCGATGAAGTTGACGATACTCTCAGGACTATAGCCACGGCGACGGAAACCACAGATGGTTGGCATACGGGGGTCATCCCAGCCACTGACCAACTTTTCGTTGACGAGTGCCAACAAGTTGCGCTTCGACATCAGCGTGTAGTTCAAGTTCAGTTTGTTGAACTCTGTCTGGCGCGGACGGTTGTCTTCAATGTTATCTGTCTCGCCTCGCCATTCCTTCATCCAGGTGACGAACAAGTCGTACAGGGGTCTGTGCTCAACGAACTCTAGCGTACACCATGAGTGAGTCACTCCCTCCAGATAGTCGCTCTGTCCATGGGTGAAGTCATACATGGGGTAGGCGTTCCACTTGTTGCCCGTACGAATATGCGGAATGTTAAGTACACGGTAGATGAGCGGGTCGCGGAACAGCATGTTCGGATGGGCCATGTCAATCTTGGCGCGCAGAACCAGTGTTCCTGGTTCGCATTTACCACTGTTCATAAACTCGAAGAGCTTCAAGTTTTCCTCTATGGGACGGTCGCGGAATGGACTGTTGGTTCCTGGTGAGGTGGTAGTGCCCTTTTGCTGGGCAATTACTTCTGCACTTTGTTCGTCGACGTAGGCACGACCCTGCTGGATAAGCCATACGGCAAAGTCCCACAACTCCTGGAAATAATCGCTGGCATAGTAGACATTAGCCCACTGGAAGCCGAGCCACTTAATGTCATTTTCGATACTCTCGATATATTCCGTGTCCTCCTTGATGGGGTTGGTGTCATCGAAACGGAGATTACAGATGCCGCCGTATTTCTTGGCCAGACCGAAGTCGATGGCGATAGCCTTTGCATGACCGATATGTAGGTAGCCGTTTGGCTCTGGCGGGAATCGTGTCTGCATCCTGCCTCCATTCTTACCCTCTGCCAAGTCATTGATTACCTTCTGCTCAATGAAACTTACAGACTTCCTCTCCTCATTCTCATTAATAATCTTCTCTTCCATATATTATTCTCTATTACTTTATTCCCCTCTCGTTCAGTGCCTTTGAATATTTTGCGGCATTGGCCAGATGTTCTTTGTAAGTCCTGGCGAAATTATGCGTCCCGGAGAAATCCTCTTTAGCACACATATAGAGGTAGTCGTGATCAGCGCGGTTTAATACGGCATCAATGCCCTTGATAGAGGCTATCTTAATGGGACCAGGTGGCAGCCCTGCATTTTGGTAAGTATTGTACGGACTGTCGTAGAAAAGCATATCGTGGTATATTCTCTTCAATTCGAACTGATGCATGGCAAACTTGATCGTGGGGTCGGCCTGCAGAGGCATCCTTTCTTTCAACCTGTTGAGGTACATCCCTGCAATCATCGGTTTCTCTTCATTGTTGGCCGTTTCTTCGTCGATGATACTTGCCACTATACATACCTCGTTAGGTGTCAATTCCAATCTGGTAGCCTTAGCCGTCCGTTCTCCGTTCCAGAATCGGTCATGCTCCTTTTGCATTCGTTCCATGAGTCCGTCGAGGGTGACATTCCAGTACACTTCGTAGGTGTTTGGTACAAACAGGCAGGCAATAGTGGCTGTGTCATAGCCCCAGCGTCCGCAGAAATCATTATCCGTCAACGATTCCACCAGTGTCAGACTGTCGAGCATCAGTTTTCGTGAGAGAATGCCTGCCAGACGATCCATAGTCCTCGATTCTGGAATGGTCAGCATCTCAGCCTCCTGATGTCCGTTCTTCAGATGGCGGAACACGGTGATGGCATTCTCGCCAGGTTGAATGGCATAGCGACCGGTGCGGATCTTGTCCTGATAATGCCAGTGGCGGGCAATGATCTTCAGGGCCGATAGTTGGTGCTCACCAGCTATTGGCTGCATCTTGGTATAGACAGAATCAGCTGTGTCGTCATCATCAATATAGATATAGGCGACCTCTTCCTGATGACTGAGTCCGGTCAGGAAATAATAGTAACCGAGCCCGACGATAATCACCACGCAGATGATGATAGGAATCAGGTAATATAGCGGTCTTATTTTCTTCATACTTGCTTTTTTCTTATAAAATCGCTGCAAAGTTAGTCTTTTTTCCTTGAAAAACTATGTAATCTGCGGCTTTTTTTGTATCTTTGCGGAAAATTCATGGAAATATGAAGTTGAAATTCACCATAAATTATGGTACGCAGTGGGGTGAGTCTGTCCACGTCGTCATTCGTTACACTAGTCTCGACGGCACAGAAAAGACCGCTAATTTGCCGATGCAGACTGATGATGGTTTCTATTGGACCTTGGAAACAGCTGCCATCGAGTCCCGTCAGCATCCTATTGCGTCGTTCTCCTATTATTATCAGGTGGAGGACAATGAGGGAAATGTATTACGCCGAGAGTGGACGGGGATTCCTCGTTCCTATCATTTCGACTCGTCGAAGAACTATGTGATGCCAGACCTCTGGCGCGACATCCCTTTGCAGTATCATCTCTACAGCGATGCCTATGCCGTTACGACAGGACTGGATCGTGAGGAGCAAGTCCGTCTGTTGCGGATACCCCTTTATCGGAAGACCATCTTATTCAGGGTGTCTGCCCCGCAGTTGCAGAAGGGGCAGTCGCTGGCCATCCTCGGCAGCCATCCAGCCTTAGGTGACTGGAATGCCTCTCGTTTCCTCCGCATGGAGTATCTGGGCCGGTTTGACTGGATGCTCTCCGTCAATGTCGACGCTATCCTTCTGCCTATTGAATATAAATATGTTATCATCGATGATCACACCAATTCTCTTATAGCATGGGAAGAGGGTGATAACCGTACGACAGGGGACTTGTTGCCACCAGACCAGACTGTGGTACCTGATGGTACGGTGCTGGTGGCTTATGGCGCTACCCTCCGTGTCAAAGAGCGTACATGGCGGGCTGCGGGTGTAGTGGTGCCGGTATTCTCCCTCCGTAGTACGCATTCCTATGGTGTCGGTGATTTCGGCGATTTGCGCCGGATGGTCGATTGGGCCAAGGCCACTGGCATGAAGATCATTCAGGTGCTTCCGGTCAACGATACCACTACCGATGGCGGATGGCATGATTCCTATCCCTATAATATCGTCTCGGCTTTTGCTCTCCATCCTCATTATCTGGACCTCGAGGCTTTGGGCTCGCTGAAGAGTAAAACACGGATGACGGCTTATCTGCGTCAGCGTCAGGAACTGAACGCTTTGTCATATAGCGACTACGAGGCGGTGGAACGGGTGAAGTCCGCCTATGCTAAGGAATTCTTTGAAGAACGGGGACGGCAAACGCTTGACTCCAAGGAATTCAAACTATGGTTTGACGATAATAAGGACTGGCTGAAACCCTATGCTCGGTGGAGAATGGATAAGATGAAAGGCGAAACGGAAGATTACCTCTTCTTTGTTCAATATCATCTTCATTGCCAGTTGAAGGCAGCGGCCGACTATGCCCGCTCGAATGGTGTTGTCTTTAAGGGAGACATCCCTATTGGCGTCAATCGCGAAAGTGTGGAGACTGCGACCCATCCTGAATACTTTAATCTCGACAGTTCTACTGGGGCACCCCCAGATGCGTTCTCCATGAATGGTCAGAACTGGGGCTTCCCTACCTATCGTTGGGCGACGGACGGTGATTCACCTTCTTCTATCTTCTCCTGGTTCCATCGTCGTCTCCAATGGATGGCCCAATACTTCGATGCTTTCCGGATAGACCATGTACTAGGCTTCTTTCGTATTTGGGAGATTCCTGCAGATGCCGTCTTCGGCATCCTCGGCCATTTCTCGCCGGCATTACCACTCGCCGTGAGTGAGATAGAGTACTTCGGGCTCCCCTTCCGCAAGGACTTTATGACACGGCCTTTCATCAATGACCGTGTGATCGACCGTCTCTTTGGCATTCATGCCCAGTTTGTTCGTGACAACTATCTCATCCCCCGCAGTTATGGCCTATACGACCTGAAGTCTGAATATGACACCCAGCAGAAAGTGCGGGCGGCTTTCGAAGGACATGGTGACGAGAATAGCCTTTGGATACGTGATGGGCTCTATCGCCTCATTAGTGATGTGCTTTTCCTCGAGGATCCTCACCAGCCAGAAATGTACCATCCTTGCATTGGGGCTTATAGCGAACCGGTCTATGATGCACTTACCGCCGAGGAGAAGGATGCTTATATGCGTCTGTATAACAATTATTTCTTTCAGCGACATAACTTCTTCTGGGGTAATGAGGCTATCCGTCGCCTGACAGAGGTGTTCGGACAGACCCGGATGCTCTGTTGTGGTGAGGATCTGGGTATGCTGCCTGATTGTGTGCAACCCGTTTTGGATCAACTCCGCATTCTGACGCTTGAGATACAGTCGATGCCTAAGCAGAGCAGTTATGAGTTTGCCCATCTGGATGGCAATCCTTATCGTAGTGTCTCCACGATCTCTACCCATGATATGCCGCCTTTGCGACTTTGGTGGGAGGAGAGTCCTGAACGCACCCAGCGGTTTTTCGTCACGATGCTCCAAAAGCAGGGTAGGGCGCCTGAGCATCTGCCTGCCCATTTAGCCGAAGAGATCATAGCTCGTCATCTATACTGTCCATCGATGCTCTGTCTGCTTTCACTACAAGACTGGTTGGCCATGGATACGGAATTACGACGTAAGAATCCTCGTGAGGAACGCATCAATGTGCCTAGTGATTCCTATAACCACTGGTGTTATCGTATGCACCTTACCATTGACGAACTCCTTGCAGCTAATAAATATATAAATAAGGTACGCACGATGATACAACGTTCCAAGCGATGAGATACCAGACGTACATCTTCGACTTAGACGGTACGCTGCTCGATACGCTTGCCGATCTCGCGGCTTCGGTGAATGCTGCCCTGCGTACGTTTGGTATGCCAGAACACTCCCTCGATGATATCCGCAGTTTTGTCGGCAATGGTGTTCGGTTGCTCATGGAACGTGCTGTTCCCGATGGTGCTCAGAATCCTCAGTTTGATGCTGCCTTTTCAGCTTTCCGTGAGCATTATATGCTTCATTCGCTTGACACTACCCGGCCTTATGATGGAATTTCGGAGACGCTTGCCAGTCTTCGGGCTCAGGGGTGTCACGTCGCAGTTGTGAGTAACAAGATGATGGCTGCCACCCAAGAGCTATGCCGTCATTTCTTTCCTGATACTGTTGAGGTCGCCATTGGGGAGCATGAGGCTGAAGGCATCCGCAAGAAGCCAGCTCCTGATACCGTCTATGCTGCCCTTCGGGAATTAGGCGTGGGAGTGGAGAAGGCTGTCTATGTCGGCGACAGCGATGTCGACATCCAGACAGCCCACAATGCTGGACTTCCTTGTATCTCTGTACTTTGGGGATTCCGCAATCGTGACTTCCTGATACAACATGGGGCAGAAACATTCGTTTCCACCCCACAGGAATTGTTATAATTGATTGTATTGAACGGTAAGAAAGTAGAAAAAAACGTTGTTCATATCAATTGGTATCAGAAATCATTCCGCATTCCGCCGCCAGGGCCGCCGAAGCCACCGCCTCCACCGAAGCCGCCGCCTCCGCCAAAGCCGCCGCCTCCGCCGCGACGACCTCCACCGAAGCCACCACCAAAGCCGCCACCGAAGTTAGGAAATTCGGGATCGGGCTGTTTCTTGATGTCGAGCAGGAGCTTGACAAGCGCTCTGCGACGCTGTGGCCAGGTCGGATATTCATCAGCACGCAAGGTGTTAATCTTGAAACCGGGCATCTGCATGCCGCCGCCACCACCTTGGCGCATGAAGTCCATCGTACTGGTGGTGACCACGCAGGGCTTGATGTTACCGTCGGCTATCATACGGTCGATGATGGCATCGGCACCTCCCACCTTGAACCAGCTTTCCATGGTCTCGCCCTCAGCCGGTACGAGCTGAATGAAGACGGGCATGCTGGGACCTTGGGGCATCGGTGACATATACCAGGCTTCCTGACGATCCAGGTCATAGCTGGTACGGCCATGCTCGATGTCGCCTTGTGAAGCGAAGTTGAACGGCGATCTGGGATTGTCGGCAATGCTGTACTTGAAGCCGAGGTCGGGTGAGATGTACATATTGCTGGGATCGGCCACCATCATGCTGTCGACGAGGAAGCAATACTTGAAAGTTTCAAAGACATATTCGCTCATGGTGACACTCCAAACACCATCGCTATCGCGCTCCATGGCCAGCGGCTCAGGCAGCATCTCGCATTCCAGCTGTACGTTCTTGGCATCGGGAGCCTTGAAGCGGAAGGTGATGCCCTCCTCACTGTATTCCGGTGAGATGATAGGACGCGGGAAGAGGCGTGCCATCACACCTGCAGTGAACTGCTGCTCCTTGCCTGTGGCTGCAGGGGCGGGCTGGGCTTCCTTCATGGCTGCCTCAGAGGCTTTCTTGTTGAAGAGCAGCGGCAGGGTTTTGCTCAGGAAGTACTTGGCATTCATCCAAGTATGGCCGAACTTGTCGTTGGTGAATTCCTTGACGGAGGTGATGCCCTTCTCATCGAGGAAAGCCATGTAGTCGCGGGCGTTGCCGTAGAGGAAGTCAT
>Ga0265298_10007322_pt1 | contig 13433 bp, 15 predicted proteins | sample AusTroGonzalo_MG_3_FD_193486 | JGI IMG/M metagenome (GOLD analysis project Ga0265298, IMG submission 193486) | Bovine rumen microbial communities from tropical cattle in Woodstock, Queensland, Australia - Gonzalo_01 | ecosystem: Host-associated > Mammals > Digestive system > Stomach > Rumen ...
GAACTCCCAGTGCGGCGGGATGGGGATTCGGCTTCCGCAGATCTTCTCCAACTTGTTCTTTGACATCTCGCAGGCGGGAACGCCGTGAAGGAACTCCCCCAGAAACGAGCAGTGCAGATAGGCGGCTCCCCAGGGATAGCCGCCGGGCAGGCAGATTCCGCGCTCCAGCACGTTCCGGTCCAGGTATAGAAAATTGACGCGCATCTGTTCCTCGTTCGTAATGGGTGTCAGTTTGAACCCATACTCCACCGGAAGTGGCGGAAATCCGTCTTTCACCAGCCGGGCGGTCAGTTTCATTCTGAAATAGTCAAAGGCGTTTGTGCACTCGCCTCCGGTACCGCTTAACAGGATGTGTACATGGTTATCCATCAGCGTGAAGTCATAGATGGTAATCTTGAAACGAAGAGTAAGGATTCCTATTAACAACATCCCGTAAGAGTACTGCGACTCGTTATAGAAGAGTTTCCCCTCCTGCCAGCCATCGGAGCTGAGATGGTAGTAGCCGTTGCCCCAGGTCTTGTACGTGAATCGTTCTTTTCTGAAATTAGCCATGCCTCAAACTTAAAGTATGGAAAGTTCAAAGTCAATAACCCGCTGAAAAAAAGGGTGGTTTTAGTTGCTTTTTTTGTTTTTTAGCCGATTTTGGACTTACTTCGTGTTCTATGAAGATTGTCATCGCGCCGGATTCGTTCAAAGAATGCATGTCGTCACAGCAGGTGGCGGCGTGCCTGGCCGATGCCGTGCGAACCCGCTGGCCGGAGGCCGAAGTGGTGGAACTTCCCCTGGCCGATGGCGGAGAAGGCACGCTGGACATCCTCGCAGGCGCCCTCCACGCCAGGCCCATGCAGGCCGATGTCCACGACCCGCTGGGCCGCCCCATCGTCGCCCGTTACGCCCTCGCCGGCGAGATGGCCATCGTCGAAGTGGCGCAGACCATCGGCCTGTCATTATTAAAGGCCGATGAACGCAATCCCCTGACAGCCACTAGTGCCGGCTTGGGAGAGCTGCTGCTGGCGGCGCACGGAAACGGATGCCGTCATTTCCTCATCGCATTAGGCGGCACGGCTACCTGCGACGGTGGTGCCGGCATGCTGGGCGTCCCCGGCATCGAGCAGCTGAAGGATTCCCGTTTCGAGCTGCTGTGTGACGTGGAAGCACCTTTCATCGGCCCGAAAGGCGCCGCACGCGTGTTCGCCCCGCAGAAAGGGGCAAGCCCGGAAGCCGTTGAGGTGCTGGAAGCGCGTCTGACCGCCCTGGCCCGCGAACTGAAAACCTTCACCGGTGTCGATGTGGCCGATCTTCCCGGCGCCGGAGCAGCCGGTGGCCTTGGCGGTGCCTTCATGGCGTATTTTCATGCCGAAAAGCGGCAGGGCATTATCCGGGTGCTGGACCTGGTCCACTTCACCGAAGCTATTCGGGGCGCAGACCTCATTATCACTGGCGAAGGCAAGTCCGACGCCCAAACCCTGATGGGAAAAGTGCCGATGGGTGTTCTGAACCATTCGAATGGCGTACCCGTTGCCCTGCTTTCCGGCCGTATCGAAGACCGCCCGGCCCTGGAGCAGGCCGGTTTCGGCCCCATCCTCGAAATCTCTCCCCGTTCCCTTCCCCTTTCTGAGGCGCTGAACCCTCTGGTTGCAGCCAACAACCTCCGCCGGGCAATCCTATCCTTCTAATGAACGTCCCGTAACGAGATTTTGGGCATTTTCTCGTTACGGGACGTAAAGGAGACTAATATTATTAGCCCTTTTTCTTAGAATGCTTCTTCCCGATGGTGCGTAAACCGGCTTCTCTTTTCTCGACTATTTCTTCAATCTCTTTGAGCAAAAACATTCTCTGCCTCAAGAGACTCGTTCCTTTTGCGGAACATTTCAAGCACCTTTAACTCTTCTTCGGTTCATTCCCATGTTAATATTTGGCTTTCTTCTAGCACGGCCAATGACAAAGATTTGTTTTTTCTGTCCGCAAAATGGTGTAGATTGTAAACGAATAATAAGCTTGGGTATTGTCGCTCTATTTTACGTGGAACGTTATACACAGTATGATTAATCGTTTGTTACGCATGTTTTTATTTGATTTCCCGATATTTATGTTTAATTTCGACATGAAAAAACCAAAACGAACTTAACCCCGTTATGTATCTCTTACTATTCATCGTTGCGAGCGTTCTGCTGTTGGCAAGCGTGTTTTGCTTAATTAAACTGCACCATACACTCTCTATGGTGCGTGACAAAGCCTGGGAGCAAGGTGGCAAAATGGCGGAACAAGCCGAAGTTAACACCCGGTTGCAGTTGCAATTGGAAGGGCTTAGAAGGAAGTATCTTGAGTTGTATCGTAGACAATTCAATGAGATTGGAAAGTATTTTGACGGATCTTTTGCTCGTAATGTTGACTCCATCCCGGAGAAGGCCAGTCATGCGTTACTTGATAAGCTAAACTCAATGCTTACTGAGATCTCGGCAAAGGAAAGCGGGCAGAAGCAATTGGAAAAGCGGCTTAACGCCGATTTGGATAACATCGTTTATAGGATACGTGCGGATTTCCCCAAATTTACGGAGAAGGACATCAGGTTTATCTGCTACCTGATTGTGGGCTTTGACTCCTCAACCATCTCTTATCTAATGGACATCTCCAAGGAGAATGCTCGGGTTAAAAAGGCCAGATTGCTCGAGAAAATCTCTAACCACAGGGGTAAAAACGAATTATTTTACAGATTATTCGTGTAAAAACGTTACACTTGCAGCCATGGATTTATAATTATTTGTAAATCAGCATGATGGAAAATATTGATTGAGGGTTATTTACGTTGTAAAAAAACGTAAATCATTAATCTACAGCCATCTACGCATGGGTTCAACAAGCTGATGTGTAACGCCCTCAATGGGCTTCTTTACAAACTGTATGTGTTAAATACTTACATTTGATGAGTTTTTAACCATTAATAATTTAACCTTAAGCCCATTTCTAATGAAAAAGCAAACTCAAACGCGTTGGCTCTTAGGGAAAGCTTTCTTATTTCTAGGAGTTGTAATTCTATCATCATCCTTTGAATGTGATGGACCCTCCGGTGGTGGATCCAGTGGTGGATCCGGTGGTGGTGGAACGAGTCATCAAACTGAAGAGATGTGCCGAAATAAACTAAATATGATGGCGGATCTTCCTTTAAGAGCTGTTCACCTGCGATACGATTTGAGCGCATATCAGCAAGTTATTGGAATGGTTTCGGATGATCTTATGGAATTGGAACAAATCCATCCTGCAATGGCAGGTCTTATTTTTAACCTTAGTGGAGATATAACGAATCTAGCAGATATACTGATTTGCCGGGATAATGTAGTGGATGAGGAAAGAAAGCCGCTAGTTCGCGCCAAATATAGCGATGTTGAATGTAGGAATTATATTAATCTTTCTCCGGATGTAACTTTTACAGATTATATGCAAGTGGCAGGAAATGTTCTCCGTAATGTTCCCGCCTATACTACCGAGCTCTCGGAAATTACAGTAATAGCGAATACCGTAAAAACACAAGTTAATAACATGCAAATTGTTTGGTCTTGTCGTGTGCCAAACCCGCCTTTCATGAACATAGTAATTGATGATGAGGGTGAGGTTTTAAGTGATGTGAGTGTTGAAATGTGGGGCGTTGTTACCTCTACTGTCAACGCAGACGAGGTGGCGATATGTCGAGATAAGGAAACAGGAGAGAATACAATAGTTGCGATTGGCGATAGTGTTTATTTGTACGATGGCTATATCTCCGTGGATACGTATGATAGTAGTACTCCCGAAGATGATTCAATTGCAGAAGGCGATGAACGATATCCAGTAACACCTGGGCTAGATGACCCTGTTTATAGCGGCGGAAAGGTTGATGATTCAATCAGGTGGAACAAGCCGATTATTTATAACCCATTACCCTAATTGTCAATTATTCATGAAAACGAAAGTCGTATTTTTTACTATAATAGCCACTTCGTTGTTATGTGGCTGCTCAAAGAGTGTGAAGGTTGTTTCTGAAAAGGTGAGAATACCTGTTATTGAACAGCCCTCTGATGAGGTCCAGATTGAGAAGTTCTTGTCAAGAGACCCTAAAGCCTATGTTTATTATTTTGCTCAAACGGACTATAAGTTCGGAATAGTGTCTGATCAAAAATCGCCATTGAAACCATCTCTTGTTTATGCGTATTCGGATGTAATTTCAAAGAATCAGTCTGAAACAAAAACACCATTAATCGAGGATGTTGTCATGTCAATTAACGGTCATCCAATCTCGTCATCTTCTGAGACGAAGTCGCGGGATAAATTGAAGTCTAGGCCGTTATTCGGGCAAGTTGTTTCATTTGGGATTGGATCTCGGACAAAAAGTGAATTGGAAGAGAGTCAGTTATACATCCCCCAAATAGTTAATATTACCTCTCCGAGTGTGACAACTGAGAGAGAACTACATCCGCTTTGTAACGCAAATGACTTTGTTTTGAAGTGGAATGAGGATTCCATGAATGACAATGGCGTTATCATTCGAATAGAATGGAATGGTGTTGTTTTGTTCGGAAAACAAAGAGAAGGCTCTCATGTCTCTATTGCCAAAATATTTCCAGATAAGGGCCGCGCAAAACTTGAACTGGAAATGTTCGAGGGAATTCCCGATACAGCATTATGCGATTTAACCATCTTAAGAGGGAATGTTGATGCGGTGGTAGTTGATGGTGCATCATATAAGATTGGGGGCGCTTCCCTTGAAACAATGTCATTCGTATTGTTAAGAAATGTAATATCAAAGTAATCGATTATGAAGGCACTTAAATTAGCGCTGCTGTTCATAGCCCTTTTCCCCATGGCTATGACGGCGCAAACGACTCGCCCCACTCTGCGTGCAGGTGTCGGTGTTTTCTCTACGAAGCTGGACCTGAAAACAGACAGTAGATTGGGGAAAGGAGACGTAGTAGCGCCAGCTATTATTGTTGAATACAATCACCCTCTTACATCCAATCTTTCCTGCGCCATTATTTTAGGCGCCGGAAATGCATCTCGTGAGGGATATTACTCCAATAGCTATCATTCGGAAATGCCGGCTCCTCCGACACCTCTGGGTAATAATGGCATTATTGGCCACGAGAGCCATTTCTCCTCTGCCGCAGTGCTCCTGTTCAGGCCCATTGAGTGGGCTGAAGTTGGATTGGGAATAAGTGGAGAATTCATCAATTACTCTCATGCTGAACATAAGTATGACACCATGACCGTGGCCAATGATGGTTTCTATTATTATAACCGATTCCAAAAAACACGCAGTAATAAGTATGGCATAATGATTCCCATAAGACTCCACGTGTACTCAAACGACCGAATTGAACTGACTGCCTTCTATAACATGCAGTATTACCGACAAGAGAAAGGTGTGTGGGAAACCGGGAACACCTATGCGGGATTAGCCTTTGGCGTTAAACTTTAAAAAAGACATGACCATGAAACATATTTGCAGATTTATATTAGTCTCCGTTTTTTCTCTGTTATGTCTTTCAGCAGGAGCACAAACCTCTGACAAGTCTGTGCTCAGAGCAGGCATGAACGTTTCACTACCCAATTTCGATTGCACCTCATTATCCCTGGAATATGGATATCGGGTATCGCCAAGTGTGACAACCGCTGTGAAAATAGAAGAAGAGGCAGCCTGGAAAGGACCTGAAAGTTGGACAGTATCTTCTGCTGTTATCCTTGGATATTATCGTCCCTGGATCAACAAGGACTATTGGCGCCGTTTAGAGGCGGGTGTCGGCCTGGGATATGGTCGTATCTTCAAATCCTATGAAACGAAAAATGGGGTTATCTTTTACGACGAATATGGCCAGGTCACTCATCACACAGTGAGACTGGAGGTTCCTATACGCTACTATATTGTGGATACTGGAAAGATCGGTTTAGCTACCGAAGTTGGTGGTATCTGGCACTTTAAGAAAGACATAACCTATTACGGATTCCGCTTGGGATTGAGCCTGGCTATCTCCTTCTAATGAACGTCCCGTAACGAGAAATAGGCCGTTTTCTCGTAATGCGGCGCACACGTGAACTGCGCCCCAAAAGTTGGACATAAACAGAAGGTAAATGAAAAAGAACGAGAATTACCCCAAGTATGTCCAGGCGATGCGTCTAATGGATGAAGGAAAAAGTTACAACTACGTACATGTTCATCTCCATATAAACTATTATACTCTTCGTCTCATTCGCCAGAGTTACCTGTTGGGTGGAGAGTTAGCCTTGTTAAAACCCTCATATCAACCTCTTCTTACCCCTAGCGAGAAAGTATCCGTAGTAGAAGAAATCCAGAAAAACGGGTTATCTTTGTCTGCTGCTTCCCTTAAATACAACAAGTCAACTGACGCGTTGAGATGTTGGATAAAGACTTATCAAGAGCACGGTGAAGCCGGCTTCATACGAATGAGAACGGTAAAGGAAAAGAAAAGGCAAATAACTGAGGCAGAGTTAGATGAGCTTGAGATGCTCCGCAAACGGAACGAGTATCTCGAGGCAGAGAATGCTCTGTTAAAAAAAGTGAAGGCCTTAGTCGAAGAAAGAGAAGCCCGTCTACGCGCGATTGGGCGGGGGCCATCCAAGAACTAAGGCCAAAACACCGTCTTGACCTCCTCCTGGAGATCAAGAGGATGGCTAGATCCACATTCTACTATAACCTTCATTACAAGTCCGATAAGTGGGAAATAGAGCGACAGCGTGTCGTAGAAATCTACTATGAGAATCGCGGTCGTTATGGCTACCGTCGTATCCAGAAGGTAATGCAGAATGAGGGATATGTGATAAGCGGGAAGTCTGTTCGAAGGTTAATGAAAGAGGCTGGCATCAAATGCGAGGTCAGGATGAAGAAGTATAGATCCTACAAAGGCATGGTAGGAAGAATTGCCCCCAATCTACTTAAACGAGACTTCACAGCAAGCCGGCCACATGAGAAGTTGGTGACAGACGTGACGGAGTTCTCTTTGTTTGGAACTAAACTATATCTATCTCCGGTGCTGGATCTATACAACGGAGAACTAATAAGCTTCACAATATACTCACATCCGGTTCTGGAGATGGTAACAAAGATGATAGAGGGCACAATCGCCGTGATAGGGCGTAAAACAAATGCCATTCTACACTCAGATCAGGGCTGGCAATACCAGCATAAGGAATACCAGAAGTTGCTGAAAGACAACGGGCTAAAGCAGAGCATGTCCAGAAAAGGGAATTGCTTGGACAATGCCGTGATGGAGAACTTCTTTGGCCTTCTCAAATCAGAATTGCTATATTTGCAAAAGTTCGACTCATTGGAACACTTCAAAGATGAACTGGAGAAGTATCTTCATTACTATAACAATGATCGAATCAAGCTCAAACTAGACGGAAAGAGCCCGGTACAATACCGAACTCAAACCAATATCTCTTAATGTTAAATCCGTCCAACAAAAGGGGCGCACATCAACGCATACGCCGCATAACGAGAAAATGGCCTATTTCTCGTTACGAGACGTTCCATGTATGGGTGGATGATGCAGCGGAAGGCACGTGTGGCGCAAACCCATGGCCACCCTCGGCCATGTTAGAGGGAGGGGCCCACGCGATGCGCTTTAGCGCGAGCATCTGGGAAGGACGGAGCGAGCGAAGCGAGCGGAGGGTTTGCGCACACGTGCCTTCCGCTGCATCGTGCCGGGGCCTGCCGGAATGAGGGAATTCTTTGTATCTTTGTGGTATGACAATCGAGGAACTGACAACAATCACGGAGGCCCAGACGCAAGATGTGCTGGGCCTGATGAAAGAGCTGAATGCCAATATCCCTGTGACACCGGAGATGGTGCGCCGGAGCGTGGATGCCCCCGGGACGCACTTTTTCGCGGTGCTGGACGGGGAGCGCATCGTGGGGTGCGCGTCGCTGTGCGTGTGCGAGAGCCCGACGGGGCGGAAGGCGCATGTGGAGGACGTGGTGGTGTCATCGGCCTACCGCGGACAGCATCTCGGCCGTCGGCTCATCGAGCGGGTGCTCGCCTTCGCGAAGGAGGAGTGGGCCGATGTCGACGTCTACCTCACCTCCCGGCCTTCGCGCGTTGCGGCGAATGCGCTTTACCAGGCCGTCGGGTTCCGGCCGAAGGAGACCAACGTCTACAAGATGGCCTTTACTTCCGCTGATAAATATAGCGTTTGATGCTGCGTTTCGGGGTGCGCTCGAAGTCTTCGGGCATGTACTCGAATTTCTTGATGTGGGAATAGTTCGGAAGTTCCTTGTTCACCGCAGGGATGAGGGCTGTCAGGTGCGCCTCCAGCGCGGCCTTGTCCATGCCCTTCTGGGCCGCTGACGGCCAGTCGGGGTAGATGAGGGCCACCAGGGCGCCGGCATCTTCAATCACCAGGGAATCCACTACATATTCAAGGTTGTTCAGTACGCCTTCAATCTCTTCGGGGTAGATGTTCTGGCCGGAAGGGCCCAGAATCATGCACTTGGAGCGGCCTCTCAGATACAGATAGCCATCGGCATCCAGGACACCCATATCGCCCGTTCGCAGCCAGCCGTCTTCGGTGAAGGCCTGCTCGGTGGCAGCGGGGTTCTTGTAATAGCCCAGGAACACGTTGGCGCCGGAGACCTGAACTTCACCGGGAACATTGGCAGGGACCGGAGAGTCAATGCGGATTTGCATATTAGGTACGGCTACACCGCAGGAAAGATGCCGGGCATGGCCGTAACGGGCGTGGGAGATGAGCGGGGCGCATTCTGTCATGCCGTAACCCACGGTGAGGGGGAAGTCAATCTCGCGGAAGAACTTCTCCACTTCGGGGTTCACGGCGGCGCCGCCCACAACCAGCTCCAGGAACTCACCGCCGAAGGTAGCCACCAGCTGCTCGCGGATCTTGTTCTTGAGGAAGCGGTCCACGCCGGGCAGTTTGAACAGGTACTTGTGCTTGTCCACAATGGGCTTCAGTTTGGAGCGGTAAATCTTCTCCACAATGAGCGGCACGGCCACGATGATGCGGGGACGCACCGTTGCCATGGCCTCCATGATGATCTTGGGGCTGGGGGTGCGGCTCAAAAAGTGCACGTGCATGCCCAGGACCATCTCCATGAGGAAGTCGAACATCAATCCCAGCATGTGGGCCAGGGGCAGCATAGACACCACGGACTCGCCGGCGCCTAAGTCAGGGAAGCGCTGGAAGCCAAACTCCAGGTTGGACCATAACGCTCGGTAGGGAACCATGACACCCTTGGAGAACCCAGAGGTACCAGACGTGTAATTAATCAGCGCCAGCTCGTCCGGGGAGTCTACGTAATAGTTCAGGTCGGTCGGCCCGAATTCGGCCGGGAATTTCTTGCCGAAGCTCTCGTTCAGGTGCTCGCGCACGCTCCAGAGCTCTTTGGATTCGGCATAGAGGAATTTAAGGTTGTTAATCTGGACCACAACCTGTAGGGACGGCATCTCCTCAATGTTCAGCCCTTCCCACACAACTTCATCCACGAATAGTACACGTGCTTCGGAATGGTTTATCAGGTGGTGGATGTTGCCGGGTTTAAACTCGTGCAGGAGGGGAACGGGTACCGCCCCGTAGGTTATGGCTGCCAGAAAGCTCACGCCCCAGTTGGCCTGGTTTCGGGAGCAGATTGCTACTTTGTCGCCTTTATGCAAATCGCACTGCTCGAAGGCAATGTGCAGCTTCTCGATGCGGCGGGCGACGTCGCCGTACTTTAAGGTAACTCCTTGGTAATTAGATAGTGCAGGTTTGTCCCAATTCTTGATGAAACTATCCTGCAGCAGGAGGTTCACGGAGGTATAATCCATACTACTAACTTTCATTTTCGGCCCGCAAAGTACATTCATTTTTTCGCGACATGCAAATTAATAGGAAAAATTGCATAGTATTAGTGTTATTTTTTCTACTTTTGCAAAATATGGAGAAAGTTAATTACACAGACGGCGACATCGTGGTGGTGGACAGCCTGGACGCTTTCGAGCAGGCCGAACGGGCCGACGAAGGCATGATTCTGTCGATGATCGTGGTGGCCGGCCACCTGCGGCTGACGTACTGCGGAAGGCCGATAGAAGTAGGCCGAAGCGATATTCTTATCGGCCCGCCCAGGTCGGCCATGGCCGATTTCCATCCCTCGAAGGACTTCCGCGGCCTGCTTTTCGGCATGTCTTATTCGAAGTTCCAGAAGACGGTGGGCACCACCGGCGGCCGCCTCTGGTCGGTGATGATGTACGCGATGGAGCACCCGGTCTTTCATCTGAGCCGGGCAGAGTTCAGCATCGCGAACCACCTGTTCAAGCTCTTCGTGGAGAAACTGACGGGCCTACGGGACTATTACTATAAGGAGGTGATGCACTCGCTCATGACGGCCGCTTTCTACGAGGTGAGCATCGTGGTGGAGCGCAATATGAAATACGGAAGGGGCCTACAGTTCCAGCAGAAAGACCTCATTTTCAGGCGTTTCCTGGAGCTCATCGCCGTCGCGGAAGGCCGGCGAAGCACGGTGGCCGATTATGCCCGCCAGCTATGCATTACGCCGAAGTATCTATCGGCTGCAGTCAAACAGGCGAGCGGCAAAACGGCGCTGGCGTGGATTCACGAATACACGCTGGACGCCATTTCGCAGGCGCTGCGCTTTTCCGACCGCTCCATCAAGGAGATTGCGGTGGACTTCGGCTTCACGAACCTCTCCACCTTCGGCAAGTTCGTCAAGGATAACCTGGGCGACTCCCCGCGGGCCTACCGCCGTGCGAAGGCTTAGATGAGCCGCACTTCCCGCCCTGCGAGGTATTTCTCCAGCAGTTCGGCGGTGCGAAGCTTTACGAAGCAGGTGGGCGTGCCGTCGGTGCAGGCGAAGGCATCGGCCTGCGCAATGTCGGCGTCCATCACCAGGTGCACGTTCGCGGCCTGCGGCAGCACGGCGCTCAGGATGGTGGTTGCGCCCACCTCCACGCCCGTGAGTTCCCAAAGTATTTCGGCCGATGCAAACGACACCCGCGGAATGCCCAGCTTGCCGCAGAACTCCCGCGTCACGAACGGCTTGTCGTCCGACGTCACGTAGAGGTAGAACTCGGTCTGCTGCCGGTTGCACACAAAGATGGTCTTGATGATTTTCACGCCGATCTTTGCGCTGATGTGCGCACAATCCTCCATGGTAATGCCGGGGTCCGTGTCCACCCGCGTGAACGCAATGCCCTTTTCGGCAAAAGTCCTGTACACCTTCTCCTGCAGCTCACTCTTGAACTGCTCCGGTGTCGTGCTCTTTTCTTCGCTTACATAAAATTCCATACAACAAAGATAGCACTTTTTCCCGTCATGCCCTGTGACCCGTCCACGCATCGTGCGCCGGCGGAGCCCCGAGCACGAACCGGAATCTACCACCAACCTAGTCGAGATTTTCAAAAATTTTAGTATTTTTGCAAGACAAACACAAATCACGAAAATCATTATGGTAAAAATCGGTACGCCGCTCACCAAAGTTGCTAAGAAAGCTTTGCTGTGCGGATCGGGTGAACTGGGCAAGGAAGTTGCCATTGAGTTGCAGCGTTACGGTGTAGAGGTTATTGCACTGGACCGGTACGAGAACGCACCGGCCATGCAGGTGGCCCACCGCAGTTATGTGCTGTCCATGCTGGACGGGGCCAAACTGCGGGAGATCATTGAGAAGGAAAAGCCCGACATGATTATCCCCGAAGTGGAAGCCATTGCCACCCCTACGCTGGTTGAACTGGAGAAGGAGGGTTACAATGTGATCCCGACGGCCAATGCTACTTTCCTGACGATGAACCGCAAGGGCATCCGTCAGCTGGCACACGAGACGCTCGGCCTGCCCACTTCCAATTACCGTTTTGCCGCTACCCGCGAGGAGTTCGACGCCGCCATCAAGGAAGTCGGCACGCCTTGCGTTGTGAAGCCCATCATGAGTTCCTCCGGTCACGGCCAGAGCGTTTGCAAAACCACCGCCGATGCCGACAAGTGCTGGAACATTGCCCAGGAGGGCGGCCGCGCCGGTGCCGGTGAGGTCATCGTGGAGGGCTTCGTGAAGTTCGACTATGAGATTACCCTGCTCACTGTGCGTCACAGTGCGGGTACCACCTTCCTCAATCCCATCGGCCATCACCAGGTGGACGGCGACTACCGCGAGTCCTGGCAAGCCCAGCCCATGAGCGAGAAGGCTCTTAAACAGGCGCAGGACATTGCCAAGAAGATCACCGACGCCCTGGGCGGTTACGGCATCTTCGGCGTGGAGATGTTCATCTGCGGGGATGAGGTGCTCTTCAGCGAGGTGAGCCCCCGTCCGCACGACACCGGCATGGTGACCATGATTTCCCAGGACCTGAGCGAGTTCGCCCTGCATGCCCGCGCCGTTCTGGGCCTGCCCATCCCGAAGGTGAACTTCTTCGGCCCGTCGGCCTCCAAGGCCATCGTTGTCGAAGGCGACACCACCGAGGTTGTCTTCGAAAACCTGGAAGAAGTCCTGGCCGAACCGGATGTGCAGATTCGTATCTTTGGCAAGCCTTTCATCAAGGGACACCGCCGTATGGGCGTGCTCCTGGCCCGCGCAGAGTCCGTAGAAGCGGCTCTGGAGAAGGTAGAGAAGGCCTACGCCAAGCTGAAAGTTAAGGTACTCTAATTTTGGATTATCCCAAAATATTCCTTACCTTAGCCCAACTAACCATTAAGCCAATTTATTATGGATATCAAGGGAACCAAAACTGAAAAGAACCTGATGGAAGCCTTCGCAGGCGAATCCATGGCTCGCAACAAATACACTTATTACGCCTCCAAAGCCAAGAAAGACGGTTTTGTCCAGATCGCAGCCCTCTTTGAAGAGACCGCTGCGAACGAGAAGGAACACGCCAAAATTTGGTTCAAGTACCTTCATGGCGGTGCTATCGCAGATACCACCGAAAACCTGAAGGATGCCGCCGAAGGCGAAAACTACGAATGGACCGACATGTACGACCGCATGGCCAAGGAAGCCCGCGAAGAAGGCTTCCTTGAAATTGCTGCCAAGTTCGAAATGGTCGGCGCCATTGAAAAGCACCACGAGGAGCGTTATCGTAAGCTTCTGAAGAACATTCAGGACAAGAAGGTGTTCTCCAAGGACGGAGACGCCATCTGGCAGTGCTCCAACTGCGGTCACATTGTGATCGGCAAGAACGCTCCGGAGATTTGCCCTGTCTGCAACCATCCGCAGAGCTATTTCCAGGTACTGGCCCAAAACTACTAGGCTCCTAAACAGCTGCCTGAAAAAACTATGAACTTTCTACGAAGAATCTTCTCATCGAGGATACTCCCGTCGTGGATTATCCTTTTGTGTGATGCCGGTTTAACTGTTTTCTCGGTGTTTGTCGCCTTCATGCTGCGATATTCACCGCAGGAAATGGACGTCAGAGGCCCCGAACTGCTGATGGCCGTTGGTGTCATCCTGG
>Ga0265298_10007324_pt1 | contig 13431 bp, 10 predicted proteins | sample AusTroGonzalo_MG_3_FD_193486 | JGI IMG/M metagenome (GOLD analysis project Ga0265298, IMG submission 193486) | Bovine rumen microbial communities from tropical cattle in Woodstock, Queensland, Australia - Gonzalo_01 | ecosystem: Host-associated > Mammals > Digestive system > Stomach > Rumen ...
AGATCTTTCCCCGGAAGTTCAGCAATGGCAGCCGCCCGCAGATAAAGCGGACCTGATGCTGCTCGTTGCGCACTCGGATGATGAGGTGCTGTGGTTCGGCGGCGCACTGCCACGGTACGCGGGGGAAGAAAAAAAAGTCTGTCAGGTCTGCATGATGGTTCCCTCCATGCCTTACCGCCGTCTGGAGCTGCTGGACAGCCTGTGGCACTGCGGCGTGCGGAATTACCCTGCCTGGAGCAGTTTCCGAGACGCCTTTTCCGCCACGCTGACAAGGCAGTACAAATTATGGAACAAGAACCATGTCTATGATGTTGTCACGGAATGGATCCGGCGTTTCAGGCCGGAGGTGCTGCTGACTCATGACATACAGGGAGAATACGGTCACGGTGCGCACAGGGTCTGTGCGGATGCTGCTATGCATTGCGTGGAACTCGCCGCAAACGCAGAAAAATACCCCAAGTCCGCCAGACAATACGGCACCTGGGGTGTTCCGAAATGCTATATCCACCTGTACAGGGATAATCCGGTCGATATGGACTGGCGTCAACCGCTGAACGCTTTCGGAGGCAAGACGGGTTTCGATGTTGCGGAAGAAGCCTTTAAGTGCCACGTGTCACAGCAAAAAACGGATTATCATGTTGAAGACTGGGGGCCCTGGGACAACAGCCTCTTCGGCTTGTTCCGTTCGTTGGTGGGTCCGGATGAGAAGAAGGATGATTTCTTCGAGAATATCCCCTGATCTCAGTCCGCCGAGGCTGTTTCCTTCTCAAGCGTCAGGAACTTTGTGTTGACCGTGCAGTGCCAGCCGCATATATCGATCTGCGCAAAATCATCAATGATGTCGAAGACTGTAACAGGGGTTCCCAGCGGATATTCTGCCAGCACCCGGTGCTTATCATCCCGTGAGCGGATATTACAGGTATCACGTCCCGTGGTTTTTCCCTTCACGGAAAGCAGTCCGGTCTGAAAATCCGTATGGTCATTGGCAAAGAACTCCAGCGACGAAGTCTTGACGTATCCCCGCCGGCCTTCATGGTCAATAAAGGTCCAGTTCTTCCCGGTGCTGATCACCCGAACTACCCTGTCCAGCCGGCATTGTTCAATCTTCGCCGTAGTAATCTTGGTGTTCGGTTTCATTCGAATCCAGGCATACCCGTTTTTCGGCGCATTAATCACAGCCAGCACCTTATCTGCCGGCGCATCCGTGTTCCAGTGCAGATCCACGGTGTTCACAAGGATATTCTGCCCGTTCAGGGTGATCATGGAGCGTCCGATGCCCATATACACAACCTGCACCTCGGTAACTGTTCCGGTCGTCGGATCCCGGTAGAATGTAGGTGTGTAGCTTCCGTTCCGGGCGTCAGCCCGGGCAAGAAGCGCTTCCCATTCCTCCGCCGTCAGCGGTGCGCGGGTCGGCTCAACCTCGATATCCACTCCACCCTGTCCGGACTCAATCGTAATGCTGCCGTCTTCGTTCTTCTGAATCCCCGCCAGGGGATCCTCGACACCGCTGGTATCCTCGATGGTCATGGCCTCGCCGGAAGATGAGCCGCCGGAGGATGAGCTGCCGGAAGATGAGCCGCCGTCATCATCTTTCATGATGTTATAGGTGGAACCATCCGGTGCGGTATAAATGCCGCGATCCCAATCCCATGTGCCGCCATCCTCATCCCGTTCCACATCTGCCAGTGCGCAGATCCAGACGCACAGAAGGACGCATAGCAGCACGATCCACGCAGAACGGCTTCCTTGTTTCTTCACTGTGCGTCCCTCCTCCGAAAAGTCCTCTTTATCATTTAATGATATCCGATTCTGCCCTGTTTTGTCAATGAAAGTGCAATCTTTTTGTAACAATTACAATGGAAAGGAAGTTCATCCCCTATGAAGATCTCCAAAAAAGACGCCCTGACCTGGTTTCGCTTCTTCGCCGAGTTGCCGGAGGATGAACCGCCCGGCTGCCGCCAGCAGGAAATTGCCCTGTCAGTCTTTGCGCAGATTGAAACCGCCGTGGAATCAAGGCGGCTGGAGGTGCTCAAAGCCATCCCCGGCCTGAAAGCCATCGTTCCCGGTTCGGAAAAAGCCGTTCCCTGGTCGCCGGATCGTCCCGCCTGCACACTTTTTGTTGGCCCGGAGGACCGATTCCCCCGGGGCTGCCGCAGTTGTCTGCTGGGCACTGGTCTCTCCGCCATACGCAAAACCAACCGCTGCAATGCCGCCTGCCCCTTCTGTTACGACTATGGCCTGCTTGATCAGATCGAGCCGATCGGGGAAGGCTTCTGGGAAATCGGCGGCAGCCGCTACCGGGAAGAAGATTTGGATCTCCTTTTTGCCCTGCAGGGAAAGCCCACAGGAATCTCTTATGTCTATCTCGAGCCGTTCATGGAGATCGAAAAGTATTACAGGATCATCCGGCGCTTTCACGACGCAGGTGTTAACCAACACCTCTATACGAATGGCCTGAACGCCACTCCGGAGAATCTCCGTGCGCTCGGGGAAGCCGGACTTGATGAGCTGCGCTTTAACCTCGGTGCCTCCGGAACAGCAGACCGGGTGATCGACGCTATGGCCGCCGCAAAGGATTATATCCCGCAGGTCGGGATCGAAACACCGATGACCCGTGAATTTTTCCGTTCGTTAAGCGCGAAAAAAGACCGTATCCTGAGCACTGGCATTGACTTCATGAACTGTGCCGAACTGCACCTGAATGACAACAATCTCGACAATTACATCGGTGAAAGCCTGTACTACTGCCGCATGGGATATCTGAGCCCGGTTTCCAGCCGGGATCTGACCCTGCAGGTGATGAAAACTGCTGCGGAAGAATCCTGGCCCATCGCCGTGCATGATTGCTCAAACAAAACAAAAATCGCCCGCGACCTGAACCTGGCAGCCCGGGAGGGCGGCTGGTTCGGCCGGAGCGATTACGGCCGGGAAACGACCGGCATTCCCTATGAAGCATTCCTGCCCGCACTGGAAGATGAGAGTCTCATTTTTGCGCAGGAAGAAGAACTGCCCACGGGTTACCGGCCCGGCGAGATTGTGCTGTAAACAGGATCCACATCCAGCGTGGCAAAATAGTCCGCAGCCGTCTCCGCGCGACGGATCAGGCGGAAACCGTCCTCTGCGGTATGAAGGACTTCAGCTCCTCGAAGGCGTCCGTTATAGTTGTACCCCATGGCAGAGCCATGCGCACCCGTATCATGGATTACCAGCAGATCACCCAGGCGGATCTCCGGCAGCGGACGCTCCCAGGCAAACTTGTCATTGTTCTCGCAGAGGCTGCCGGTCACATCATAGATGTGATCCGCCGGCAGCTTCTGTTTGCCGCAAACAGTGATATGATGATACGCGCCATACATTGCCGGGCGCATCAGATTGACTGCCGAAGCGTCCACTCCGATATAATCCCGGTAGATCTTTTTCTCGTGCACAGCATGGGTCACAAGCCAGCCGATCGGTCCCGTCATCCAGCGGCCGAGCTCGGTCTTGATGCCGACGCCGCCCTCCGGGAAGATTTTCTCATATACCTTGCGGACACCGTCGCCCACGGCCTCAATGTCCGTTTCCTTTTCGTCCGGCCGGTACGGGATGCCGATCCCGCCGCTGAGGTCCACGAATGCAAACCGCAGACCGAATTCCGCCGCCAGATCCCTGCCCAGAACCATCAGCTGCTCCGAAAGGTGCGGGAAATACGCTGCGTCTGTCGTATTGGAGCTCAGGAAAGCATGCAGGCCGAAAGCGGTCACCCCCTGCGCCTTCAGAATGCCGAGGCCTTCCTTCAGCTGGGCATAAGTGAAGCCGTATTTCGCCTCGCCGGGATTTCCCATGATCGTATTGCCGATGGAGAAGTTTCCGCCGGGATTGTAGCGCAGGCATACACATGCCGGGATACCCCCGTGAGTCCTCAGCGTCTCGATATCTGAAATATCATCCAGATTAATATAAGCGCCGAGGGCCCGGGCCTGGGCAAACTCTTCCGGCGGCATAGCATTCGCACTCAGGATGATCTCATCCCCGGAAAACCCGCAGGCTCCCGCCAGTGTCAGTTCCGTAGCGGAAGAGCAGTCCAGCCCGCAACCTTCCTCCTTCAGGATCCGGAGAATCGCCGGGTTTGGCAGCGCCTTGACAGCAAAGTATTCCCGGAAGTCCGCGCACCAGGCAAAGGCCGCGTTCAGGCGACGAGCCCGGTTGCGCAGGCCTTCCTCGTCATACAGATGGAAAGGCGTCGGAAACTGCTGCGCCGCCCGCTCAAAGACTTCATCACTCAGGCTGAAATTCGGCATAATGTCCACTCCTTTTATTTCAACTCAAAACTGACGGCATCCGCCAGATTCCCGTCCACATAATACGCCATCTGATATTCTCCCCGGGGGTACCCACTCTGATCCAGCGACCAGGTCAGTCCGGACTCTGTCAGAGGGATAAACCAGACATCTTCTTTCATATATTCCGGTGCATACAGCCACGAAGATTCATAGCGGTAAACATTTCCTTCCGGATCAGTAAGCGTCACCAGCAGAGTCCTGTCAGGCAGGTTCTCATCCACCTCATAGGACGAAGCGGAATAGAAATAGGCTCTTCCGCTGCGCAGCATTTCCTCCGTAACCTCTGTCACCGGTACAGGTATATCTCCGTCCTTTGCGTCCGCCGCCATTTCAGCAACCGCGGTCCTGATCGGATGGAAATCGTAATCCGTCAGTTTCTGTGCCGGCGGAATCACCATTACTTCAAATTGTTCCGGCAGATCGGATGGACTCTGAGCTGATGCGAGAATTCCGGCAATATAAACCCGTCCGGGAGTCAGTATTGCACTGAAAACGCGATGATTTGTCTCTGCGGGATAGAAGTTCAGATAATCATTTGCCGTATCCGCAAGAATCAGGTAAAGATTTTCTCCTTCCGCCTTTTCCGGCAGAGTCATTGCAGACCAGTCGATTGTCACATAGTTCTTTTCCATCGTCACGCTGAACCCTTCCGGCGGATCACCCCAGGAAGCAAGGTTGACCAGAAGCGTTCCGGCTTCCGACATGCAGCGTACGATTTCCTCTGCCGGCATTGCCAGCACCCGGTTCGAACCTTCTGCGTATTCCGCGAATACAATACCGGCCAGTTCACCTTTTGAATTCAGTACGGCAGTTCCCGGAAGAACGGTATCCTCCAAATCCAGCAACAGCGCACGGCAGTTTCGCCATTGCAGAGAAGCCGCACTCAGCACCTTTGTGTCTGTGCGGCCGCCGGCTTCATTTCCGGAACGCACAATGCAGTCGGAAGCCTGTGCGCTGTCTCCAAAAGGCATCATCGGCCAGGGAGCCCACACGGAAAGATTCCTGCTCGTATCATAAAAGACCATTGCCACCGCTCCGGTACTGTCCGGAATTACAGCTTCAACTTTCCACTCGTTCTGTCCGTCCGAAATCGTCAGACCGTCTGTTCTTTGGGGCAGCAGCGCTGGGGATGTTACCAGCATGCCGTCCATCGTCTGTACCGCCGCAGTGATCCAGATCCTGCCTTCATCGTTCGTCTGCCAGATGTCCAGAAGGTTCGCTTCACGCCCGTCCGTCGCGTCCGTCCCCGGTGTCTCTGTATCCGCTGCATCTCCCTGGGCGCCGGTGCAGCAGAACATCAGTAGCAGCACTCCCATCAGAGCCAAAAGTCTCTTCATCTTAACCCTTCACTCTCCACATTTCACTTTGACAAACCGTTTCCCCTGTTTTTCACCCGAAGGGGCACAAGGGATTCGTGGTGCCCTCATTATTCTTTGTATTCCTGCAAAGAAACCGATACCATCCGGCTGACGCCCTGTTCCTCCATCGCAACACCGTACAGGCCGTTTGCCCGCTCCATGGTTCCTTTCCGGTGAGTGATGACCACAAATTGTGTATCGGCAGAGTATTCCGCCAGGTAATCAGCAAAGTATCCGATATTCGCATCGTCCAGTGCCGCTTCAATTTCATCGAGAATACAGAAGGGTGTCGGTTTCAGCTTCAGCGTCGCGAACAGGATCGCAATTGCCGTCAGCGTCCGTTCTCCGCCGCTCAGCAGGCTCAGCAGCTGAAGCTTCTTTCCCGGTGGCTGGGCATTGACTTCGATGGCACAGTTCAGCGGATCGTTCGGATCCATCAGAATCAGCTCCGCATGGCCGCCGCCGAACAGGCGTTCAAACGTCTCCGAAAAGAAACCCTGCAGCAGTGTGAACTGTTCCACAAACGTTTCCTTCATCCGGGCAAGCAGTCGGGCAATCAGGTCCCGCAAATCCTTTTCCGCCTTTTCCAGGTCTTCCCGCTGCATACTCATCTCGTCAAACCGTGCCTTGGTCGACGCATATTCTTCTACGGCGCGGACATTGACCGGCCCCAATGCCCGGATCTCCGCACTCAACTGCGCAGCTTCCCGATCTGCCTCGGTCAGGCTGAAACCTTCCTTCATGCGGAATTCTTCCGCTCCTGCATAGGTAACCTCGTAGGTATTCCAGATCCGGTCACGTAACGCCTTCAGGTCGCCTTCCGTGCGGGCCCGGCTCAGCTCCAGCCGATGAGCCTTGTCCCCGTCCCGCTGGCGGCTCTGATGCAAGCCCTCGATTTCCGAGAGCAGTTCTCGCAGCTGTTCCTGCCGGGCGCTCCGGTTTTCTTCCAGCGAGCGGGAGATCTGCTCCCGCCGTGCCTGCTCCAGGCGACCTGTTTCCAACGCCTTCCCGGCGGAAGCTGCTTTCTCCAGATCCTTCGCATCCTCCGCTTCCATCTCTGCCAGCTGTCTCTGCCGACGTTCCTGCTCCTGCTCCATGCGTTTGCGATCCTGTTCATAGCGCGCCCGGTCACGTTGCAGAGTCTCAAGTTCATGCCGCAGGTCATTCACTTCCAGCGTCAGCCGTACCGTCTCCTCGGACTGTTCCTCGGCTTTCTGCCGTGCCTCAGTCAATGCTTGCTGCAATCCTGCGGTCCGTGCTTCCATCTCCTCGCGGTCTTTGTCGGTCTGCTCGGTGCTGTCCGTCGCCATGGAAAGCTGCTCCTTGATCTGCATCATGGATTCCATCAGCTGTTCCCGCGCGGCCTCGGATTCGCTCAGCCGCATGCCGTGAGTCCGCTGTTCATCCTCGGCATTCTGTACGCGCTCGGTCTCCCGCGCAACGGCAATCTCTTGCTGATGAAGCTGTTCCAAAGCTTCCGCGGCACTCCCCTTCAGCTCGTCCTTGCGCTTCTGTCCGTCCTGCATCTGCTTCAGCAGCTCTTCCAGTTTCTGCTGTCCGGCCGCAAGTTTCTCCGTCAGTTCCTTCAGCTCTCTTTCCCGGGTGAACAGATTCACCGACCGAGACGATACAGATCCGCCGGTCATGGAACCGCCCGAGTGCATCACATCACCTTTCAGCGTGACAAGGCGGAAAGCATGCCCTCCCCTGCGCATAATCGGAATACCACTGTCCAGATCCTCCGCGACCACCGTCCGGCCCAGCAGGTTCTCCACAATCCCACGGTACTTCCTGTCGCACTGAACCAGTTCCGAGGCGATCCCCAGACATCCGGGCATTTTCAGCACGCTGCGTTCCTCTTCCGTCAGCAGCCTCGATCCCACTGAGCTCATCGGCAGGAAGGTAGCCCGGCCCAGATGATTCTCCCGCAAAAACTCAATCAGTGCCTTCGCGGTTTCCTCATCCTCGGTCACTACGTGCTGCATCGAGGCACCCAGCACCATATCCATCGCCGTCTCATACTTTTCCGGTACGGAAATCAGCTGACTCAGCGGGCCGTGAACCCGATTCATGTTCTTTTCCCGGGCATATTTGACTACTGTCCGGACGGAATGGGAATAACCCTCCATTTCGCGGCTCATTTCATCGAGAATCTTCTGCCGGCTTTCCATATCCCGCATTTCCGCAAGCTTCCGGTCATAGGATGCACGGGCTTCGATGACCTCCGCATCCGCCTTTTCCAGGCGTGCCCGCTCCGCCTGCAGGGAACCGGCCAGGCGATCCTGCTCCGCTGTCTCTGCGTCCAGCCGCTGCTGAGCGTCTCTGACAGCTGCTTCCAGGCTCTTCCCTGTCTCGCGCATTTCCGCACAGGAAACCGTCAGCTCTTCCAGCCGGCTTTCCATCGTCGTCAGCATGGTATTCAGCCTTGTCTGGTCGCTCAGAGCTGCCGCGCGGCGGTTCATCGCGTCCATCATGGCATTCTTATGCGCTTCCAGGGCGGTTTCCCGCTCGTTTTCCTCCGTGCGGGCTTTCTGTTCCGCTTCCTTTGCCGTCTCCAGCTGACCGGTCAGTTTCTCCAGCGTCTCGCTCCGCAGTTCGGTTCCGCCATCGGAGTCCGCAGCCATCGCGTCCAGCTCAGCCATGCGTTCCTCTGCCGCCTTTGACTCTTCCGTGATCCGCAGGCGATCCTCCTCACGGCGTTGCCGTCGCTCCTCAATCTCCCTGGCCGCGTTCTCCGCCCGGTGCAATGCCTCCATGCCTTCCATCAGAGCAGTATGTGCCCCGGTGATCTTTTCTTCCAGGTCCTCGATCTCAGCCTGTCGGGCATCCCGCAATTCCGTCTTCTCCCGGATCGTGTCTTCCGTCTGCGCCAGGATCGTTTGAATTGTCTGCAGATCGGCATCCGATTCCCGCAGTTTCGCTTCCATCTTATCGCTTCGCACAAGAAACAGGTTCAAATCCAGCACCTTCAGTCGCGCGGACAGATCCAGATATTCCCGGGCATTCTTCGCATCCTCTTCCAGAGGCCCCAGCTGGCGTTTCATTTCCTCCAGCAGATCATCCACCCGGGCGATATTTTCCAGCGTACGAGCCAGTTTCCGGTCCGCTTCTTCCTTGCGGGCACGGAATTTGACGATACCGGCCGCCTCTTCGAATACCTGGCGGCGGTCCTCGCCCTTACGGCTCAGAATCTCGTCAATCCGCCCCTGGCCGATTATGGAATACCCTTCTTTGCCGATACCCGTGTCCCGGAACAGGTCTACCACGTCCTTCAGGCGGCATCCGGAACGGTTCAGATAATACTCACTTTCACCGCTGCGATAGACCCGGCGGGTGACCATTACCTCCGAATAGTCCAGCGGCAGACTCCTGTCCTCATTGTCAAACACCAGGGAAACCTCGCAGTAGCCCAGAGGTTTACGCCGCTGAGTCCCGCCGAAGATTACGTCCTGCATGCTGGCACCGCGAAGGATCCGCGCATTCTGCTCCCCGAGCACCCAGCGCACGGCATCGGCAATATTGCTCTTTCCGGATCCGTTTGGCCCAACAATCGCGGTAATGCCTTCCTTCAGCACGATCTCGGTCCGCTCTGCAAAGGACTTGAATCCGTACAGTTCCAGCTTCTTAAGACGCATTGGTTTCCCCTTTCTGGCAGGCACTCCCCGCCGATTGCATGAACGCTTTATTATATCATGAACGGTTCCGCGGCACAAACTCCCGACAGGGAAAAAACAACGAAAATAACGGTTGACTTTCACTCACGGCCCGCTACAATAGTGCCATAACTTTTTTATTGTTTGGATGAGGTTATTATGCGTTCACGGTTCCTTTCGCGGTATATAGGCAGCAAAGCCTTTTATAGAAATGTTCTGATCCTCCTGATCCCCATCATCATCCAGCAGTTTATCACTAACTTTGTCTCTCTGCTGGACAACGTGATGGTCGGGAGTCTGGGGACGGAAGCTATTTCCGCCGCATCAATCGCCAATCAGATCATGATGGTCTTCTGTCTGGCCATCTTCGGCGGGCTCAGCGGCGCAAGCATCTTCGGCGCCCAGTTCTTTGGCAAGGGCGATATGGACGGCATGCGCTATACCTTCCGCTTCAAGATCATCTTCGCGATTCTGTGCAGCGCGGTCGCCATTCTCATCTATATCGTCTGGGGCGAAGCGTTCATCGCCTCTTTCCTGAAGGGGGAAAGTAACGGCAGCGATCTGGACCTGACCCTGCGCAGCGGCTGCGCCTATCTGGATATCATGCTCTGGGGGCTGCCGGCCTTTGCGCTGGTACAGGTCTATGCGGGCACCCTGCGGGAAGCCGGTGAAACACGGGCGCCCATGTTTGCGGGCATCTGTGCAATCCTGACAAACCTCTTCGGCAACTGGGTCCTGATTTTCGGACACCTCGGCGCCCCCGCTCTCGGAGTTGAAGGCGCTGCCATCGCCACCGTCATCTCCCGCTGGGTCGAACTGCTTATTGTCGCGGTCTTTGCCCACAGGCATGAAGACCGTTATCCCTTCTTCGCCGGCGCATACAAAAGTCTCTATGTCCCGGGAAAACTTGCCGGCCGCATCACACGCACCGGCGCCCCCCTGCTCATCAACGAAATCCTCTGGTCTCTGGGGATGACCTTTATCAACCAATTCTATTCCTCCCGCGGGCTAAACGCGGTGGCCGCCCTGAACATTACCGGTACGGCCTGGAACCTTTTCTGCGTCATCATGTTTGCCATGGGCAGCGCCGTATCAATCATGGTCGGCCAGCGTCTCGGCGCCGGGCAGATGGAAGAAGCCCGGGATGTGGACCGGAAACTGATCTTCCTGACGGAGATCATCCATATAATCATCGGTATAGCCATGATCCTCACATCCTCCCTTGTCCCGAAACTGTACAATGTCGGTCCGGAGGTGCAGGATCTGACCCGGCTGATGCTGATCATTGCAGGTCTCTCCCTGCCCATTCATTCCTTTGCCCACGTTACTTACTTCACAATCCGTTCCGGCGGACGTACGGTCATCACATTCTTCTTCGACGCACTCTATACCTGGGTGGTCACTGTAACAGCTGCCTTTCTTCTGACCCGCTTCACGGACTGGTCCATCGTCCAGATCTACTGTTGCATCCAGTTCATTGATATCCTTAAGGTTATCATCGGCCTCATCATGCTCCGTTCCGATTTCTGGGCAAGAAATGTTGTGAATGATTAATTCTCCTCAACGCTCAACAGTATTTCCCCCTGCCGTAGCCGAAGGGGGTCAAGGGGGCGACCGGAAAGCCCTCCTGTTCTGTGAAATAAAAAAGCTGCTTCGGCATCTGATCCGAAGCAGTTTTTATTATTCTACCGTATAGGGCATCAGCGCGATGGCACGTGCGCGCTTGATAGCCTCGCTCAGCTGACGCTGATGCTTGGCACAGTTGCCGCTCATCCGGCGGGGCAGGATCTTGCCACGCTCGTTGGTGAAGCGGCGCAGACGATTGATATCCTTGTAATCGATATATTCGATCTTATCTACGCAGAAACTGCAAACCTTCCGGCGGGGACGGCGTCCTCCGCGGGGGCGCGGCCTTCTTTCGCCACGATCTTCAGACATAGGGCTTAACCTCCTTACACTTGAGCGTTAGAACGGCAGCTCGTCGGTTTCCACAGCTGTGAAACCGGCTGCCGGGGTTTCTGCAGAGGGAGCAGGAACAGGAGTCGGTGCGGAAGCTGTATAGTTTCCGCTGTTTCCTGAATCATTCCGGGAAGATGCAAATTCGACTTCATCCGCTGTAACTTCCAGGCTGGCGCGCATCACGCCATCGCTGCCTGTATAGGTCTGAACACTGACCGGTCCGACCACAACGATTTTCTGTCCTTTAGAAAAATACTTTGCACAGAATTCTCCCCGTTCACGCCACGCGGTCACGCGGAAGAAATCCGCCTCGGGCTGACCGTTCTGGTCATCCCGGCGTCCTCTCCGGTTCACCGCAACAGTGAAAGAGCAGACGTTGACGCCTGTGGATGTAGTTCTCAGCTCAGGATCACGGGTCAGATTCCCGATGATAATCAGCTTGTTCATGCATTTCTCTCCTTACTCTGCATCAGCGGGAGCTTCTTCAGCAGCAGGGGCGACTTCTTCAGCAGGAGCGGCCTCAGCAGCAGGAGCAGTCTCCACAGGAGCGGCTTCCTCGGCGGGAGCAGCAACGGGAGCCGGGCGTTCGGCACGGGGCTTCACAGAGTGCTTCTTCTCGACCAGCTTGATCACGAGGTAACGAAGCACGTTCTCGTTGATCTGCAGGTTACGCTCGAGTTCGCGGGGCAGTTCGACCGGCGCCGTAAAGGTCACCAGCACGTACCAGCCTTCGGTCTTGTAGTCGATCGCATAGGCCAGCTTGCGCTTTCCCCATGTTTCATCGACCTTTTCGATCTCACCACCGTTGTTGGCGATCAGTGCGGAAACCTTCTCAATCAGTTCCTTCCGGGCGGCTTCCTCCAGATCGGCGTCAATGATGTAGATCATTTCATACCTGTTCATCATTCTTTCACCTCCTCACGGACTATTGGCGCTGCTTCCTGCAGCGCAAGGATGTGCCGAGATGGTATTATATCAGAGCGTTCAAAGCTTTGCAAGCTTTTTTGGACAAATATCAGTAAATATAATATACTCATCTTTAAGTAGTAAAGCCGGATGAAATTATACACATGGATCCGGCCGAAGGAAATCAGGCAAAGGTATCGGACCAAAGGGGTCTTAGCTCCTCCCTCGAAAGGCCGAAAAGAGTTAAGGGGGCGATCGGAAAGCTCTCTTGGAAAGGAGTATACAAATGTCAGTTCCCCGTCCCCGCGCGCCGGCCGGTAACACAGCTACCGGTTGGCTGAAAGTGCTGGCGCTGGTATTTATGTTCATTGACCATGCGGGCAAAGTTCTCTTTTACAATATGCAGGAGATGCGGATCATCGGCCGGATCGCATTCCCATTGTATGTGTGGTGCATGATCGTCGGGTTCTACCATACCCGATGTGTCTGGAAATACCTGCTGCGCGTGCTGCTAACCGGTCTGATTAGTCAGCCGCTCTACGTTGTTGCGCTCAATCATCGCTGGAATGAACCGAATATCTTCCTGACCCTGTTCCTTGGTCTGTGTGCGCTCTGGGGCATCCGGGAAAAGAAATACGGAAGCCAAATCTGGGCTCCCGCAATTGCGATCATGTTAGCCACAATCCTCAACGCCAACTATGGCTGGCAGGGGGTTCTTCTGTTCATTCTGCTCTATGCCGTTCAGGACAGCCGCCCGGGTATCGCCGCAGTCATGGTGGCCTATTTCATGTTCTGGGGGGCTTCCTACAGCGTAACCAAAAGCTTTTTCGGCATCCGGATCGCGCTTGATGAACTGCCGGCGTTCATTTCCCGGCCGTTGTCTCCTTTCCTTCGGATGGAAGCTTATGCACTGCTCTCGCTTCCGCTGATCCTGATTCGCTTCCCGAAGGATCTGAAACTGCCCAAATGGCTGGGCTACGCCTTGTACCCTACCCACCTGGTTCTTCTGATCATCCTGAAAGCGTTCATGGGCGTATGACAACCCGGCATCGGTCGATCCCATAATAGAGCATACAAGCCGCGGTTTCCGCCGTAATCCGTTCTCCGGCGATCACCACCGGCACCGCAGGCGGACAGCCGGCGGACGCGTCTGCCAGCACCTGACCGATTGCCTGTTCCACAGCCACCTCCCGGGATGATGACAGCATTGCCTCACGGATGCTCATGATC
>Ga0265298_10007325_pt1 | contig 13430 bp, 8 predicted proteins | sample AusTroGonzalo_MG_3_FD_193486 | JGI IMG/M metagenome (GOLD analysis project Ga0265298, IMG submission 193486) | Bovine rumen microbial communities from tropical cattle in Woodstock, Queensland, Australia - Gonzalo_01 | ecosystem: Host-associated > Mammals > Digestive system > Stomach > Rumen ...
GACAATGGATGGTGATACTCCATTATCTGATTTTGAATTTAATAAGATTGTAAATAATGAAACTGTACCAGCTACAGTTAAAGTAGCTGCTATCAATACCGCATCGCTTGCTAAGTACAAACGTATTTATAGTGAAATTACAAATCCTTATAATGATACTACAGAAGTAAGGGATACTATTGCTACAAGTACTGTTTCAGGTAGTGATGCATTTAATACTTACGACCCAGCTTCTAAAGAATACTTAGGTAGTGCTTTACAGGCAGCTTATGAAGTTCCTCTTGCTTACTGGCAATATAAGACTGAGCCTACTTGGTATAAAAAATATATTGGTATTGTTATTGACCGTGTAAATGATATGAGAGACAATCTTAATGGCTCTAATACTCGTACAATCTTCAATAATAAAGACCAACACTATTGGGCAGGTATGGGTGAAGATGGATATAATGATCCAAAATCTACAAAGCCATTTAACTCAGATGATAATACTTACAAATATAGTGATGCTGAATTATTATCTATAAGAACATACTTAAATGCTATTACAGATAATGCTGAAAGTGCACAAAATATAAACTCTACAGTTGGTTTGCTTCTTAAAGCTGCAAAAGAAACTCAGGAACGTTTACTTAAAGTAGAAGCTTCTACATTCGGTGCTGATGCGCCTACAATTCCTGGACAGACTAAGAATTTTGTATTCCCAGAAACTCCAGACGTAACTCCTGAAGCTACTCACCTTGGTTTGAACCGTTTAATTCGTGCAATGGCTATAGAACTCTATGGTACTGCAAACCCAGATGATAAAAAACTTGGTGATGTTATTGAATCAAATAACACAAGTACAACTCTTTCAAGAATTGATGAACTTGAAACTGAGCTTGAAGGTAAAACATTTGATACTGGTGTAGATACTGATGCAGCTGACAACAAACTTGACATCTCATCTGCTACTTATCCATACGCAGTAAATTATGAAACTGCACATGGTGGTGTAACTACTCCAGATGAAGCAAATAAAGATATTTATATCCCAATTGTAATTGGTGAGAAATTAACTTACCATAGCAAATTACATAACACAGACCTCGAAGTTAAAGATTCAGATATTCTTTATTACCTCAATAAGAATGACGTAAATGGTACTTACGTAGAATACACAGGCTCTAGAACAGATATTCAGATTCCTGAAGATGGTGATGAGCTTTATATTAAAGAAACATTTGTTGATGTTCTTGGTAATAAAGACCCACTTGATGGACGTAGCCCTAAAGAAAATGAATCTGAAAACTCAGAAAATCATGGAACTTGGACAAAGATTCACTATGAAAAAGATGCCGACTTTGAACAGAAAGACGGTAAGTTCATAGCTGATACTCCACATAATATTGTTCCAGAAAACGTTCGTGATAAGTTTAATGGTACTATAGATGCTATATCTCGTATCTGTACAAAGGTAAATGCTCTTACTTACTCAATCAATGGTAAAGATAATATCAATGCTACTCCTGAAAGATTGAATACTATCAGAAATAATATTGAGACATTGATTAAAGAAGCTTACTTTGATGGCGCTCCAGAAACAACTGTTACTAAGGCTACAAATGATAGTCCTGCAGTTGCAACAACAGATGTTCTCGATGTTTCTCAAGCATATGTTGATGAGGACCTCGACCATACAGATACTGACAGAACTAGATTCCATCAGCCTTCTCAGCCATATGCTGATAAGAAAGCACATGATGGAAAAGGTAAAGACTATACAGGCTTATCTCGTTTTGACCAGTTATCTAAAGACTTGTATGATTATGTTATTGACGGATTCAAGGATTCAAAAGACACAATCTATACAAATACAAATTATAATAATAATGGCGGTGAAGGTGATGGTGATTATAGCCACAAATCTATCCAGTACACTTCTGCTGATGATGTAGCTAATAAAGGTGCATCTAAGAAACAGGTACTTGTTGGTCGTACATTTAACGGAAAACAGTTACTCGTTGACAGTGCAGATGGTTCAAATGGTGCAGACGTAACAAGCTTCAATCAAACTCACTCTGATACAGGACTTCCTAAGTCATTCCATATCAATGTACCAGATTCTATTGAAGAATACAACTATGCATCTATTATTGATATTCTTATCGATGCTCTTGGTACTGGATATTTCAGACACCAGATTAGTGAAGATGTAGGTACAACTAAGGAAGAACTTAGACCTACTGAGACGCTCACTAACCGTATTGAAAATATTGAAAAAGCTCTTGATAACGTAGCTCACAAGCTTTCTCAGAAGAGCTTCTTTGAACTTGATACAGTTAAAGACCACGAATCACAAGAATTATTTGAGGATAGCGAAAGCAATAAGACATATTCTATCGAAAGCTTTATTACTCATCTCAATAAATGGCTTGGATTATCAACTTTAAGTAATACTCAAACAAATTGGGATACAAGCATTTCTGCTGAAGTTGCATGCGGCTATGTACAGAATGACGCAACTATGCATGATCATTACTTCTTAGTAACTGGTGATGAATATGTTGATAATAATGATAATACACATAAGGTAGAAGAAAATGAAGTATTCTATGTTATGGATACTACTACTAAAGAGTATCATGAAGCTTCAGAAGCTGAAATTGCAGCAGGTAACTACTTATTTGTTAAACGCTCAATTGCTGATAATACTGATTACTTAAATACTGATGCTCCTATTATCAACTCAAACTATGTTATTAAGCAGTTATTAAAGAGACTTCGCAAAGAAGAATCTTATTATAAAGTACTTAAGTCTATCTTAGGTACAGACTATGATATCGAGAAAGCTGCAAATAGCGTTCAGATAGTAATTGACCCAACAACTGGTATGCAGAAAATTGAAGGTCAGTCTACCTATAATCTTACAGATGATATTAAGGACCTTCTTCTTACAATTTATGGCGTTGATGAAAGAACTTCTAAGAATGGTATTCAGACTACTTATGAGCACCGTTCAAATATTGACACAAATAAATATATTACTGCTCATTGTTGGAAAAAAGAAGGCGCTGGAACAGACGAATCAAAATCAACAGTTTATACTTCAGTAAGAATTGCTGTTGGTTCAACTATCTGGTCAACTCCTGCATTTAATCAGTATGAAAATCCTAATAGTCCTGACAGAGTTGGTACTATTGCAGAAATCGGTAATGACTCAATTACTGATAACAATGGCATAGTATACTTAAGATATGCTGCTGGTGATGTTACAGAATCTAACGATAATTCAAATACACGCTTTACAGGTAATGCTGAAGTAAGAAATATTATTGACGATATTGTTAAAGAAGCTTACTATGTACCAGACCCAATAAAATACCATTCAACTGTAAAACATACAGATAATAATGGTACTATTGTTGATACATATACTGAGGACACTACTCATCCAGTAGACTCAAAAGATGTAGGATATATTGAAAATAGCACATACTATGACTTTGATAAACGTGATTATCACTACGACTATGAGCATGATTCTGATGCTGCTGAGGGTGGTGCTACTGGTAAAGCAATTGGTTATCAAAACCGTGATTCATTGTTCCGTGATTATAAGGGACATGATGACCAGAGCGAATACAAGAACTACAGACGTTCTCGTTTCGAAGTTCTTGAAGACGAAATTCGCCACTTGAGAAGCTTCCTTGGTCTCAATGAAATTATTGGAAATAATAACATTGGTGATGAAAAAGCTGCAGAAACTGCTTATGGTGGTAAGTTCTATGGTACTGGTGATACAAGCTTAGCAGGACATAAGTTCTCGGGAGATGCTACTCGTAATGGTAACTTCTTCCTTAAGCAAGACGCTGCACATGCTGATAATAATACAAAAGCTGAGTCAAATCTCTTAACAATGGTATTTAATATCAGTAATGCTTTAAGAGATATAAGCCGTGAACTTGGTACAGAAACTGACGTACGTGGCATTGCATATTCAAACTTCAGTCAGCTTAATAAAGAACGTGAAAATACAATTTATGAACGTTTGGCTGCATGTGAAGACCTTCTTGGAAACTTATTAGGTATAGCAAATCCTACTCCTAATAAAGAAGAAGATGTTGAAGATGATAATGCTGACGGTACATTAAATATTCAGTGGGTAGAGGAGTAAAGTCTAAAAAGTTCCTAGGATTTGTCTTAGGAACTTTTGACTAATTTCATTATGAGTAAAACAACAACATACATAGTTTCAAATAATACAGAACTTGAAAATAGAAATAGCGAATATAAGTACACTCCTGGAAGTTCAACCTTCGAAATTCCTTTTGGTGATATAGATAGCGGAATTAAAAAAATAGAAAATCCGAGTGCTGCTAATGGAGCTGTAGTTACTCAAGTAAGTAGTGATAACACTAATAAAAAAATTATTGTTACCCCTGGCGCTTCAGTAAAAACTTCTGGAAAATCATATAATACTGTTATTAAATATAATATAACATATAATCAAAAAGATGATAAGGATAATTTTATTACTAAAGTAGCATATAGCAAAGTAATATTTGCTGTTAGCATGCTTGGTAACGTTAGCCAGTGTATAATGACTGCACATAACGGAAAATTAAGACCTGACGAATATATTGGTGTTCATCCAGAAGATAATGACCTTGAGTCACTCGTTACTAAAAAATCTTTAATCAGTAACTTAAAAGAATTCGGTAGTCAGGTATCTAGTAAAATTGGCTCAGCTTCTGCTCTCTCAATCAACTATAACCTTAATGGTGGTCATTGGGATGAAGGTTTTGAGCCTCGTTATACATTTGTTAACTCTACAGGTTATACAGCTAAAGCTCCAAAAAAATTAGGTTATGTATTTGCTGGATGGAATGTATATCCAGCTTCTGGAACTGAAGGCACAGAGCCTGCTGAAGCTGACAGACTTTACTCAGCTAATGCTACTGGAGCTGTTATTGAAGTTGGAACTACTCAAAATATCACTGCTTATGCGCAATGGACACCTATTGTATATAATGTTGTGTTCAATGATAAAGATGGCAATGCTATAGTAAATCAAAACTTTACATATGGCTCTAATGCAACTGCATCTGGTATTGCTAAACCTGATGCTGCTGCTGGTTATGAATTCACAAATAACTATAAAATCATTGGATTAAATGACCAAGAAGTTGTATATGATATAACTAAAAAATTAGATAGAGTATATGACTTAGTAAAAACAGACCATGAAACTGGAATTCCGACATTTACTCTTACTCCGATATTTGCTCCAAAAAAATATAGTATAAGCTATAACACTGATGGTGGTGTATTGGAAACAAATAATCCTTCTGATACTTATACATATGGAACATCTTTTGTATTACCAACACCTATTAAGCCAGGATATAGCTTTAATGGTTGGACAGCTACTAATACAAGTAATAACTTTGTTCAGCAAAGAGTTATTAGTCCTTCTGATTTAGTGGATATAAGCACTTCTACATTAGAATTAAAAGCAGTATGGACAAAGAATAATTATCATTTTGAATTTGATACTCAGGGTGGCATACTAAAAGATGGCACTCTCATATATGTAGTTCCAAATGCAACATATACTGTAGATAATCCTACTAGAGAAGGATATACATTTAATGGCTGGAGTTGTGAATCTAATAAGGCTACTTGTACAAAAAATAATGATAATAAGTCATATACTATAAAAGTTAAAGATAAAGTTGATACCGATATAATCTTAAAGGCAAACTGGAAAGCAGTTCAGGTAGCTGTTAAAATAGAATATTGGTATGAATCATTAAATACAAATCGTTTACCAAGCGAAACAGCTAGCCTAGTTAATACTATTTATAATTTAAGCGTTACTAAGCCGCTTGAGTTTGGCGCTAATAAAGAATCCGCAATTACTGGAAGTGAACTCAAGGTTACAAACTCTAATGGTGTTATTAATATTGAAGGAACAACTGGTGTAAACAATACAGTTACAGAAACAATTACGCCTGAAGCTGGTTTTGATTTTGTCAACTATAGCATTTCAGATAATAGTATCGTTAACGCAAATGGTACATCTGTTATAAAACTCTATTTCTCAAGAAAACCTGTTTATTATACAGTTTCTGATAAGTACTACAATGGTACATCTGCAACAGATGCACCTGAAAGTCATGTACGCCAAATCAATAGTATGACGAGAATTAGCGCTCTTTATGGACAGCCTATAACTGTAAATTGCTATTTTGGTACAAATAATCCGGCTAATGGTTATATTGCTGATAAAAATAGCATTACAAAAATACTTACAGACCTTAATAATCCTACTCCTTTTGAGTTTACTTATACTAGAAAAGAGTTCTTAGTTAAGTTTGATGTTAATAATACCGGAACTTGGAAAATAAATGATAGTAATATTCTTGGTAATATCTATTCTACAACTGCAAAATATGGACAAGAAATCAACTTACCAGTAGTTACTGAGGATACATCTGTAAACTCAAGTAGCTGGTATAAGAATGGAGTGTCTATTGAAGCAGAAGCGACAGCTGTTACAATTACGGAAGATACAAGCTTTGTTCGAATTGTAAATGATTATACAAAATATACTATAGAATTATCAGATAAAGAATCAGGTGCATGGAATTATGATTCGGCTAGCATTTCTGCGGGTAGTTCTCGCTCTCTAACAGGGCTAACAATCAATGATTTCCCTTACTACTTAAAGCCAGCTACAAAGACAGGTTTCTCTTTTGTAAGATGGGAATACTCTCTAAACAATTCTACATGGTCTAGCTTAGGCAGTGAAACTATATCTGCATCTATAATGAAGAAGGCTAATAACAATAGACTCTATGTTAAGGCAATCTTTAGCATTGATGAGCCAAAGATTAGCGAAATTACAGTAGGCGCTAATACCAGTACAAATATACCATTAAATATTACTAAAAATGACTCAACTAATGCTATCTATTGTTTAATTCATCATGAAAACTCAGAGATAGAAGATACAGGACTGGGACCTGAATTATTAATAAGAAATGGTAAATATAATCTCGATCCTAATGGTCTAGCAAATAATGATAGAGTTTTAATCACACCCGCAAGAAAAGAAGGTAGTAAAATTAAAGATACAGGTAAGCCTTGGTATGGTACAGTTAAAATAAATAACAATACTATAACATTAGACTTAATTCCGTTATATACAACCTTATCTAAAGATACAGATACCACTTATGTAAATGCAACAGATAAAAAAGCTGGGCTTATGTCAGCTGAGGATAAGTCTAAGCTTAATGATATACAGCCTAATGCTACAAGTACTTCCGCAACATCTAGCTCTGATAACTTTGCTGATACAACAAGTATAAAAACTTCTGATGATACTACGGCTGATGCTAATGCGAAAACAACAGCATATGACATTGGTACTGTAACACCTGCCGCAACTGGAGCAACATTTACATTCAAAGGTAAAGATACCCAGTATGGTAAAGCCTCTGCCAGCAAATATGGTCTTGTAAAACTTGGAAATGATGAGAAACTTGGCGATTTTGATGATGGTTCTAATAAGACTCAAATCTACCCAGTTAAAACAACAGACGATGGTAAGCTCGGAGTTTATGTACCTTGGACAGACGCGCAGGCCTTACCAGTAACACGTCTTGCTGTATCTGATACAGATAATGCAAATTCACATAGTGCCGTTAGTTCAGGTCCAGTTTATATTAATACTTATGATACTAAGGGTACGGTCAAAACACATACTGGTGCTATTAGTATTGAAGGAACTGACGGTGTAACAGTAACCGCAGAAAATGGTGGTAATATCAAGATAAGTGGACATGAAAAGCCAGCAGTTCTTAATAACGCAACTACTGATGGTTATCTTGTGCCTATCCCAGACAATACTGATATAGCTAACTCTACAGATGCTAAGAATAGTACCGCAAAATATTTAAGGGCGGATGGTAGTTGGTATACTCCTGAAGATACTAAAGTAAACTTTACTGGATACCGATATAGTCTTGGTCTTCAGAGTTCCCCAGTGACAACAAATAAAGCTACTTGGCCAGTAAAATCATTAGCAGCTGGTACTGGTATGACACTTAAATGTAATAGTGCGGGAGAATTAACAATAATTGGACCAGCATCAGGTAGAGCTGCTAAAGCGGGTACGGGTCTTACTGAAGATGATAGTAAGAGCACAACGGAGCGTTACCTTAACTTAAAGGGCGCAACCTTTGATACAGTATCTGGTGGAAACGTTATCTCTGGACTTGGTGGTATTAAAATAGGCACTGGTGGGTCAAAACAGTTTAATTATACTTGGAATAATCCTGGCGAAGCTGAACCTGGATGGTCGGCTTCTACAACTGATATTCCAGTTACTATTTATCAACCTAATCGTGCTAATGGTAAATATTACCCAGTAGAATGTACAAAGGATTCTGCTGCAGTTGTTTGTATTCCAAATGTGCCTAGTCCATTTTATGATAATACTAGTAAAACAATTTATGTAGATTCTAGTTCTCTTCGAGAACTTAAAATGTTCTATAAGCAGCCAGTTAGAGCTGAGTCTGTAAATAGTAATATACAGTGGGTAGCAAATTATGAAGAGGACGGAAGTCATATATTTAGCGAAACTATGCCTGCAAATCCTGTTCCAAGTACTGTTGGAGAAGAGAACTACGTATATGAGTCTACAGGTGTTGAAAGTTGTATATTCCCAATAATACATTTCCCATCAACAGTTATATTCGCTGAATTACAAGCAGTCTCATCAGAAGGCGGAGTACTCTCAGCAAAGTTAAAGGAGCAGAGTGGAAATTTAGTTATTGATACTAGTGATATAGGCTGTTCAGTATTCCCTGGATTTGAAGGAGACTCAATAAAAGCGGGTAAACCAGCTTATGCTTACTTAAGATTTACAACTGATGACCAATATGATGGCACAATTAAAATTGCTGAGGGGCATACTTACAATGCGACTATAAAAATTTCTTATAAAGCAGGAAAGGGTGGCCAAGGCGGCTCATATACTTCAAATATAATCATTTAAAAAACTAAAGCGGGTCATTTTTCATGTGGCCCGCTTTATTTTTATTTAATTTCAAGAACCTTTTTTTACTAAAAAAATATTATTATTCTTAAAAGCAACTTAAATATTCACAATAGCTTACGCTCTATTTTAGCGCGATTATTAGCTTGTTGTTTCATCCATAGAATTTTCTATATTTTCATTTATTATAGCTTCGGTCTGATCTGACTTTATTTGTTGTTCAATGTTCTGAGTTTCTAAGCTTTTTATAGCATCCCGATGCGCAATTATAATACCTGAGAGAGTGACACTAATAGTAACTATTGCTGCAACTATTGCTACATAGACTGCTCGTTTTGCCCACTTTACGCCTCTAATAGTCCAAGATGTATTTGTATCAATTCCTTGTACTATACTTTTTTCAATTACTTTTATATTATCTGATGTTAAACTTGGAATTATTAAATCTTCAAATACTTTAAATAAGTTTGAAACCTTTTCTTCCCAAGTAGGGTTATTAAGATTACTATACATATCATATTTATCAATATAGGGTATCTTATAATCATATTTTTTATTTGGGGGCGTTGTCTTATTAACAAAATGATCAATAAGAAAGACCTTTATGTTACAAATTTCGGTCATCGTTTCAAATTTTTCATCTTGATACTCAAAAAATCTTTCTGAAATTCCTTTTTGTCCAATCGGGCAGTCTCCATTAAAATTTCTATATGCTTTTATTATTTCTTCCACATCCGTAATTTCGTTAAGAAAATCACTTATTGAAATAATCCCATGTTGTGTCATAACCTCCATTTCAGTCTCCTTTCATTACCAAGATAAATAATAAAAATTTAGGCTGCTCAGAAATGGGCAGCCTATTTTATTTTACAAGTAAATTATTTTTGAGTGAATATATCCTCTAAGCATTGTTTCAATTGAATATTTCTTCTTGAAATAATTTCATTCAATTTATTATTTAATAATTGTTCTACTTCTTTTTTAGAATATTCATCTTTTGTTGGTATAAAAGAAATTTGCAAACCTAATTCATCCATTTTTTGTAAAATATCCTTTGCAAATTTCTTTTCTCTTTCTAAGCGCTCTTCATTTTCCTTTTTAATATCTCTTTTAATACCTAAAAAATAAAAGCCAGCTGAAATTGCAAGTGATGCAATAAAACCACCAAAGAAAAAACTTAAAATATCCATTTTAGTTCCTCCAAACCTTTATTATTAAATTAACTGATTCTTTTAAATCGATTATAGAAACAAAATAATAAAGGCCCCGTTTTTTGATGAACAGGACCTTTTGATTGGTTAGAGACCTAAGTGAAAATCCTTTTTAAGGAAAACACTTAGGCGCTGAATGCTTAACAGACACAAAATAGTTTAGTATATACAATTATAATTAAGGTGAATCTCTAGATTTTCTCTATCCAAAATAACTCCTTCATTCTCAAGTAAACTATACAAATATTCTGTTATTCCCTCTGGTGGAGTAACTGATACTGTATAATCTGATTCTCCTTCTCTATTGAAGCAATACCTAACCTTTCCTAAAAAGTATGCAGTTAACTCAGACTCTGTTTTTAACGCTGACCAAAGAAATTTTCCATCCTGATTTAATTCTATTTTTTCTCTAATAGCTATTTTTTCATTTTGCTCTGTTGCACCAAATTCTACTAAAGGGCTATCTCCAACTTTTAAGAAAAGACGAATTACATATTCATTTATAATTTCCGTAAATGTTGCGCTTACAGTAACATTTCCAGCTGGCATTGTGAAAGTTCTAGTATTTCCTTCACCACTTAATGAAACCGCGCCATTATTTACTGTAATATTTTCAAGTTCATAACCCTCAGCTGGTTCTACAGTCAAAGTAATTTCATCACCTTCTGCGAATTTATATGTATTTGCATCCGTTTTGACTGTACCGTTTGTAATTCCGCTGGCGATTGTGATTGAATAAAGCGCAGTTGTATTCCATTTTGCATAGAGTGTAATATCTGCTTTAATTTCTGTATTAAAATCAAATGCTGAATCGGGTTTATCTGCTGTATACCAATATGCAAAACTGTATCTTTCAGTATCAGTTTCAGCCTTTGTTGGGTCTGCTGGTTTTTCTACTTTTCCACCGTAAGTTACAGTCTTACTTTCTACAGAATTTCCTCCATTTGTATTAAATGTTACAGTATATTCAACCTTTGGAATCTCTGAAAAAGTAGCATCTACAGTTACATTGCTTTCTGGCATTGTGAATGTATTAGATGTAGTTGGAATAGGATTTGCGCTTGAATCAACTACGATGAGGTTTTCAAGCTTATAGCCATCGTTTGGGGTTACCGTCAGTTTTACGGTTTCCCCCGCTTTTGCAGAAGTTTTATCCGTTTTGACTGTACCGTTTGTAATTCCGCTGGCGATTGTTACAGTGTAATTTTTTTCTTCTGGCATATCAGGAGTTTCTGTAATTGGAGTACATCCAGTAACCAGAGCCAAACAAAATAAGGTTAACAATAAACCAAAAATTTTTGTAGTCTTCTTCATATTTTTCTCCTTGGTGTTAAAACTAGCCGCATTAGTACGAGCTCGTTCTACACCGCATTTATTATATGTAGATAAGTCTGGAGAAGTACAAAAATACTTAAGAATTTTTAATTTTACTTTGTAAAGCCTCTCTAAAGATTGTAACTTTGCTAATAAAAGATTCTGGATCTTTTAAGAAAGATGCGAGATACTCAAGATTTTCTATTCCTGTTTCCAGTAGCTCAAACTTTTCTTGAGTAAAGAAGCCTTCTCGTCTTGCGCTTCTGTCTACTTTATATTCATATATAACTTTATCTATAAACTCTAAAAAGTTAATATTGTCATTTAATAAATCTAATAAGAATACATCTTCATAACCCATAAAAATTATATCTCTTTTTATAGGTCGTAATAATCTTTTAAGTGTTGCTGTTTTTATGAAACGTCCCCAAAGTCGGCCTTCTCCAAAATATAAAAGTCCTTTATCATGATTTGTTTGGGGTCGTATATAATGTCCCATAGAAGCATCCTTTGTATAAAATTGGATTACATCTGCTTTTCCTTTTTTAAGGAAGTCACTTTCTTCTATATTATTGATAATGGCATCATCTACATCAACATACCAAACATACTTGCCTTGAGCTAAATCAAGGCCCATTCTTCTTCCTTCAAATTGATAGACATTATATCCTTTTGAAGTAAGCTTATATTTTCCTATAGGTAATTCTGATTTATCATTATCACGATTATCAACAAGTATTATTTCATAAGAAACGTGAACATATCGTCTAATATCCGCTAAAATTTGTGAAAGATATTGTACGTCTTTATCACAAAATAATATTATTATAGAGAGCAAGCTCATTTATCACTGAACTCCTCAATATTTACAGGTTGAAGGAATGCCCAGACTTCAGGGATTATTTTCCAGTAAGATTCCATATCACTGGTCTTATAACAGTCTTTATGTAAATAAAACTTTTTAGTATCTGCTCTAAAATAGCACAAAAAATAATCATTTTTATTTAATGCTTTATCTAGAGCATATACCAAATAAAGGCCAGTTTCCGCTGGCTCTTTAGCGTTTAGAGAACTTTTAATTTTTTCGTTATCGAAAATTTCTAAGCCGTTCATTTATTGAGCCTTTATAATATATCCTCTAAGAGTTCATCTTCCTTTCGAGTAAAAAAGAATACAACAAAATCTCTATATTCTGGCCTTACTTCAAAATCATAAATTGTGGCTTTTATTTTTCCATCAACATATTCTGGGAATAAGGCTTGAGAGTCTAATTCCTCGATATCAATATACCACTTATATGAAAAACCTTTTGGTTGTGCCCAGCTACGCCAGAAACGTAATCGTGTATTATTTACAATTACCTCGTAGCATCCACCATTGGAACCTGAAGCTGGCTGCACAGTTTTATATAAGTCAGGATTTGCAATACTATAATTATATAATTTACATATAGCTTTTTCATAGATATTCCCTACGCGGGTAATATCACCTAAATCAATAGATGCACCAGCAGATGGGCTAATAGGTCCATCATAGTAAAGCTTATTATCATAAGTAAGCTTTGTTTTAATGTGCTTTAAAAATTGTGTTACTTTCATATTATGATATTATCAAAAAGTTAACAAACTAACTATACTATATGTCAATAGTTATTGAAAATACAGAATTTGGCTGGAAGTTACTTAGCACTAAAGAAATGGTAGAAGTATGGCGAACTTGCACGAGATACCTTGCATGTTATAAATATGGTGGGATATTTGTTTTTTGTGATAGTTTTGAGGATGCTAGAGCTGCAGCTATAGAAATTTATGATCAGATAAAACTCGAGTCTAAAGGCTCTCTAGTATAGAAAGGTA
>Ga0265298_10007328_pt1 | contig 13425 bp, 15 predicted proteins | sample AusTroGonzalo_MG_3_FD_193486 | JGI IMG/M metagenome (GOLD analysis project Ga0265298, IMG submission 193486) | Bovine rumen microbial communities from tropical cattle in Woodstock, Queensland, Australia - Gonzalo_01 | ecosystem: Host-associated > Mammals > Digestive system > Stomach > Rumen ...
CAGCTGTGAGCGCGTCTGCGGCGGTATCTGCGACGGACAGTAGAACAGCATCGGCACATGGTGGTATTTCAACGACATATCGTAGGGCGAGTTGCCCGAAACGCCGTGGTCGGCCACAAAGACGAACAGCGTGTTGTAGAACCACGCCTTGCCTTTCGCCATCCGCATAAACTCCCCTATCGACCAGTCGGCGTACTCCACCATCTTGTCGTCCATACTCTCCGACTGCGGTTTCCAGCCGATGTCGTCGGGCAGGATAAAAGGATTGTGGTAGCTGGCGGTCATCACGCTGGCAAAGAACGGCTTGTCGGCCGGCAGTTTGTCCAACTCCTCCACCACATGGCCGAAAAGCACGTGGTCGGGGACGCCGAGGGTGCTTTTCACCTCCTTGGCGGGATAGTCTTTCTGCGACACAACCCTCTCTATATCATTGCCATACAAAAATCCAGCCACATTATCGAACTGCTCGTCGTGGGTGGTGAAATACATGGTATGGTAGCCGTGAGCCTTGAAATGGTGGGGCATCCCGCACATCACCGGAATGTCGGTCTTTTTCATGCTGTGATGGTCGAGCACGGCAGGGAACGAAAACAGCGTGGAGTAGATGCCGTTGTAGGTGTGGATTCCCGCACTGTAGGCGTTTTCGAAACTCATGCCGTGCGCCGCGATGGTGTCGAGCTGCGGCGTGGGCGGAGCGGCGGGGTTGAAATGGGTGACACGGCAGGCGGCCATGGACTCCATTATCACCACAACCACATTGGTATTGGGGCGGAGCTGCACTATATTGCTGTCGTACAGGGTGTTGTCGACCAGCTGTCGGGCATAGACGTCGGCGGCAGCGTCGGAGTCGATAAGGTGGATGTCCTTGTTTTTGCGGCTTTCCTTGATACTGTTGAAAAAAGTGTACATCGGGTTGAGTCCCAATTGGTTGAGGAAGGGGTCGTTGCAGAAATAGGCGGTGCCCACGCGTATGGGACTTTTCAAGGCTATACGTCCGCGCATACCCAAGAAACAGAGTCCCACCAAAAGCAGCCCCACGACTATCTGTTTGAAATACTGGACATTACCCTCGCTCTCTTTGAGAAACATGCGGTAAATCCGACGCATCACCAGCACGTATGCCACCGCAAAAATCAGAAAGACAGCAAGATAGAGCAGAAATCGTGGCTCCTCGACAATCATCTTAACCACAAAGCCGAGGGAGTCCATCCACGCAAGTGCCGACACGTTGAGCCGTGTGAAAAAGTAGTTGAAATACGGTATATCCGCCGCACAGGCGAAAAACGACACCAGATAAAGCGCCGCCACAAAAACGTGTGCCCCGAGGTAAAAGCCTTTGCGCTTGACACCAATCAGCTTTATCACAGACAGATACAGCAAGGGCAGACTGAGAATGTAGCAACTTATCACCGTATCGAACCGCCAGCCCATGAAAAAGGCCCGCGCAAGGTCGAAACCCCAGCCAGTTTGGTCGGCTTTGAGCCAGAAAACCAAGGTGTTGATGCAGCGGAACAGAGCAAACGCCACTATCCCCACCGCATACACCGAAAGCAGGTAGTACAGGTGCGAAAACTGCGATTTACAAGGGGTTACCTTTTTCATAAAAATCTATCATTCAACTATTTGAACAAACAAAACGTAGAACATCTTCTTTTTTTAAAATAACATCGAAAGACTCTAAAAGAATCCGATTTTCAGATATTCGGATTTTCAGATTTCATTTTATTATTTTCAACTCAAAAAGGCCACTGATAAAACGAATCGTCAGAAACCAAATAATTTTTTCGTGTTTTTAGATGTTCTAGTAAGCCTTACATCAATCCTCTATCTTTAAGCAGGGGTTTCACGCTGGGGTCTTTGCCACGGAATTCGCGGTAGAGCGTCATCGGCTCCACGGTGTTGCCGCTCTCCAGCAGGTGGCGGAATTTCTTGGCCAGTTCGGGGTTGAAAATGTCGCCGCTCTCGGTGAAAGCCGCAAAGGCATCGTGGTCGAGGATGGCGGTCCAAGTGTAGCTGTAATAGCCTGCATCGTAGCCAGTGGTGAAGATATGCTGGAAATAGGGGCTTTTGTAACGGCTAATAATTTCGGGTATCAGACCGATTTTGTCCATGTGCTCCTGTTCGAACTTATTGGGGTCGATGGACTGTTTTTCGGTAATGGAATGGTAGTCCATATCGAGCAGCGAGGCGGCCAGCAGCTCGGTGTTGATGAAACCCTGTCCGTAGGTCTGTGCGGCGGCAATCTTGGCTATCAGCTCGTCGGGAATGGCCTCGCCGGTTTTGTAGTGCTTGGCGTACGATTTCATCACCTCTTTATTGCGGCACCAGTTTTCCATAATCTGCGACGGCAGCTCCACAAAATCGCGCGGCACGTTGGTACCGGCCAGCGAGGGATAGTGGCACTTGCTGAGGAGTCCGTGCAGGGCGTGGCCGAACTCGTGGAAGAGTGTCTCGCTTTCGTCGAAATTAAGCAGCGAAGGCTTGTCGCCAGTGGGTTTGGTGAAATTGCACACCACCTGGATGATGGGTATCACCTTTTCGCCTTTCTGGTTCACTTTCTGTCCGCGGAACTCGGTCATCCAAGCGCCGCTACGTTTGCTCTCACGCGGGAAGAAATCCATATACAGTATGCCAATGACATTGCCGCTGTCTTTCACCAAGAAACAACGGGCCTCCTTGTTGTAGGTGGGCAGTGTGTCGGTGGGCTCGAAAACGAGGCCATACAAGCGTCCGGCCACGTCGAAAGCGCCGCCCAGCACATTGTCGAGGGCGAAATAGGGACACACCACAGAGTCCTCGAGGTTGTATTTCTCGGCTCTCAGCTTTTCGCTATAGTAACGCCAGTCCCACGGCTGCAGCTTGGCGCCGGGCTCGTCCTTCTCGAGCATTTTCTGGTATTCGGCGCACTCGGCTTTGGCTTTCTTCAGCGCAGGAGTCCATATCTGCATCAGACATTTGTAAACGGCGGCAGGGGTCTTGGCCAGACAGTCGTCGAGCACATAGTCGGCATGGGTGGGGAAACCGAGGATGTTGGCGCGTTCGAGACGCAGGTTGGTGAGTGTGTCGATGATTTTGGTATTGTCGAACTCGCCGCCGTTGCAGCGGTCGACATAGGCGTGCCACACCTCTTCGCGCAGCTTGCGGTCGGGACAGGTCTGCATGAAAGGCTCCCACGAGGGCAGCTGCAGGGTAACCTCGGTGCCGTCGTCGAGTTTCTTGCTGTAGGCGTTGGTGGCTTTAAGCACGTTTTGGGCGAAACGCAGGGTGAGCGAGGCAATGCGTTCGTTGAGTTCGCGGAAACGCGCCTGTTTCTCCTCCGGCACATTGGCGCCGCCGCGCACAAAACCCTTGTATGTCTCCTCGAGCAGACGCATCTGTTCGGGGGTGAGGTCCAGCAAGTCTTTTTGCTCGTACACAGCCTTGATGCGGGCAAAGAGCTTGGCGTTAAGGGCGATGTCGTCCTCGTGAGCCGAAAGCAGGGGCGTAACCTCTTCGGCTATGGCTTCCATCTCGGGCGAGTTCTCGCACTCGTTGAGGTTGAAAAAAACGCTGCTCACGGTAGAGAGCAGTTCGCCGCTGTATTCGTAGGCCTCCACGGTGTTTTCGAAAGTGGGGGCTTCGGGGTTGTTCACAATGGCGTCGATTTCTTCTTTCTGCCTACGCATGCCCTCTTTGAAAGCCGGCATGTAGTGTTCGGTCTTAATCTTCTCGAAATCGGGGATGTTGTACGGGGTGTCGAACCCTGCGATAAAAGGATTGTCTTTCAGCATATCGGTATTGTTTTTGTCCTTACATCCGGTGGCGAGCATCAGCAACGCACTTCCGGCAATTAACAGTGTTTTTTTCATTTGTATTGTATGAGTTTGGTTTCGAATTGCAAAAGTACGAAAAAAAAAAGGATAAAGCAAAAAACGCAGCCCAAGCCTTTGCCAAAATTGCTGTATATTACAATCTGTCTGTGTTATTGCAACATGTCTTTATATTCCTCTTTGCCGACCATCATTTTGTTGGCGTATGAGCAAAGCGGACATATTTTCACCCCTTTGGCGCGGGCTGCTTCGATGACTTTCAGCACCAGCTTTTTGGCTATGCCTTTGCCTTCGTGTTCGGGACGGACACCGGTGTGGGTGATAATCCAAGTAGTGGCCGACGGGCTAAACTCACACTCACCGACCTGCTTGCCATCGATATAGGCGGCACTTCGGTTGTTTTCCTCTTCAAAGACGATATGTATAGACCCTTTCAAGTCATATTGCAGTGCTTTCGGCGGACATTGGTCTATTATGGCGGCAATCTCTTTGGCAGAAGCCTGCGAGAGGTCTATCCATGGGCGACGTCCCACCTCGAACACCTTGCCGTTTCCACGCACACACTTACCTGCATGTTGGCACATTTTCGGGTTCCAGAACACTCGGATTTCTTCGTTCTCGTAGGTCTTGAAGCCTTGTAGCTCCAGTTCTTCTTTCTTTGACATGATTAATTATATCTCTTTATGTTTGAAAAAAATATTTTTACCATGTTTTAATTCCAAAACACACTTTTGTAACCTGCCCAAAATTGGTTGGGGCGACGCAGATGTACGATGAGGATGTTTTTGTTCGGGTTGGATTCATTGCGGTTATTCTCTGGTAAAGGTATATTTCATTTGGCAATGAAAATCCTCATCATGTTCAAAACATCGCAGGACAAGTGTATTGCGTGTCAGTTTTTCTATCTCGTATTCGGTAGGCCTAACATAGTGGTCACCCGAAGTGCTAAGATATGTATCATTTGCAGTGTATTTTATGCTATCCACATTGATTAAAAAAGGAGGTTCTCCTTCGCAATCATGCGTGTGATAAGTAACGAGACCTTTGTTTGTATCAATAAAGTCAAACTCAATGAGTGTAGCCATACTTGTATCAATCATTAATTGTTCTCTTTCCGGTTCGTACCTACACTCATACCCGTACGATGCTTCGTTATAAGACCATTTAACAGCCACTTCCACACATTTCCACTTTCCCAAGAGCAGATTGCTGTCGGCAGCGGTCTCAGCCGTTCTGCATCCTGTCATCATTCCGAGGATGCACGCCATCGCGCCAAGTAAAAATAGTTTCTTCATATTGTTGTACATTAAATTTATTCTATAACGCCCCAATCCCGTTTTTATTGTCTTTGACTTTTACATCCAAAGCACCTTTCACCCCACAAAATCGCCCCGCTCCACCACTATCCTTCGGCCGGTGGATTCCATGCGCGTCTGCAGGCATTGGTAATACAAAACCATTTCCTTTTTTAAATCAAGCGCATAGGCGACTTTCATCAACTCCTGACAAACCTGCTAACACGCTCTTGGACGATGCGTAAATAATTGCGCTGCAATTTTTGCGTAAGGCGGCTTGTTTTTACTAGTTTCACTGTCTTGTCCGGCAATGCGGAATATTTGTCCAAGATACGGTGCATGCGGGTTTCCACAAGTCCTATCTCTTTTCCGAACCACTCGAAATCCTGTCGGCAGGGATGCCCCGTGAGGAGATATGCATCGCTCTTTGGCAAAAGTGCGGACAGGCCATCAGAGAGGGCAAAATCCTCGTCACTCACATGAAGGGCTGTATTAATAAGGTCGTAGGCCGGAGCCAAGCGGTAATCATCGGCAAAACGTATGATGGAGAAATTTTTGAGGTGAGCGTCGCCATTTGCATAGATATAGTTGAAGACCACCAGCTCGAAAAAACGTTCCATATCCACCATCCATGCCTCAATGTAGCGACGAATAGCGTCCGCTATATCCAAATACGAGCCGTGATATTTGAACGTGGTACCGCCATCGGCTTCGCTTTTGCCTATAAGCGTGGCCATATCCTCCATTGGATACTTATTGCCATCGTCGCCAATGTCGAAACGGCGGGTGATATAAACAGCATGGCCGCTCGGAGTTGAACAAATGCCGTTAGCAGCCGTGGAAATACCATACACCTGCGAGGCTATCTGCATAGTAAGATGTTCATTGGCAGGGATATACCATTTGTCCCGAAGAGTGGCATCCCACGGGGCTGGTTTAAGTATGTGAGTCGACTGTTCCCCTTCGTTGGCCAAACGCACTTTGTTTCCGTCCACCACTGCGGGAAATTTTTCCTGCACTCCCGACACAGAGATACGCAACATCGCACGGGTCATTTCCTCGGTATGGTGACGTTCGTCCAAATCAAAGCCAAGTGCCATGGATACCCTCGGCTGGTCGAAAAGACGGTTATTATCTTTCATCCCTCACCTCCTTGACGTTTACTGCCCCGATAGAGTCGGCACTCGACATAGCGCACAATATGCCGAAAAGGTCGTTTTCATCCACACGATGCCGGCGGCACACAACCCTGCGCAACGCACCTTCGGGCAGAAGATTGGCGAAAAAAGGAAACAATGTTTCGCTGTTGTATGGGGCCTCTGTTTTAGGCAGTGTTAAGGTAATGGAGGGGAAATCCCCGCCAAGGTATGAGGTATCGTACTTGAAACAGTACCCCTTCCCCGCCGTTTGCTCCATAAGGGTTCCGGCAAGCACGCCATTCCAATAAACATCCAACTGTCGCATAGTCAATTACGCATTTACAAATTCATTTTTTACAAAGTCTTTCGCAGTTGATAAACGACTTCCATACCCAAAACAGCGAGAATTTTTTCCACCGTTTGCAGCGAAGGGTTACCCTTTCCGCGTTCAATATCTTTCACCGTTGCAAGGCTCACACCCGACATTTCCGCAAGGTCTTTCTGCGACAAATTCGTTTGTTCACGCCTGTTTTTTATCGTGTCTCTTAGTTTTATCATCGGTTTATTATAATAAACTTTTACGCTGCAAAGATACGTTTTTTTTCTAATTCCACGCAAAAAAGTTTAATAAATTATACTTTTTTAGCTATTATGTTTATCACACGTCTTTTTTGTGTCGTGCAATCTCACATCATTTTTTGCGTTAAAGATACCTTTCACCCCACAAAATCGCCCCGCTCCACCACTATTCTTCGGCCGGTGGATTCCATGCGCGTCTGCAGGCAGTCGTAGCAGTGGTCGATGCCGTCGCCGAGACAGATTTTGTTGTCGTAAATATTGTACAGCTCGCGGTTTTCCACGGGCGAGAGGTTAGGCATAAGCACATTGGCTCCGGCCAAGATGCCCAGTTCGCGGCCAAGAGGGTGCAGACTGCCCAATGCCGTTGTGGAAGGCAGCAACACATGGGGGTGCAACAGACGTATTATCGAAAGCAGTCGCAAGGTAGTCTCCACCGAGCCGTTGGGTTCCTCGGCGAAAGGCGTGTGCTGTGTGGCCACGAAAGGCCCTATGCCCACCATCTGCGGACGGAAAGTGCGGATAAACTGCAAGTCCTTGTGGATAGTCTGCGGCGTTTGTCCGGGCGAGCCCACCATAAAGCCGCATCCCACCTGAAAGCCTATCTCCTTGAGCCATTGCAGACACTGCATGCGGTTTTGGAACGACATCTCGGAGGGGTGCAGATAAGAGTAATGGCTCTCGTCGGCGGTTTCGTGACGGAGCAGGTAGCGGTTGGCACCCAAGTCGAAAAGCCGTTGGTAGCTCTCGCGCGAGCGTTCGCCCATCGACAGGGTTATGGCGCAGTCGGGGTATTGGCTGCGGATGTCGGAGACCAGAGCGCCCAATCGCTCGTCGTTCCACCACATATCCTCGCCGCCCTGAATCACGAAAGTGCGCATGCCGTAGCTGTAACCCTCTTTGCAACAAGCCATTATCGTTTCGGGCGTCATGCGGTAACGCTCCAGAGTCTTGTTGCTGCGACGTATGCCGCAGTAGTTGCAGTTGTTGCGACAATAACTCGTTATCTCTATCAGTCCGCGAAGGAAAATTTTGTCGCCATAGACCGTTTCCACAGCCTTGCGGGCCTTGGCGTGAAGGTATTTCACGGCATTGTTTTTGGGCATCGAAAGAAGCTGCTCCAAAAAAGAAAGACTGATGTCCTGCTCTGTGGCGAGGACATCAATCTGTTGCATTATAGGCAGTACGTCGGCGGTGGCTTCAGCCTTCAGCTGCTCGGCAGTGGGTGCCAACAGCGAGGACTCGGGCTGCGTTGCCGACTGTTTGCCCTGTTCCGAAAGATTGTTCGCGGATTTTTCCATATTCTAAATTATCAACATCAAAAAACGCCAAAAAGCAAAAATTATTTTGTCCTTTGAGTTTTTTTTGAGATGTGTAGATTCAACTACGAAGTGCAACACCATGATGCAAAGATAGCAAAAATTTTCTTTTAGGAGTATCAAAGTTCAAAAGTTTTCTGGGGCGGAGGTTGAGTTCGGACTGTACATGCAGGATGTAATCGTCAGATACAGAGCTGAAATCAGTTCCGTTCGGGATGTACTGGCGGACAAGTTTGTTGGTGTTCTCAACAAGGCCTTTCTCCCAGGAGGAATAGGGGTGGGCAAAGAAGACTTTTGTATGGAGCATCTTGGCGATGTACTTGTGATCGGCGAACTCGGTCCCGTTGTCGGTGGTGATGGAGAGTACGTGACGCTCGAATGGGCGGAGCAGCCGGACGACGAGACGGGCAACAGCCCTGGCGTTCTTGCCTTTAGGAGACTTTGCCATCAGGAGTTTCTTTGAGGTGCGCTCGACTAGAGTGACGATGGCGCCCCTGCCGTCCTTGCCAATGATGGTGTCCATCTCCCAGTCTCCGAAGCGAGACTTCTCGTCGACCACGGCGGGACGCTCGTCAATACTGGTGCGGTCCTTGATCGGGATGCGCGAGCTTACGGCCCTCCTGCGGTGCTTGAGGTGGTGTGGCAGGAAAGTGTAGAGCGTCCCCCCGCGTTCCTTGTCCAGCCTGATAATGTGGTAAATCCACTCGACAGAGACGCACGCCTTCCCGTCGCGCTTGCGGACACCGGCAATGGTCTCCGGCGACCAATGCCTCCTGAGGCACTGCTCGATGTCCCGCCAGTCCTCCCTTGACAGTTTCCCCGGCCTTCTGGGGACCGACTTTCTCATCTCGGAGAACTGCTGCGCGTCGACTGCGACGTAGTGGCGGTACATGTTGGAGTTCCTTTTTATCTCCCTGCTGACGGTTGATTTGCTGACATTTATCAGTTTTGCTATGGCCGACAGCGACATTTTTTTCTTCAGACACACAGAAATTGTGTATCTTTGCTCTCTGGTAAGGTGATGATATTTTTTCATAAGGCAACACAAAAGTAGTCATTTTACCTGAGAGTACCAAATATTTGGTGCTCTTTTTTTCTACATAGTGTTGCACTTGTAACTGGAATTTAGGTAGAAACATTTTTGAGCTTTGACCAATTTATACTCGAAGAAAGCTGCACACAAAGGACTTCGGCAATCTCGACAGCAGTGAGCAAGATAAAAGAAGAGTTCGGTGATACCAAAGAAAAGTTCTTGGAATATGTCCAAGAAAATGAAAATGCTGTCGAGGAAATCAAGGACATCATCGTGAAAACCCTTGAACCCTATGTGGAACGTGTGGAGGCAGAGGAAAAAGTGCAGACAGGAGAGAAATACATATTGGATTACGATGAACTACTGAAAGGACTTGCATCGTGGATGCTCGTCCAGATAGAAATCGACCAGATGAAGAACAAAAAAGGAAAGGAGTAGATATGCATCGAATAGTTATATTTTCAGAACCAGTTGTCGATAATGGAGAGTCATTGTACGGCAAACTATACTCGGGAGAAACCGAAGACGTGATAATTGCTACAGCAGCTGCAGACCTCAAAAGATTGTTGATACAGGAGCAGTTCGTCGGTCAGCAAGGGGAAGAATGGAGACAACGAGAAGGATGGGTGTTGGTCCGACACGAGGACGGAACAGAGTCTTGGAACTTCGACACAGACAAATACTCAAACTACTTGGGGTATGGCATCATAGTCGACCAGTTCGTAGAGCACTGCTGGTTGCCCCCGACGTGTTTAGGTGTCGTCAGCAGATGGGTTCCCCTTCGTATGTCCGACTGCAACGACCAGGACTACATCATCAACCAGACAATCTACAACGAAATCAACAATGCCAACCCTAACGACATCGGATGGGTAGTCTTGGACGAACCAGAGGAATAGATTTGTGATAGTTGATACACTTTTTCATATTTTAATCATAACTTTTTTTGACACTCACCTACGGGTGGGTGTTTTTTTTGATGAAATATTTCAAAAAGTATTACAAGGGCTAAATGACGTTAAATTAATACATTACATACAATGCCAGGTATTTTTTTTCGTTATTACTATTGTAATAACGAAGTATAATAATTATGGCAAACAGAACTGAACAACAATGGACAACACTCTTTGATGCCACCGTGACGGCAATCATCGGAGGCAGATGTGCCAACGACTATTTCGGAGACTACTCGATAGACTCCATCGTGAGTGAGGCAATACGAGGAGCCGACCTTCTCATCAGGGAGTTGAAGGAAAGAGAGGAGACCGAGCAGTGATGTGTCCATCGAAAAACAATTTGGACACCCTTTCCCACCCGTCGAACCATATCGACACTCGGAAACCAGTCGGGGTCCTTTACGGTCAAAGAACGAGAAGACCCCAGAAAGTGCGGGAGCAAAGGAAGCCCATAAAACTGTAATGAACCCAAATGAAAGTTGAACCCATAAACATACCAAAATGAACAATGCAGTTATATATGCCAGAGTAAGCAGTACGGGAGACCGACAGTCTACCGAAAGGCAAGTCCTCGACCTTCGAGACTATGCTGGCAAGAACGATTTGAACATCCAAAAAGTATATGCGGAACATATCAGTGGAGCCAAATGCAATGCAGAACGCCCCGTCTTGAACGAGTGTCTCGACTTCTGCGTAAACAACGGTACGGACATTTTGTTGGTGTCTGAACTATCTCGCCTTGGCCGTAATGTGGATGAGGTTCTTTCATCCATCCGATGGGCCAAAGACAATCATCTGAACATCTTTTTGCAGAAAGAAGGGATTTCCATCTACGACAACGAGGGGAAAGAGAATGTTTTTTTGACGGTTATGATTGCCGTACTTGGTACAGCCTCGCAGCTCGAGCGTGAAGCAATATCTTTCCGGTTGCAAAGTGGAAGGAAAAGATATGTTGAACGTAACTTGGCTATGACAGGGAAGTCGGGACTTGGTCGTGCTGGATATCGGAAGCCTCAAGAAAAGAAAGCCGAAGAGTATCGGGAACCATTGAAGCTTCTTCGCAAAGGTTATCCGTACCGAAAGGTGGCTAAACTATGTGGCGTTTCGGAAAGTACAGTGAAAAGATTGAAAAAAGAATTTAGCATATGAAAGGAGGGCAATATGGGATACACGAAATTAAAGGTTGATTACCTTATGGAATATGGCAATGAAATCAGGTGGCTCTCGGACGGTCTTTCGCTCCGAAAAGTCAGGAGCAAAAGCGGACGAGCCATAAACACATTGCGAAAGTTAAGGGCGATGTTCAATAGCTGAAGGAATATCACTTCGGTTGGGGATAGAATAAACGGTTATAATTATTTATCTCGCTGAATCTAGCGGTTCTGTACTTAAAGCATTGTTGATTTTGGGAATAACTAAATGAGTTGTTCCTGCCATAGATTCTTGTGGGTTTCCCAAAACCTTTTAGGTGAAAACCCCGGAGAAGGTCGATACGTTATGTCAGTTATTTTAATCCGTGTCAGCAAATACAACGGCCAAATTGTCTCCATACGATAGTTGTGACCCAAAACAAACCAAACGAAATCCTTCAGTACCAATCCCCTCGGTTCAAATAATTCCTGATGATATGGAAAACCAGTCCTCGGATTATGGTAATATAAATCAACACACTTCTGCTGACGGATAGCATCCATCAGTATGTTCACGTTCTCCACCCCAGTGGCTTTGCAGTCAATATACATATATTTCTGATTCTCCTCCGAATCTTGCAACAGCCTCATCGCCGCCGAAGTCTCAAAGGCCACAAGGAACGGCATCATCCAAGGTGCATTATCGCTCTTCGGTTCTTCCACCAGACGATAGCGATACCTTCTGTTTTCTTCCGACAACCCTTTCCTTCCAACCTCAAATTGAAGCCGTTTGTCGCATTCTATCTTGACATCGAATCTATCACGGAGTTCTTTCAGATAGTTGTGGAATGTTCTCTTGGTAAGGTTCTTGTCCATTGTTGACTCATCATACAACCTATCTATCAGCTCATCAAAGGTAATTCCCACACTCCCAGCCTTACGGAACTGTCCGACCAACCAGGTGAGCATTTCCAAATTCTTATAGTCCATACTGTCTTTTTTTTATGGTGCAAAGATACGAAATAAAATCTATATGCAAAATAAATGTAATACAAATGTTAATCAACCTCTCGTCAAAGTCAACACTATTTATTATAATTCAGCCAGTTTCAAAAAATACCAAATGTTAAAGAAAAAGGGTTCTTCGTATTAGTATAGGGAGAAGCTCATCCGAAAACCAATAAAAAAACACAATATGAACGCGACCTCCCAAAAATCATCCGAGATTAATTTCGTACATCTGAATGTACATTCCGAAAACTCTTTAGGCGACGGTATGTGCAAGATTTCCGACCTTATCGCAAAATCAAAAGAGGACGGAATGTATGCAATGGCATTGACCGACAACGGCAATTTGTTCGGGATTAAAGACTTCATTGACAAAGTGGCAAAAACGAACCTTTCGCGTGCCGAAGGGGAGCCAGAGTTCAAGCCTATCATTGGAATGGATGCCTATTGCGCCAGACGCACTATGTATGACAAGGACAACAACCTCTGGGAGAAAGACCCCATTACGGACGAAAACCGCCACACAGATGCTGGTGGCTACCGACTGACACTCCTGGCCAAAAATCTGAACGGCTACCACTCCTTATGCAAACTCACCTCTTTATCCTATATAGACGGTATGTTTGGGGGCATTCCGAGAATAGACCGTTTTGTACTTGCCAAACACAAGGATGGGCTAATCGTTCTATCCGGCGGTATCGAGGGTGAACTTTCTCAACTTATCCTGAAAGGAGACTTCACAGGTGCAGAGAAGACTGCTGAATGGTATAAGGAGCAGTTCGGAGAAGACTACTATATCGAACTGATGCGCCACAAGACTGACAAACCAAATGCCAACCTTACCACATACAAATGTCAGATGAAGGTGGAGCCGGAACTCATCCGCATAGCAAGAAAACTCAATGTAAAGCTGATAGCGACAAACAACGTCCTCTATGTATATGAGCAGCAGGGTGAGACACACCGTCATTTCAAATGTCTTGCGGACTATGATTCTTTTGACATTTCAAACTATTCTGCCAATACCAAACAAGAATGGTTCAAAAGCCCTGCAGAAATGTATGATGCTTTCTCCGACTTGCCAGAAGCCATTGAAAACTCAATTGAGATTGTCAACAAAGTGGAGATTTTTCCAATCAGACAGGTACAAAAATTGC
>Ga0265298_10007329_pt1 | contig 13424 bp, 17 predicted proteins | sample AusTroGonzalo_MG_3_FD_193486 | JGI IMG/M metagenome (GOLD analysis project Ga0265298, IMG submission 193486) | Bovine rumen microbial communities from tropical cattle in Woodstock, Queensland, Australia - Gonzalo_01 | ecosystem: Host-associated > Mammals > Digestive system > Stomach > Rumen ...
CTCCTCAAAGCCATCGAGACGTGGCTCGTGATGATGCCGGACATGCCCGGGCGCGACTTTCTGACGAAGGTTCTCAGGAACGCGCGCAGCCTGGCGGGCGCAGGGCAGGCGCAGGATCCGCGCGACCTCCTTAGGGAGCTTGCGCGCGGCTCGACCGACCCTTCGCACCAGTTCGCGATGCTTGACATACTTGAGCAGTCGCTGGGCGGGGGCGAGGATTCCCTGCGCGCGCTGGTGCGCCAGGCGAAGGCGATGCTTGCGGAGGAAAAGGGCCCGGAGATCCGTGCCGGAATCAACCTTGCCGAGGAGATCAACGCGCGCGCTACGACGCCGGAGGAGATGCGCGAGCTGCGCGACATGTACCGCGGCGAGGTCATTGGCTTCACGAAGCCACAGGACTGCTTCAGGTCGCTCATAGCGGCGCGCGGCGCGGAGGGGCTCAAGGACGCGATAGAGTTCCTGATGGCCGGATGCGGGACGGACCTTAAGTCCGCCACGCCCTCGCTCGACGCGGCGGCGCTCGGGCGCATACTCACGGATCTCCAGTGCGTCCAGGTGCTGCAGACCGTCCTTGAGGCTCTTGCGGCGCTTGGCGTGCGCATGGGCAGGCAGTTCGGCGAGAAGTGCCGTCTCAGCGGAGAGGAGATGACGGGGAGGGTGCTCGACTTCACGGAGCAGTCGTTCGTCGGCGAGTCTGGCATCGCCGCGTTCATCGGAGACTGCGGAATGCAGGCGCTCCTTGCGCGCATGGATTTTGCGCGCGAGCTGACGGCGCTTTTCCGCAAGCTTTCGCCTCGCCTCTTCGCGCACGAGGGCGACAGGCAGCGGCTGGTGGATGCAGCGCAGGAGCATCTCGACGGACTTATCTCCATCGAAAACGACGAGGAAGGGAGTGCGGCATGACGGCGCCTGTATGGATGAATGCCGTTATCGGCGAATTCGGACGTGCGGCCGGCGCGAATGCCCTCGCGCTCAACGACCGTGGTGCGGCGCAGCTGAGGTTCGAGAACGGCGCCACGCTGAATCTGGAGTACACAGGTTTAGAGCTGGTCGTCGCCGTCACGGTTCCGGTGCATGGCGGACTCGACATGCTGAAGCGTTTACTTTCCCATTCGCACCCTGCCGCACACGACGGAATGCGCGTGAGGACGGGGCTTCTAGAGAAAAGCGGCAGCTACGTCGCGGCGGTGAGAATCGCCGAGCGCGACGTGACGCTTCCGCATCTGAACGCGGCGTTCGCGCTCCTCTGGAGGATCGCCGGCGAGATTGGAGGCGTTGCATGAGCATGAGCGTGTCAAGGACCACGGATCCGCTCCGCTTCGACGTCGGCATCGGCCGCGCCGGGTATGCGGACATTCTGGACTCTCCCGTGGAGGGACAGCCGCAGAAGACGCTGCTTCCGGGATCGACAACGGTCTCGCAGGCGATAGACGAGCTCTTCCCGACCGGTCAGGACGTAAGCGGCGAGATAATGCGCGCGCTCGTTTCGGGCAACCCGCCAAAGCTGCGCACGCCCGGAGGCTTCGCGGACGCCGCGAGGAGAGTTGTGGTGTCGCTGCGCGCGCGTCGCACGGATGCGGGCGACCGCGCCGCGCATGAAATAGAAAACCTGCTCGCGGACACCGACCTCTTCGAGCACTACAGGATGTCCCTTCTGGAGACGTGATGACAGGAAGACTGACAGATTTCACCAACGTGTTCTCGCGGTTTGGCGACCTCGTGCTCGCCATTCTCGTCGTCTGCATCATAGGGCTTCTCATCATTCCGCTGCCGACGCCGGTAGTCGATCTCCTTATCGCGATCAACATCATGATCTCGACCGTGATGCTGATGCTGTCGCTCTACCTCCCGCGCGCGCTTGCGTTCTCCACGTTCCCGTCGATGCTCCTCTTCACGACGCTGTTCCGACTGGCTCTGAACGTCACGACGACGCGACTCATCCTGCTCAAGGCGAACGCGGGCGAGATCATCTACACGTTCGGAAACTTCGTCGTGGGCGGAAACTTCGTCGTCGGCGCGGTCATCTTCCTTATCATAACGATAGTCCAGTTCGTCGTGATCGCGAAGGGCGCGGAGCGTGTCTCGGAGGTCGCCGCGCGCTTCACCCTCGACGCGATGCCCGGAAAGCAGATGTCCATCGACGCCGACCTCAGGGCCGGCGCCATCGACCAGGACGTCGCGAAGCAGCGCCGCAACGAGCTCGCAAAGGAGAGCCAGCTCTACGGCGCGATGGACGGCGCGATGAAGTTCGTCAAGGGCGACGCCATCGCGGGTCTCATAATGACCGCGATCAACATCATCGGCGGCATATGCGTCGGCGTGTTCATGAACGGCAAGGACGTCGGCTGGGCCGTCACGAAGTACGGCATCCTCACGATCGGCGACGGACTCGTCTCGCAGATCCCGGCGCTCCTCGTCTCCATCACGTCCGGCGTCATAGTCACCCGCGTCGGCGACGTGGACAACAAGCCGCTCGGACAGGACATCATCGACCAGTTCTTCGCCCAGCCGAAGGCGATCCTGCTCGGCTCCGTGATGCTCGTCGCGATCGGACTCATCCCCGGCTTCCCGAAGATCCAGATATTCGGACTCGCCGCGTTCGTGGCGCTCGTCGGCTGGAGCCTCACCGCGAAGGCGAAGATCGCCGCCGCACGCGCCGCGAAGGGCGCGGATCCGCTCGCCGCCGCCGCGCCGTCCGAGGGCGACACGCCGCGTCCGAAGCGCAAGGAGGGCGACGACTTCTCCATGGTGACGCCGCTCACGGTCGATATCGACGCGGACATCCGCGGCGCGCTCACCTACGACGCGCTCAACGACCAGATCATGTCCGTCCGCCGCGCCCTCTACCACGACCTCGGCGTCCCGTTCCCCGGAATCAACCTTTCGCTCAATCCCTCGCTGCACGAAGGCAGGTACCGCATACTCGTCAACGAGGTGCCGGTGTCGGAGGGCGCGCTGAGGAAGGGATTCGTGTTCGCGCTGGAGGAGCCGGAGAACCTTTCCGCGACCGGAGTGGCCTACGAGACCGGGCGTCCGTTCCTTCCCGGCTACGAGACATGCTGGGTCAAGGAGGACGACAAGCCGCGCCTTGACGAGAGCGGCATCCGCTCGCTCGACGTCGGCGGCGTCCTCACCTACCACCTTTCCGGCGTCTTGAGGCGGTATGCGCACGAGTTCCTTTCGCTCCAGGAGACGCGCATCCTCTTCGACCACATGGAGAAGGAGGCGCCGGAGCTTGTGCGCGAGGTGCAGCGCGTGCTGCCGCTGCAGAAGATCACGGACGTGCTCCAGCGCCTCGTGCAGGAGGGCATCTCCACGCGCGACCTCAAGCGGATCACGCAGACGCTCATAGAGTGGGGGCAGAAGGAGAAGGATTCCGTGCTCCTCGTGGAATACGTCCGCGCCGCCCTCTCGCGCTACATCTCCTACAAGTTCTCGGGCGGACAGAACATCGTCGCGGCGTACCTCCTCGACCCGTCGCTCGAGGAGAAGATCAGGAAGTCCGTGCGCCAGACGTCCGGCGGCAGCTACCTCGCCATGGACCCCGCGACTGTCCGCGCCATACTTTCCGTCGTCAAGCGCACGATAGGCGACCTTGCGCGCATCCCGCAGAAGCCTGTCGTCATCGTGTCCGTCGACATCCGGCGCTATTTCCGGAAGATGATAGAAAAGGACTACTACGAACTGCCGGTCCTCTCCTTCCAGGAGCTGAGCGCCGAGATAAACATCCAGCCGCTGGGGAGGATTAAACTGTGAGCTTTCTCCTTAAGATAGTCGAAGGTCCGAACAAGGGCGCGGAGATCGCGCTCGTCGAGGGTGTTGCCGTAACGTTCGGCAAGGGCGACGCGTGCGACGTCGTCCTGGCGGACGCCACCCTCCCTGACGCGCCGCTGTCCATCGAGGCTTCCGCATCCGGCGTCACCGTCGACGGCGCGGCGCTGGAACCGCTGCACGTTAAGACCGTCGGCGCGACTTCGTTCGCTGTCGGCCCGGCGGACGCGCCGTGGGGCGCCCTGGCCTGGGAAGGGGACGAAATGAATCAGGCGGGGAAGGAAGGCAGGCCGGAGGGCGCGGATGCGTCCGAGAAGCCGGCGGCGGGGAAGCCGGACGAGCCCGAGAAGCCCGAGGTCGCGCAAGAGCCTGAAAAGCCGGCGCGCCGCGGCGGATGCTTCGGCTGCCTTGTCGCCCTGGTCGTCCTCCTCGTCCTGCTTGCCGGACTGGCCTGGCTCTTCCGCGACAGGCTCGGCGAAGTAGACTACGGGAAGCTCGTCGGGAAGATGGGGAGCCCTGCCTCGGCTGGAATTTCCGTGACGGGCGCCTGCACGCTTGCGGACATTGCTGACAAGTATTCTCTCACTCTCGTGGAGGAGGACGGCGTGCAGTCGCTGTCCGGCAACCTGCGCACGCGCCGCGAAAGGCTCGCCGCGACTGCGGAGGCGTACGCAACGCAGCCTGGCGTGGACCTGGACCTGTCGGACGACGAGTCGTTCCGCTCTGCGGCCGAGGATGCGCTCTTCACTCTGACGGAAGGCGCGCTCAAGGTCGAGTCGGCGACGAACCGCGTCCTTGCGGTCGGCGGCTCGTGCCCGTCCGCAGCGATTCTGGAGCGGACGCTCAAGGCGCTCAACATGGACCTGCCGAAGATGAGGGGCGTTGACGTGAAGGGCGTGCTGCTGGGCGGAACTGGCGGACGCGAGCTGTCCGCCGTTGCGTCCGCAGGGGAGATAGTCCCTGGCGAGACCGCTGCCGCGCCCCGCAGCGCCGCGCGGCCTGCGTCCGACAAGAAGGCGGCGCCCTCCCCGACGTTCCCCGTGTGCGGGATACTCACGGTGCCGTATCCGTGTCTCGTCATGCGCGACGGACGGCGCATACTTGAGGGCGCGTCCGTCGGCGACTGGGTGATTGAGAGGATCGAGGCGGACTACGTGACCGTCACGAATGCAACGGGGAGGTTCACATGGAAGCCGTGAACGGACCCGTGAGGCTGCTGGAGATCGAGCGCGAGCTGGCGGGACCCGACAGGGACGCCGCGCTTGCGCGCCATGACGCCGTGCTGGCCAGGCTGGACAGGCGGATATGCGAGGCGCAGAAGTCCGGCCTGCCGCCGGACGAGTTCCCCGCCGTGGAGGAGCTGAAGGAGGCGAACGTCCTCGCAAGGAAGATTTTGCGCTTGACCGTCCGAGTGGGCGGGGAAGTGCGGAAGGCGTAGCCGAAAGGCGACGTTCAACAACGAACAAAAGGAAAACAAGGAGTAAAATAATGGCAGACGGAACACCACTAGTGGGAGCGATCACGCAGGACTACCTCAGCCCTGACGTCAAGACCAACAAGCCGCACTTCTACCGTACGACGGACATCGAGGGCGGCGGGTTCATCCACACCGACTCGGTCTACAACGCCCTCTTCAATGCGGCGTCCGCAATGGAGGCCCGTCTGAAGGAGTCGCTGGAGAACTACCAGGAGCACCCGGACGTGCAGGCTAACCTCCAGCAGCTGCAGTACGACCTTCAGCAGTGGAACCTCGCGCTGACGACGATGACCAACATCAACAAGAACATGGGCGACGCGCTCAATTCGATTGCATCCAACTTCCGTTGATGTTTTCTCTCGAAAGCGAAGAGGCGAGACTGTTGTTGAACGTCGCCCTGATGGCGACAGGGCAGAACCGCTTTCAGTCCGCCGCGAAGATACTCGCGGCGCTGGGGCGGTTCCGTCCGGAGGAGGCGTCCGTAGCCGTTGCGAACGCCATCCTCTTCATAAGCATGCAGGAGTTTCAGCGGGCGGTGGACTATATCGACCGCGAAGCTCTGCCCCGCTTTCCGTCATCCGCCATGCTCAAGGCGTTCAAGGGAATGGCCCTGCTCAGGATGGACCGCATCTCCGAGGCGCGCGTCCCGCTAGAGGAGGCCGCGTCCGACGCCGAAGACCCGGCGGCGGCACAACTTGCAAAGGACCTGCTTAAATGACAGAATCAATGATAGTGGAGGCCGTGCGCGCACTCCGTCCGATGTCGGCCGAACAGGCCGTCTCCGGCGCCGCGTCGCCTGGCGCGCCAGCCGCAGTGGCCGACCCGGCCGCAGTGGAGCGGTTCCAGGCGGCGATGGGCGTCGGCGGACCGCAGGCTGTCCAGGCCGCGGACCCGATTCCGTTCGCCGCGGAGGCGTCCGCCGCATGGCGGGCCGCGCAGACGAACAACCAGGACCTCCTCCACCGCATACGCGCGTTGTCGCAGCTGGAGCGCCTGCACGGTCCGTCGGCCGGCGAGCTGGTCGAGCTGCAGTACGAGGTGATGAACCTCTCGTTCCAGCAGGAGGTCGTGACCAAGGTCGCCGACAAGTCGTCGACGGCAATCCAGACGCTCATCAAGAACCAGTGACGGCTTGGTGGCGGACATCGAAAGGAGCAACATGAAACCAATTCCGTTTGCGCTTGCCGCTCTAATGCTGTGCGCCGGATGCGACAAGGAGACGACGCTTCACTCCGGGCTGGAGGAGCGGCAGGCGAATCTCGTCATGGCCGCGCTGCTGGACTCCGGAATCAGCTGCCACAAGGAGCCGGGCGAGGAAGGCACATGGAACGTGTCCGTCGTGGAGTCGAAGTTCGCGGACGCAGTAAACCTCCTCGAGAAGGCGGGGCTCCCGCGCCGTTCGCACCAGGGCATCGGCGAGGTGTTCAAGAAGACGGGCATGATCTCGTCCCCGAGCGAGGAGAGGATCCGCTTCATGGACGCGCTTGCGCAGGACCTCGCGAAGACGATATCGTCGATCGACGGCGTCGTTGACGCGCGCGTGCACGTGGTGCTTCCGGAGAACGACCCGTTCGCGCGCAACGTGCTGCCGTCGTCCGCCGCCGTCGCGATACGCTCTCGCTGGGACGCGGACGTAACGGACATCGTTCCGTCCGTCAAGGGCCTCGTTAAGAACGCCATCGAGGGCCTTCAGTACGAGAAGATAATGGTGACCGTCTTCCGCGACGCGCCGCCAAAGTCGGTGAACAAGCAATAACCAAGATGCCAGTTGACGAGAGACAGTTTCTGCTTACGGCCATGTGGCTGTTCATGCGGCACGGACGGCGCGACCGCGCGCTGAGCGTCTGCGAGGCGCTCTCGGAGTCCGATCCGCGCGACGGCACCGTCGCCGTCGCTTATGCGGAGCTTCTCGTCGGCGAAGGCAAGGCGTCCGAGGCCGTGGAAATACTCCGAGCGGCGGACATGCCGCCGGAGCTGTCGCACGCCGAGGCGGTGCTCGAGACGCGCGCGCTGCGCGTTGCCGGACGCAGGGGCGAGGCGGACGCCCGCTGGCGCAGGTACATTGAATCGCAGAAGGGAGCGGCGCGGCAATGGATAGCGTGATTGACATAGACGCCGCCCGCGCGCTCGTCGGGGACGCCGCGCTCTGGCCAAGGGTGCGCGACTTTCTCTGGGACTTCGCGCCGCAGATACATACAAGCTGGCTGAAAGGCGTCCAGCCCCTTGACAACCAGGACAACATGGCCCTTTTGGAAAGCCTGAAGGACAGCCCGCGTTCAAAGTCCTGGATTCTCTCGTCCCTTGGCGTGGAGCCGTGCTTCCACGGTTTTATGAAGGCGGACTGGAGCCGTCTTGCCCTGCTTGACGGAGCGACGCTCCTTGAAATCGTGAAGTGGCTCGGCGCCCTTCGTTGCGCGGACGCCCTCAGGCGCGTTACGGCGGGCGCGACGGTGCGCGAGCTCAAGGCCGCGCTTCCCGGCGTTTATCCCGAGGTCTTCGGGTACACGATGTATTTCAGGTCGTTTGCCTCGAGCGGAGACATCGAGGCGCAGTGCTTGCTGTCCGCCGTTGTCGAGGAGGGCGGCTCCATCCTGCTGTCTGCGCTTTCCGGACAGCCGTCGTGCCTCGTCTCGCGCTTCAGGCTCAAGCTTCCAAAGGAAGTCTGCGACGCCGCTTCTCTGCGCGGGGCTGGAGTGCCTCCGGCAGATGCCGGGGCTGTCTTGACCAAGCTTCTCAAACTCAAATTTCCGGAGGCGTATTCGCTATGCTGCTCCTGAACAAACAGAATCTGCAAATCGTGTCCGGCAGCCGCGTCGTCAAGGCTTCGGACGTCGCGACCGCCATGACGGCGGCCGAGATCGTCTCCGCCGCGGAGACCGAGGCCGCCAGGATACGCGAAGAGGCGAAGTCCGCGTTCGAGGCGGAGAGGCGCCGCGGATACGAGAAGGGCCTTCAGGACGGGAAGATGGAGATCGCGATGCAGAAGCTCGAGCTCGTCGACCAGTCCGTCGCGTTCATGGAGTCCGTGGAGGGCAAGATGGCGGACGTCGTGATGAAGGCGCTCAAGTCGTGCGTCGAGGAGATCGGCGACAAGGAGATGGTCGTCAACATCGTGCGCAAGACGATGAAGGCGGTCATCCGCACCCAGCGCAAGGTGACGATCAAGGTCGCGCCCGAGATGGCGACCGAGGTGCGCGGACGCGTCGCCGACCTGCGCGCCGACTATCCCACGGTCGAATCGGTCGATGTCGTGGAGGACCCGCGCCTGAAGGGGCCTGCCTGCATACTTGAAACAGAGGCCGGTGTCGCGGACGCGTCCGTGGACACCCAGCTTGCGGCCATCGAGCGTTCGTTGGCGCGTCATCTGTCCGGGAAGCCCGGCAAGTCCGGGGGATCCGGGAAAGGCGGTGAATGAGCACGCCGTTCGACTATATTCCGGCGGTTCTGGACCGTGCCGTGGAGGATGCCCAGCCCATCGACGTGAAGGGCAAGGTCATCCAGGTCGTCGGCACGATCATCAAGGCGTCCGTCCCCGGCGTGAAGGTCGGAGAGATCTGCATCCTCAGGAATCCCTGGGAGGGCTTCGAGGTCCAGGCGGAAGTCGTCGGGTTCACGAAGGACGCAGTTCTTCTTACTGCGCTCGGCACGATGATAGGAATCTCCGCAGAGACGGAGGTGATTCCGACGCGGCGCGTGCAGATGGTGCCGGTCGGGATGAACCTGCTAGGACGCGTGCTGGATGGACTGGGGCGTCCGCTCGATGCGGACACGAAGGGCCCGCTCCGGCCGGACGGCTATTATCCAGTCTATGCGCCGCCGCCGTCGCCACTTGAGCGCACGATCATTTCAAAGCCTATCTCGCTTGGCATCCGCGCGATCGACGGACTGCTCACCTGCGGCGAGGGGCAGCGCATGGGCATCTTCGCGGCGGCCGGCGGCGGCAAGTCCACGCTTCTTGCCTCGATCATCCGCAACACGGAGGCGGAGATCACGGTTCTTGCGCTCATCGGCGAGCGCGGACGCGAGGTGAGGGAGTTCATCGAGAAGGATCTCGGGCCGGAGGGGCTCAAGAAGTCCGTGCTCGTGATATCCACTTCAGACCGCAACGCGATGGAGCGACTGAAGGCCGCCCACGTAGCGACGTCCATCGCGGAATCCTTCCGGGACAGGGGAATGAAGGTCCTGTTGCTCATGGACAGCGTCACGCGATTCGGGCGCGCCCAGCGCGAGATCGGACTTGCCGCCGGCGAGCCGCCGACGCGCCGCGGATTCCCGCCTAGCGTGTTTTCCGAGCTTCCTAAGCTGATGGAGCGTGCGGGCAATTCCGCGAAGGGGTCCATCACTGCGCTCTATACGGTGCTGGTCGAAGGCGACGACATGACCGAGCCGATTGCGGATGAGACGAGGTCCATCCTCGACGGACACATAATTCTCTCGCGCAAGCTCGCGCAGATGAACCACTATCCGGCGATCGACATCTTGGCGTCCATCTCCCGCTGCCAGAACGCGATCATCCCGAAGGACCACAAGGCGGCGGCCGCGAAGCTGCGGACGCTCCTTGCGAAGTATTCCGAGGTCGAGCTTCTGCTGAAGATAGGCGAGTACAAGAAGGGGACGGACCCGGAGGCGGACGAGGCCATCGAGAAGAACGGCGCCGTGAACGCATTCCTGCGGCAGGGTCTTGACGAACGTCCAGAGTACGACGATACCATACAGAAGCTTAAGGAGGCTGTGTCGTAATGGCATACTTGCTCCAGCCCCTCCTTAAGATTCGCCTGATGCGCGAGGACCGCGCAACGGGCGAGCTGACTGCCGCGCGGCAGGCGCGCGAGGCGTCGGAGGCGGTGCTCGAGGAGCGCAAGCGTGAGCTGGCGAGCTACGAGGAGACGCGCGAGGAGCGGAGGGACAGGATATACGATGCAATAATGGGGCGCCCTGTCGGAAAGGACAAGATCGACATTGCGGCCGAGGGCGTCGCGCGCATAGACGAGGAGGGCGTGCTCAAGGCTGACAACGTGAAGCGCGCGGAAGCGGACCTGCGCGCACGCGAGGAGCAGGAGTCGGCGGCACGGCAGAAGCTGAACCTTGCGATAAAGGAACGGATGAAGATCGACGAGCACAAGGCTGTGTGGGTCGCCGAAGAGATGCGCGAGGAAGAGATGCGCAGCGAAGGCGAGCTAGAGGACTTTATAGTGAGGAAACAGGAAATATGATGATCGAAGCAATATCGCTCGATGCAGCGACGTCTGCAATGCCGGAGTTCTCGCTTCCGGATGCGAACGGACTGCGTCCGCTTGAGCTTCCAATCGCCCTGTTCTCGCATCGGTCGGTCGAGAGCACTCTCGAGAATCCTGATGCAGAAATCTCGCGCAAGCCTGTAAATCAAGATTCGGTTCGCCGGTTTGAGTCCGCAATGGCTGCACCTAAGGAACAGCCGTTCTTAAACGCAGATCTGTTCATAAAAAAGCCGTTTGCTGAACCTCTCAAAGTCTCTGCACCACGCGATCCCGATATTTGCGTTACGGAGGCAGCCCCCGTTAGTACTGCGGGGAAAGACACCGTGATGGCCCCGTCGGTTCAGCCTAGCAATCTGGGGACAGACCCCATAAGAGTTGCATCCGATCTGGGGAGAGACCCTGTGAAGGTAGCGGAAAACGGCGAGAATGTCGTTGAATTTGCGCAGATAACGCCAAAGCCAGCTGTAGAGTCGGTTGCAGTCCCTGCGGTGGAGTCGCCAGTTGTCAAAAAGGTTGTTGCGTCCAAGCCTGCTGCGCGTGAGGCCGTTGTGCCTGAGCCAGTTGCGCCTGAGTTTGTCGCACGAGAGATTGATCGCAGGCCCGTCTCACGTGACGATATCCCGGGTGTGGCAGAAGTGCGCACACCGATGGAGAATGCTGCGCCATCTGTCGTTCAGCCTCGCGACAGGGTTGTCGTTAATGCTAATGCGCTTCGCGAGCTGGTTCGCAATTTGGGGAGAGACCCTGTAAAGATAGCAGAAAAGGGCAATAATGCCGTTGAATTTGCGCAGATAGCGCCCAAACCAGCTGTAGAGTCGGTTGCAGTCCATGCGGCAGAGTCACCAGTTGTCAAAACGGTTATTGCGTCCGAGCATGCTGTGTCCAAGCCTGTTGTGCGTGAGGCCGTTGAATCTGAGCCAGTTGCGCCTAAGCCAGTTGCGCCTGAGTTTGTTGCACGAGAGGTTGATCGCAAACCCGTTTCTCGCGACGAAATCCCTGTCGTTGCGGAAGTGCGCGTCCCGATGGAGAATGCTGCACAGTCTGCCGTTCAGACAGGTGACAGGATTGTCGTTAATTCGGATGCGCTTAGCGATCAGGTTCGCAATCTGGGAAGAGACCCCATAAAAGTCGTACCCGAAACGGGGACAGGCTTTGCTAAGATCGTGGGGACAGACCCCTTAAAAACAGACCCCGTAAAGGTTGAGCCCGACCCCGTCAAAGTTGTGCCAGAAATGGGGAGAGGCCCTGTAAATATGGTTGTTGTGCCTGGGTCTGATGAGTTCGAACCTGCTGCGCGCAAGGTCGTTGTACCTGAGCCTGTTGCATCTGAGTTTGTTGCACGAGAGGTTGATCGCAAACACGTTTCTCGCGACGATGTTCCTATCGTGGCAGAAGTGCGCATTCCTATGGAGAATGCTGTGCCATCAGCCGTCCAGGCTGGTGACAGGGTTGCCGTTAATTCTGATGCGCCTGGCGATCTGGTTCGCAATCTGGGGAGAGACCACATAAAAGTCGTGCCCGATGTGGGGACAGAGTTCGTTAAGGTTGCCGGTCTCGACCCTGTAAAGGATGTGGGGACAGACCCCGTAAAGGTTGAGCCCGACCCCGTCAAAGTTGTGCCAGAAATGGGGAGAGACCCTGTAAATGTAGTAGAAAAGAGCGAGGACGCCGTTGAATTTGTGCAGATAACGCCAAAGGCGACCGTGGAGCCGACCGCGGGGCATATAGATAATTCGCCTGCATCAAAAATAGTTGTTGTGGCTGAGCCTGTTGCGTCCGATCCTGCTGTGCGCAAGGCCGTTGTGTCTGAGCCTGTTTCGCCTGCGTCTGTTGAACGCGAGGTCTCTGATCGGAAGCCCGTTTCTCGCGACGATGTTCCTGTCATGGCAGAAGTGCGCATTCCGATTGAGAATGCTGCGCCGTCTGCCGTTCAGTCTGGCGACAGGGTTGCCGTTAATTCTGCTACGCTTCGCAAGTTGGATAGAGACCCCGTGAATGTTGCGCCCGAGACTGGGATAGAGACTGTTATTGTTGCTGGTCTCGGCCCTGTCAAGGATGTTGGGACAGACCCCGTAAATGTCGAGCCCGACGCTGTAAAAGTTGTGCCAGTCATGGGGAGAGACCCTGTAAAGATAGCGGAAAATGGTGAGGATGCTGCTGAATTTGTGCAGATAACGCCAAAGGCGACTGTTGAGCCGGTTGCTGGACCTGTAGATAATTCGCCTGTCGCAAAAACGGTTGTTGCGCCCGGACCAGATATGCCAAAGCCTGTTGCGCACGAGCCTGTTGCGCGCGAGGTTGCTGCGCCTGAGCCTGTTGCGTCTGCCTCTGTTGCGCGCGAAGTTGATCGCGAGGTCGCTGATCGCAAGTCCGTCCAGCGCGACGACGCTCCTGTCGTGGCAGAGGTGCGTGCGCCTGTTGATAGTCTCGTTGCCGCGCAGTCCGCTGGCATTGCCGTGGCGGTCCCTGAAGATGTTGCCGCGAGTGCGCGTACCCTGGCCATTGCGCAGGCAGTTGACAAGATAGTAGAAGCGGTCAGCGCGCAGATAGAGATTCGTCCCTCGCTTGTCAATGGCGAGGGGGAGATTGTGATAAGGCTCAAGCCGACCGTGCTGGACGGATCTGAAATCAAGCTTGCCGCCAAGGACGGCATCCTTTCCATGGAGATAACGCCGGCGACGCCGCAGGCGGAGCAGGTTGTTGCGAGGAGCGTCCCTCAGCTGGAGCGTGCGCTTGCGGAGCACATCCCAGCCTTCCATGGATTCACGGTTGCGGTGAGGAGTCGCGGAGAAGAAAGGAAAGATAGATGAAAGCCAGTGAGATACTCGGAGCAATTCCGCGCTGGGCGAATGCGGCGTCCGACGCGCTTGTCGCATCCCCGGCGTGGGCGATGCCGTGCCGACTTGGCGATGTCGCCTGCACCATGAGGCTTGACGCCG
>Ga0265298_10007330_pt1 | contig 13423 bp, 8 predicted proteins | sample AusTroGonzalo_MG_3_FD_193486 | JGI IMG/M metagenome (GOLD analysis project Ga0265298, IMG submission 193486) | Bovine rumen microbial communities from tropical cattle in Woodstock, Queensland, Australia - Gonzalo_01 | ecosystem: Host-associated > Mammals > Digestive system > Stomach > Rumen ...
GGCCATCCGGCCGGCCGCATCCGCGGCCACGGCTTCGCGCAGCTGACGCGCCCGAAGTTCCATGTTGTGGAAATCGGGGATCGTCTCGCCCAACTTGTCAGGCAGGTCGGCGAGCATGGCCTCGAAGTGGCCGAACGCCACGCCGGCATAGCCCGCATATTCGGGCGTCACGGCCTCATAGGTCAGCGCGTCGCGGATGAACACCGACACGCGCCACCACTGGGTGCCGTCGGTCCAGTAGCTCTTGCCCGTACTGCGCTCAGGCAGGAAATGCAGCACCTTGCGGTCGATATCGGTCTCCCCCGCCGCCTCCAGCTTCCGCCGGATGTGGCGCGTCACGCAGTCGATGTTGTGCTGCAGCAGGTCCACGTCGCGGAAGATGCCCTGGTTGATGCGCTGAAGCACATAGTTGTCCGGACCGGCTGTCTCCACCAGGAAAGTGTCGTTGATCAACCCGTTCCCCAACGGACGAATGCCGGTCACCCTGCCTGCAACGGCAAAGTGACCGACAATCTGTTTCAAGAGTTCGTCCATCGCCTATTCCTCCGCAAGGGCGTAATGGAAACCCTTTACCCGGTTCCAGGCGCCGCGGGTGAAATCGGGCACTTCGACGGGCATCGAGCCGTTCTCGAGCGAAACACGGGAGAGCGGAGCCACGCAGCACCACTCGGCCAGGTCGTACACATCCATGTCAAGCGGCAGGCCGTGACGCAGGCAGTACACCAGGCGGTAGTCCATGATGAAGTCCATGCCGCCGTGGCCGCCCACCGATTTGGCCAGCGCCTCAAACTCGGGCGTCAGGATGACGTTGCGATAACCGGCCTGCAGCGTGGCCGCCTCTTCATCGCGATAGACTTTCTCGTCGCTGATGTGACGGGCGTCCACCTTGTCGGCAGGCTTGTCGACACGCAGGCAGTACTCACCGATCGGATACTTGGAAGCATAGCCGTCGGTGCCCACCACCTGATACATGCGGCTGTACGGACGCGGCGTCATCACATCGTGCTCGATGAGGATGGTCTTGCCTTTTTCGGTACGGATGAGCGTGGAGGTCTCGTCGCCGTTGGCGAATTCCGTCACCGGCTTGCCTTCGTGGTTGGTGGCGATCTTGGCGCCGTTGAACGACTTGGTGTCCATCGACACGAGCGTCGTCATGCGGTCGCCGCGGTGAATGTCAAGCACCTGGCACACCGGGCCGATGCCGTGCGTCGGATAGACGTCTCCGCGATGCTTCTGGTTGTAGTCGAGCCGCCAGTTGTTCCAGTATTCATCCCAGTAGGGATCGAGATTGTGGCAGTAGGCGCCTTCCACGTGGATGATTTCGCCGAAGAGACCGCGCTGTGCCATCTCGAGGGTCGTCATCTCGAAAAAGTCATAGATGCAGTTCTCGAGCATCATGCAGTGCTGGCGGGTCTTCTCCGACTGGTTGATCAGGCCCCAGATCTCGTCCATGTCGAGGGCGGCGGGCACCTCGATGGCCACGTGCTTGCCACATTCCATGGCATACATGGCAATCGGGTAGTGATTGAGCCAGTCGGTGCAGATATACACCAGGTCGACGTCGGCCTGTTCGCAGAGGCCCCGCCAGGATTCCTGCTCGCCGCTGTATGTCCCTTTGGCGGCAGGTTTTCCGCGCCGGGCCAGGATCTCCTGGCTGGAAGCCACGCGGTCGGGCAGCAGGTCGCAGAGGGCCGTAATCTCGGCACCCGGAATCTGCGCCAGGCGGTTGACGGCTTCACTGCCGCGCATGCCCAGGCCCACCACGCCGATGTGGACGGTCTCGATCGGTGCTGCCGTCAGGCCCAGGACATCGGTTTGACCGGCCGGACGGGCCGGGACGGGCGTCTTGATGATCTTGTCGGGCGTCTTGCAGCAACCGGCAGCCAGGACGAGCACGGCGGATAAAAGGATGAGTGTACGTTTCATGCTATAGGTTTCAAATAAAGGATGTGATCAGTCGGGATAGTCCGGCATTCTCCAGGATGCCGCCGAAACGGTCGCTCCCGGGACCCCAGACATAATAGGGAACGGCGATGCCGTTGTGAGAATCGTTGCCGAAAGCCACTTCGATGCGGCCTTCCTCCAGGTTTCCGTCCTGCAGGGTCAGCGCGCCCGTGGCATGGTCGGCCGTGACGACAACGAGCGTATGCCCGTCGGCCGCCGCCCATTGCAGGACGTCGCCCAGCGTGCGGTCGAAGTCGAGGATTTCCTCCATGGCCAGGTCGATGCGGTTTTCGTGCTGCCAGTCGTCGATGCTGGACCCTTCGATCATCAGGACGAAGCCTTTGTCGCCGCTCTGTGCCGACAGCTCCTGCAGGGCCTTGGCCACCATGTGGCGGAACAGGTCGCCCCGTTCGAGGGCCACCGGGAGGTTGTCGTCGGAAAGCAGGGCCAGGATGGGCAGCTGCGCTTCCATCAGCGAGCTTTCGTCGTGGGCCAGGGCATAGCCCTTGCGGGCCATCTCATCCTCGATGTCGCGACCGTCTTTCCGGTTCTTGCGGAAATAGTCCCGGCCGCCGCCCGCGATGAAATCGACCCCGCAGTCCGCATACCCGGCGATGACCTCGTCGTATTTGTAGCGGTCATCCACGTGGCAGCAGAAATCGCAGGGGGTGGCGTCTGCCATGTGGCAGGTCACCACCACGCCCGTCTTCTTCCCTTTTTCCTGTGCCTTCACCAGCATCGACGTCAGCGGACGGCCTTGGGGATCGACTCCCACGTAGTTGTTGGCCGTCTTCTCGCCGACGGCCAGCGCCGTTCCGCCCGCCGCCGAATCGGTGATCAGGTCGCTCAGGCTGTAGGTCCGCGAAAGGCCCACCACGGGCATGTTGTCGAGGTTCAGCTTGCCGTGGTTCAGCACCCACGCGCAACTCACCTGCTCGAGACCCATGCCGTCGCCGATCAGGAAGATGACGTTGCGGACCTCGTTGGTCACGGGCGGTTGCTGCACCGATACGGTATCGTAAGGATAAGGTGTCACATAGGAACTGAGCCCGTTCCCCTCGTCCCTGCGGCAGGCGCCCAGGAACGAGAGGAGGCTCAGCCCCAACAAAACAACTTTCCAATAAGTTCTCATCATACCTTACTCTTTGTCGAGCGCCAGGTGGAGGGAGGTATTGCCGTCTTTGTCCTTGAAGGCCACGGCATCGTCCCAGTCGGAGTTGTAGAATTTCGTGAAGAACGCCACGGAGGCCGTCTTGATGCCGAAGGTCTTGCGGCTGATGCCGAGTTCGAAGAAGAACTTGCCGTCATCAGTCACACCGGTCGTACCCATCACTTCTTTCACGGTATCGGTCCATTCGAGGTCGTCCTCAAGACCAATGTACCAATCGTCCCAAGGCTCTTCGCCGCAGCAGTTGCCTTCGTAGTACCACTCGCAGCCGAGGCTCTTGGTGGAGTAACCGGTCTGGCTGTTGTCGTCGGCATCGAGACGGAGGTTCCAGATGGCTTCGTCGATGTTGAACATATCCTGTTCTTCAAGGACGAACATGAAGTAGATGTAGTTGGCATCATAGTCGAACTTGCCGTAGCTCGTACCGTCGTTGCCGTAGAGCATGAAGTCGGGATAGGTCACGGCATCCCAGTCGGAGATGGTGCCATCGTCGAGCTTGACGACGGAAGCCTTGGCGACGAGGATCTTGGTGGAAACCGTCTGCTGTTCGCCGTTGTAGTTTCCGCTCATCGACACCCAGTAGCTGCCCGGCTTGCGGAAAGTATAGGTGAAGACGTCGCCGCTACCTTCGGTTTCACCCACGATGTTCCATTTGACATCGGAGGCATCGGCCGCGGTGAAAGTATAGGTCAGGCCCGCGCAATCGTAGGTGAACGAGATGTCCGGAATGGGTTCCAGGTCGAGGTCTCCGAGATGGACACAGGCCGTCAGGGAGCAGACCGAAAGGACAAGGGCCGTTAAGAATATTCTGATTGTTTTCATGACAGTGACTTATTTATAAGCTTCATTCTGGGTACAAGCGGGATTGTTGAGGATTTCCTGCTGGGGAATCGGGCAGAGCAGACGGCCGTAGTTCCACTTGGTCGTGACACCCGGAGCGTCGAGACCCGGCGCGATACCGGTGCTCTGGCCGTTGACGTAGTTGGTGTGGTAACCCCAGTAGTTGCGGATCACGTCTTTCTTGTTGCGGACCAGGTCGTAGAAACGGAAGCCCTCGAAAGAGAGTTCGACGCGTTTCTGGGTGAGGACCAGGTCGACCAGGTTCGTCTTGATACTGGCGCTGGTCAGCTGGTAGTCGGCCTTCGAGTAGCCCTTCTTGGCAGCTACGTCGTAGTCCATGCGGTGGTTGATGATCTCGTTGAGGTCGGCCAGCGCGGCGGCTTCGTTGCCCAGGTGGGCATAGGCCTCAGCGCGGTTGAGGTACACCTCTGCCAGACGGATGAGCGGGTGCGAGCAGAGCGTTCCGATGCCGTCCTGCCAGGTGTGCTTGGAGCAGGGATAGAGGACCAGACCGTTCTTCAGGTAAGGCGCGCAGACAAAGCTGAAACGGCAGTCCACGTCGATGTACTGGTCTTTCTCAAAGTTCATGTCGTCAAGCAGGGGCTTGCTGTAGCCTTCCTCACCCCAGCATCCGGAAGCGCCGTTATAAATCATCGAGGCGACCGAAGCACTTCCCTGGTCGTCGGTGGGGATCATCCGCAGGCACCAGATGGTTTCGTCGCGGTTGTAGGTCTCGGTGAAGTAGCTCGGGAACTTCTTGGCGGACTCGAGTTCATATTCGCCGCTGTTGATGACCTTGGTCGCATAATCCGCTGCCTTCTGCCAGTCCTGGGTGAAGACATACACGCGGGAGAGCATGGCCTGGGCGGCGCCCAGCGAGGCGAAGCCCTTGTTCTCGGCACGGGACGGGAAATCACCGGCCATGAAGTCCTGCTCAGCCTGGAGCAGCAGGTTGATGATCTCTTCGTAGCTCTCGGCCACCGTTGCGCGGTCCTTGAGTTCCGAATCGGAGCTGTCCATGCGGAGGATGATGCCCAGGTCGGTAGAAGCCGTTGCGGGATCGTACTGCTTGGCGTAGTTCTTCAGGAGAGCATGCATGCAGAAGGCCTTGAAGAATTCAGCCTCTCCGCGGAGGTAAATGTCCTGTTCCGTCAGCTCTTCTTTCTGTGCGATGGTCGCGAGGGCCACGTTGCAGGAATAGATGAGCTTGTAGTTCAGGGCCCAGAAGCTACGGAAGTTGCCGAGCACGGAAGAGCGCTCATCGTAGCGGAAGACCATGTTCAGGTCGTCGGAGGTTTCATGACCGTAGACTACGTCGTCGGAAGAGAAGTCGCCGAAATGGTAGTACTGGCGGCCCCACCAATAGTTGCTTTCATCGGTATCGTCCTTCATGGTGGCGTAGCAGCCGTTGAGGATGTCTTCCAGGCCCGAAGGAGATGCGGTCATCTGCTCACCGGTCAGGGAGTCGGCCGGAGCGATGTCGAGGTTGCAGCCCGTGAACAGGCAGCAGGAGACTGTCAGGGCAAGCAGAATGGAAAATATCTTTTTCATGGTATTCCGGATTTAGAAAGTGAAGTTCACCTGGAAAATGTACTGCCGTTTGTTCGGGTAGCGGTCGTCGATGCCTTCGATGGTACCGATGATGCCCGAGCCGGTCATATCCACTTCAGGGTCACCACCCCAGACCGTCGTGAAGGTGGCCACGTTGTCGCAGGAGAGCGAGAACGTCAAACCGCATTTCTTCATGACTTTCTTGGGAAGGGTGTACGACAGGGTGATGTTGCGGATCTTGAAATAGTTGCCCGGCACCAGGTAACCCGTGTGGTAGAGGGTGGCCGGTGCGTAAGCCGGCGAGCCGATGGTGGCGATGTCGCCGGGACGGCGCCAGATCTTGTCTTCGTTGGAAGGCAGCAGGGAGTTCTCGACCCAGATGGCCAGTTCGCTGGCGCGGCTGCGGCCGTAGAGCTGGTTGCCCCACACGAAGTTGCTGGTAGCCGACAGCTTGAGGTTCTTCCAGCTCAAGGCCGTCGAGAGACCGCCCTGCCAGGGGATGATCGGCGAACCTGCCTCGATGTAACGGGCGGAAGAGTAGTCGAAGGTCTTCTGGCCGTTCTCATCGATATAGGTGTTGCGGCCCGTCTGCGGGTCGACGCCGGCATATTCACGGAGATACCAGGTAGCCAGCTGGCCGCCGTCGTGGTAGACCTGCGAGACGCCGGAATAGTTCGACTTGGTAACAGTCACGCCTTCACCGAATCCGGTGAGCCAGTTCTTGTTGTAGGCGATTTCAAAGTCCACGTCCCAACGCCAGTCGCGGGTCTTGACCGGCGTCGCGTTGATGGCGGCCTCGAAACCGGTGTTGATCACGGAACCCAGGTTCTGCCACTGCTGCGAGAAGCCGCCGGACGGCGGGAGGTCGCGGTAGACGAGCAGGTCGTTGGTCTTGTTGCGGTACCAGTTCAGGTCGAGGGACAGCCAGTCGCGGAGACCGATCTCGGCACCGACGTTGAACTGGGTGGTCTGCTCCCATTTCAGGTTGGCGTTGGCCATCTGGGTGGCCGTAGCGGCCGAGTGGTTGTCGTACTGCGTGCTGTAGGAGAAGGCCTCGAGGTACTTGCTGGCACCGATGTCTTTCATACCGGTCTTACCCCAGCTGACCTTGAACTTGAGGTTGGTAACGAAGGAGTTGTCGAAAAAGTCCTCGTTGCTGATCACCCACGCACCCGAAACGCTCGGGAACATGGCCGTTCGGTTCTGCTTGTTGAAGGTCGAGGACTGGTCGATACGGAACGACGCGTTGATGAAGTATTTGGAAGCGTAGTTGTAGCTGGCCTGGGAGATGAAGGACTGCATGCCGGAGATGGAATACGATCCGGCTACGTCCTTGCTGTCGGAAGCCACGCTCAACACGTAAAGGCCATACGGGAGACCCTTGCCTTCCCCATACACATACTGATACCGGGAGCGCTGGGCCTCATAGCCGACGAGGGCGTCGAACGAGTGCAGTCCCCAGTCCTTCTTGACCTTGAACATGTTGGTGGTGATACCGCCATAGTCGAGCGACTGTTCGCCTTCCACCTGGTCGCCGGGCTGCATGTATTCCACGTCGGCGGTGCGGTGGTAATCGAAGGTGGCAGCACTGGCGCTCACGCGGTTCTGCGATACGAAGGAGAGCCAGGGGGTGATCTGTGCGTTGATCACAAAGTCATAGTCCACGCCGAAGCTCTTCGAGGTGCGGGAGTCTTTTTCCCGGTCGGAATAACCGATCAACGGATTCTTGTCGTAGCGGGAATAGAGATCGGTACGGCCAGAGAACGGACGGAGGTTGCCGTCTTCGTCATACGGGCTGTCCCAGGCGACACCCTGCAGCACGTAGTAGACCAGCAGGTCGTCCGGCTGGTCCTGCGTGTCGGCCCAGACATTGAGGTTGTGGGTCATCGTCAGCCACTTCGTCAGGAACATCGTATTGTTCGAACGGATGTTGACCTTCTTGTAACCCGTGTATTTCAGGGTACCCTGCTCGTCATAGTACGAGATACTGTTGTAGAAGGAGTTCTTTTCCGTCCTGCCCGCGACGGAGAAATAATGGCTGTGGAGCAGTGCATTCTGGTAGACCAGGCCGCGCCAGTCCGTATCGGTGTCCATCACCGACTTGGGCGCGACCGCCTGCATGGCGACGTCGTCGACCAGTCCGGTCTCGGGGTCGCGATAATATTCACGGTAGTACTGATACAGCTGGCGGGAGTTCATCAGGCGCTGGCGGCTGAAGTCCGGCTGGACCAGGCCGACCGACGACTTCCAGTTGAACTGCAGCTGGTCGCCTTTCGCTTTCTTGGTGGTCACGACGATCACGCCGCCGTTGGCCTGGGCACCATACATACCGGTGGAACCGGCATCCTTCAGCACGGTGACGCTTTCAACGTCGTTCGGATCGTACGAGCCGCCGATGATACCGTCGACCACGTAGAGCGGCTCCTGCGGCGCGTTCAGGGAGGATGTACCACGGATGCGGACGGAAGCGGAGGAACCCGGCTGACCGCTGCTGTTGACCACGGATACGCCGGCCACCTTGCCCTGGAGCATGTGGGAGAGGTCGCTGGTCACCACATCGTTGAGTTTGTCTGCACTGACAACAGACACGGCGGATGTGATTTCCGAACGGGTTTTGCTGGAATAACCGACGACGACCAGCTCATCGAGGAGCTGCTGGTCGACTTCGAGGGTAACGTCGATGACCGCACGGTTTGAAACCGGGATTTCCACGGTTTTGAAACCGATTGTCGTGAAGATCAGAACGGCGTTTCCGTTCGCCACGGTGATGGTATAGCTGCCATCCTCGGCGGTGACCGTGCCGTTCATCGTGCCTTTTTCAACGACGCTGGTTCCGATCATCGGGCCTTCCTCCTTGGAGGTGACGGTACCCTTGACCGTAATCTGCGCGTTGAGCTGCATGGCTGTCAGCAGCAAGGCGAAGAGAAGGATCAATCGTTTCATAGATCAAATATTATATAGGTTATAATTGTTTGACTTCCAATAGCAGGGCGTGGTCGAAGGCGGCGCCGAGCCCGGCCGTCCCGTCGGAGGCGGCCGTCACGGTACCCAGGTCCACGTGGTTATAGTAGTCGTTGACACGATAGGTGCAGCCCGGTTCCAGGCCGCGCAGCTCCACCCGCTCCACCTTCGGGCCGCGGGTATAGAAAGCGTAGTGCAGCACGCCGTCCTTGCGGATGACGTAGGTCTCGGGGAAATCGTAGCCGACGTCATACAGACCCGGCACGATCTCGCCCTCGGAGAGCCGCTTTTCGGCGTAGATTTCCAGCGCATTGCGGAGCAGCGCCTCCTTTTCGGGCGTCAGCACGTAGGAATGCCGGACGTACGGATTGTCCTTGGGCCAGGTAAACTTGGTGCCGGGGACGGCGCCGATGCCCAGCTGGGTCGGGAAATCGCATTCCCCGTCCGACAGTTCGATGTGGTCGCCGTAATAGGCGGTGCGGGGCGCCAGCGCACGGAGCACATATCCCTTCGTGCGGATCTGCCAGCTGCTCCCCGGATCGGAAGAGACGGTCTTGTTGACGTAGGGCAGGTGGTACACGGAGAAACAGTCGCCACAGGGGCAGAACTGCAGCACGGCGTGCGGCTTGATGCTGCGGGCCGTCTCGTAGATCATCTTGAAGAACGAAGGCAGCTCACGAACGTCCTTCTCCGGGTCGTCCGGATGATGGGCCGGGTTGTAGTCGGGCGCCACGGCGTTCATGTGCTGGCCGTCGAGCTTGAGGCCGTCGAAGCCCCAGTCGCCCAGGAATTTCTCCACAAGGGCCTTCTGCTCGCGGACCACGTCTGCATCGACGGGCGACAGGTACCAGCTGTCCCACCAGGTGATTTCCTGGGGCTTGCCCTCCTTGTCGAGGATGAGGGACTGCGGATACTTCTTCAGGAAGGCGGTACCCGGATCGGCGGCCAGCGGCGCCCACCAGAGTTCGGCCTTCAGCCCGTTGGCGTGGAACGCATCGACCATCCGCTTCATGTCGGCATCACCGTGCGGAAAACGCTCCGGGGTAAGGTCCCAGTCGCCTTCGGCGATCTGATAGCCGTCGTCGAGCGTGGCCCATTTGAAGCCCAGTTCCTTGACTTTGGGCAGCGTACCCAGGATCTCGTCGATGGTAAAGCGGCGCTCATAGCCCCAGGCACACCAGGCCGGGTCGAACGCGGCCGGTTCGCTCTCGGGCATCACGACGCCCTGGACCGCCAGCAGCTCCGCATAGTTGCGCAGCGCGCTGAAGCAGTCGCCTGTAAACACGGAAATGAAGGCTTCGCAGGTATTCAGATGTTGTTCCGAATGCAGCACGAACGGCGTGTCGTATTCCCTGACGATTCCGATGGTGGCGCAATCGCCGGTCATTTGCACGGGCAGGCTCACCAGCTCGGGATGCGGCTCGAGATGGCCGATCATCACGCCGGCGTCTTTCCGCCACAGGCACACGGCCGGAACGCCGCCGCCATAGTCGGAATTGTTCATGCCCATGTAATTCTGCTGGAAGAAACCGTTTTCAACGGGAAGGATCCAGTCGGCGCGGTCTTCGGTGGACTGGCCCTGGAAGGACCAGAACGCAGGCGTGTCGCCGGCCGAGAGCACCTGCAGATCGCAGATCGACCAGCCGTCCACGGCTATGTCCGCATCAGAGTCGTTCTCATAGGCGGCACGGACCACCAGCGTGGAAGGATAACGGTCGTAGGCCGTGATGGTCACCACCCGCACGATCCCTTCTTCGGATTCCGCCTCCAGCACATAGCTGCTGCCTTTTCCGAAAGCATCGCTGACCGCCCGTCCGGAAACCTCGCAGGGCCCGAACGCGACTTTTGAACCACCCACGGTCAGGGTCGAGAGTTCAGCCACGTCGGCGAGCAGCGGCGTCTTCGCAGCCGCCGCCGTGATGTGTACGTTGCCCGATTCGTCGGCCCGGACGGCGATGCCGCCGTTATCCAAGCCCTTGCCGCATCCCGCCACCACGAGCAGCAGGGACAGTAGCATCGGGATCCATTTTATGCGGAAATTCATAACGTCAGTTTTTGTCCAAAACATTTCTCTGCAGCTGCAGCGACCGCTTCTTTCGAAGTGAAAGCGCCGGTGCCGCCGGCAGCCGTGGTATTGACAGCGCCGGTCAGGTTGCCGATGCGCTGGCATTCCTCCAGCGGTTTTCCCTGCACGTAGGCGGCGACGAAGCCCGCGTCGAAGCTGTCGCCGGCGCCGATGGCGTCGACCACCTGCTTGTTGAGCATCGCCGGCAGGACATGCTGTCCGTCGCGGGTCACCAGCAGCGAACCGCGCGTACCCATCTTGACGACCGTCACGACTGCGTAAGGCCGGATGGCCGCCACGGCTTCCTCCACGCTGTCCTTGCGGGTGATGGCCATCAGTTCCTGCTCGTTGGGCATGAACACGTCGACCAGCGGCAGGATGCGTGCGCAGTCGAAATCCCAGGTCTCCGCCGGGTCAAACTGCACGTCCATCGAGAGCGTAGCGCCGCAGTCCTTGACCAGGCGCACGATCTCATAGAGGTCCCTGTGCAGGTTTTCCTGCAGGAACACGGAAGACACGTGCACGTGCTTCGCCTCCCGGATGATCTCCGGACGGAGGTCCTTCACGCCCATCCGGCTCATGGCACCGGGATAGGTGACGTTGGCTCGGTCGTTGTCGTAGTTGAGGATGGCGGTCAGGCCGGTGGCGGCATCGCCCACCTCGATCAGGTTGGAGATGTCGACATGGCGCTGCGCCAGCGTCGATTTCACCACGTCGCCGAAACTGTCGCGGCCGATCATGCCGATAAACGACACGCGGGCGCCCAGCGTGGCGGCGTTGGCTGCGAAAATGGCGGTGGAACTGCCGAGCGTCAGGGTCATGTCCTCAGCGAAAATCTCCTTGCCGATCTCGGGGAAACCGGCGATACGGTTGAGGAGCAAGTCGACGTTCAGCTCGCCGATGGCCAGGATATCATACTTTTTCATCAGAGTTTGGCGTTGAGGTTGACCAGGTTGAAAGCCACGTAGTATTTGTCGATGGCCCGTTCGATCGTCGACAGGACGATGCCTTCCGCATCGATGCCGTTGTCGTTCAGATTGTCGTAGAGCATCCGGCGGGCGGCGATAGCCTCGGGTTTCTGCCAGATGTAGCGGGCGCCCGTCTGGATGAGCCAGCGCTGGCGCTCCGGAGTGATGGAGGCGAAGTCGTCGGGCGACTCGTTGCCATGTACCCATTTCTTCCAGCGTCCCGACTCGACGACGAGCCGCTTGAGGATCTCGGTCATGTGCGAATGCATCGGCACGCGGTCCTGCTCGTAGAGCCAGTCTTCGGCGGCCTCGAGTTCTTCGAGTGCATTGTATTCCGCCACGGTGAATTCGGGACCGACATTGGCGGCGCCCATGCCCGTGAGCGGATATTCTTCGGGGTTCTCCACGTCGTCGGTATAATGTCCCTTGATGAAACTGCCGTAGGCGGCCACCGTCGAAGTGAGCTGGCGGGCCACCACCGGATCGAAGAACGTGGTATGGAGGTCGGTGCCCACCTTGCCCACGACGAAGCAGGGCCAGGCATCCGCGCAGCCGTTCTTCTCGAGACCGGCCTTGAGCAGGTTCAGGAACTTGTTGAAGACCGACATGTCGGCCAGGCCACCATGGACTTCTTCGGTACCGACCTCATAGGCGATCGGCGCGATGCCCCGCTGCTTGCGGAAATTTTCGATATGGGTGATCAGTTCGATGGTCCTTTCGGCCACCACTTCGATGTCGATGATCTTGCCGGCAGGCAGGAAACGGTCGACGGTAGGGTCGACGTGGATGAGCTCGTAGCCGGCCAGAAGGGCGTCCTCATACGATTGCTTGACGCCGGCCATGGCCTTCTCGTAGGGCCACATCTCGATGGTCTGGATATCCTTGAGCCAGGGTCCGCCGTGGTCGATGCAGGCCAGGAACGGGCCTGTGTAATTGTTGCGGCGGGCCTCAGCTTTCATCACGCGAACGAAATCTTTCTGGGTCATGCCGGTGTAGCCACCGTCGCCGTCCACCTGGTTGAGGGTGGCGGCAAACAGGATGGGCGCATTGTTGCGTTTGGCGGCACGGAAGGCCGCCTTGATGACTGCTGGAGAGTTGGGGCACACTGCAAGCAGTGTCATCGGTTTATGCCCCTGTGCAACCAATTCCCCGACCCGGTCCAGCAGTCTTCTCAATTTGGGAGTATCATCTATGTTCGTTTTCATACTCATTGCCTCTTTATTTTTCATATTCATAAATCTTCACGCCGCTGACCACGCGGGAGATGGTGCCGCGCACCGACGGCTTGTCGGGATCCAGCCCCTTCGACAGGGAGAAGTAATAACCCAGCAGCTGTCCGGCCAGGACGTACGGTACATATTTATATTCGCTTTCGTGCAGGACGACCGAAGCCTCGGCGTCGATTTCCAGGTCGATGCCTTCGGTGATGCCCGAAGGGACGAGCGATACGATGACCTGTCCGGCCGGCCGGTTCTCCTTGCTCACCTGTGCGATGAGGTCGGCTTCGTAACGGCGGGTATACGGGTCGTCGTTGAGCAGGTACACCACCAGCGTCTCCTCGTTGATCACGGCCTTGGGTCCGTGCCGGAGTCCCAGGAAGGAATCGAACGAACACATGATCTGGCCGTCGGTCAGTTCCTGCAGCTTGAGATGGCTTTCGCAGGCGATGCCCTTGAGAGGGCCGGAGCCCAGGAACACAGCACGCCGCACCGGCTTGGCTGTCATGCCGGCGAGGGCCTCCTGCACGTCGTTGCCCAGGATGCGGGCGGCAAAGGCGGAAGCGGCTTCCAGCCGTGCCCACTCCGCGTCAAGCTGCTCGATATTCTTGCAGAGGATACTGGTGATCAACATCGAGGAAAAGCTGCTGGTCATGGCCAGGCTGCGGTCGTTGGTCCCGTCGGGGAGCACGACGACACAATCTTTTTC
>Ga0265298_10007331_pt1 | contig 13422 bp, 6 predicted proteins | sample AusTroGonzalo_MG_3_FD_193486 | JGI IMG/M metagenome (GOLD analysis project Ga0265298, IMG submission 193486) | Bovine rumen microbial communities from tropical cattle in Woodstock, Queensland, Australia - Gonzalo_01 | ecosystem: Host-associated > Mammals > Digestive system > Stomach > Rumen ...
AGCACGTCGATGCTCTCGATGTCGTTCGGGTTAATGCCATCAAGGCTACCGCCTGCTACACCGTCAATAACGTACAGAGGAGTAGAGTTACCGGTGGTACCGATACCACGGATGTAAACCTTATAACCTTTACCAGGCTGTGAAGAACTCTGGGTAATCTGTACACCAGGAGTGCTTGACTGCATAGCTTCGAGAGCGTTGGTGGTGTTCAGCTTGGCGATCTCATCACCCTTCACCTGAACAGTAGCACCTGTCACGAGCTTTTTCTTCATCGTACCATAACCGATGACCACCACGTCATTCAGAGTCGTGTTGTCCTCTTTCAGGGTGATCACGATGTCGTTCCTTCCGGCGACTTTTACGTTTTGGGTCTCGTAACCCACATAAGAGATGGTGAGGGTGGCGTTTGGTTCAGCCTCGACGGAGAAATTACCGTTGAAATCGGTAATAGCGCCTTTCTGGCTACCCTGCACTTTCACAGTCGCACCGATGATCGGTTCGCCTGCTTCATCATTCACCGTTCCTTTTAGAATGCTCTGAGCCATAGCTCCCAGAGGGAACAAACAGAGCAGGAACAATGCCATTAATGGCTTTTGCAGTGATTTAAAATTCCACATAATTAATTTAATTAGTAAGATAATTTTTGGTTATAATATATTGTTAATAATTAACTAAGTTTGGTTTACACAAATTTTCGGGTGCAAAGTTATTGTAAATAATTTATAGTGATTTTGTCGTTTGTACCTAAAACTTTATTAAAAGTAACAATTATAAAAATATGTTATATAAATTTGTACTTATGTTACAATTTTACGTCTTTTAAGAGCGGTATACCCTTCATACGGACATCTCTTTTATTTAGTCGTTCTGTCAAGTTTCAACCCTGGTTTCTCGTAGAAAGTAGCCTGGTTCCTATGAGAAAGCGCCTTGGTTTCTATGAGTTTCAAGGCTACTTTCTGCGAGAAAGTAACCATGTTTCTCTGAAGAACTACTCTTTATACTTGATGACATAGACAAAACCTCCACGAGGACGACAAGAAACAGTGGCAGGCAATTGCGTGACTGATGGTAGAATCTGCCATGCCCTTTCACCTGCATCCAGGAAGGCCGTGATATTTAGAGGTGAGAGGTGAGGGGTGAGAGGTGAGAGAATACCTGTTGGTAGCGTCAGTTCTTTCTGTTCATCGGTACCATTGATACCTGCGATGTACCATGTGTCGCCACTACGGCGGGCCAGGATGGCACTTTCTCCAGGATAACCGCTCACGAAACGGGTCTCATCCCATACGGCAGGCAGGTGGCTAAGGAAGTCCTGTATTTCTTGTGGTTGCGCGAGATAGCTCTCAGGCTTGTCCGCCAGATGCTGCAGTCCACTCTCGAAGAGTACGGTCAGTGCCAGTTCGTGGGCATGGGTAGTGATATGCGGATGCTGAGAGTCGCTGAAGGCACAGGGGGTGTAGTCCATTGGACCAATGACATTGCGTGTGAAGGGTAGGGTGGCGTTGTGTGCAGCGGCCTTTGCAGTGAAGGTGGGCACGTTGTTGTACCACTCAGCCCCGTAAACACCCTCCGTACTCATGAGGTTTGGCCACGTACGTTGCCAGCCTCTGGGGATAGTGGCCCCGTGGAAATTGACGAGCAGGTGATGACGGGCGGCACTCTCCAGCAAATCCAGACAGAAGTCCATGTTCTTCTGGTTGTCACCCGAGAAGAAGTCAATCTTCACGCCGGCAACACCCAGTTTCTCACACCAGGCAAACTCTTTCTCACGGTCCTCAGGCTTGTTCAGGCGGTATTTCGGCGTGGGGGCACCGTCCACCCATCCGATGCTGGAATTATACCAGATCAAGGTCTTGACACCTTTTCCCTTAGCATAGGCGATGGCGTCTTCGATAGTCTTCCCCTCGTTGCTGGCGAGTTGGTTCATCTGATCCCATTCGGCATCGATCAGCACATACGGCAGATGGAGTGTGGCGGCCATGTCCACATACTTTTTGATGATGCTGTAATCATTTGAGCCATGGTTGTAGGCCCAGTAGATCCATGACACCACTCCTGGCTGTATCCAGCTGGTGTCTGCTATCTGACTGGGGTTACTGACATCCGTGATGAGTGTCGATTCCACCACATCGCCTAAACTGCCGATGATGGCCACACGCCAAGGGGTGTGTTTCGAGGAGTGAGGAGTGGGGAGTGTAGAGAATTCTGCGGGCACGACCTTATAGCGTTCCTTGTCGTTGTAAAGGCATGCCGCACTCTGTCCGCGCTCAATGTTTGCCTCGGAGAGGAGCACGAAGAGTCCGTCTTCCGGCTCCAACAGGGCAGGGAAGCCCCAACGGTTGTTATAGCCCTCCTCACTCTTGGAGATACCGCTGAATGAAGGTATGGGCTGCACTTTGTAGGTTGTCGACAAGGGGAAGTAGCCCTCGTAGGAGTCTGTCCACTGCTCCATCCATCGGCGTGACCCCTCGGGGATACGGAAGACGGTCGGATCGTTGCCTGTCCATGTTTCAGGGTAGTCATAGCGGAAAGCGATGCCGTCGTTATAGAGTCGCAACACCATCTTGACACCCTCCCCCAGCGAGGCTACATATTCGTTGCCCTCGTTAGAACAGACGAGCCGTTTGCCAGTCAGCATGCGATAGTCGTCCTTGATGCTACGGATAAAAGTCAGACCTTTACTGTCCAGACTCAGGTCTTCCATCTGCAGGGCCTTTTTCCCCTCGTAGCTGATGACGAGTGTCGATCCTTCCGCCTGAGCGGAGATCCGTCCGTTAGGTGAAGTCACCTGTGCAGAAGCACTCGATACAAAAATGATGAAGCAAGTTGCACCCAGCAACTTGCTCCACTTATTATTGCTTAAAGTAATCATCTGTAAACCGTAAACTGTAAACCGTAAACAATCAACTACTTCCCGTTACTCTCCAGTGTCCAGTCCTTACGGTTCTTCAGCTCACCATTCATAAACAGTTTGGCGGACTCTTGGTTGCCCTTCAACTGCCAGTCGAGCCATGCCAGAGCTACTACGGTGAACTCGCCACCGTGAGGTTCGCGGTAAGTGCCGCCATGACCCACGGGGAAGTTGGCTGCATAGGCAGGTACGTGGTCGATACGGTGGAAGTCATCCATACCGTTTTCATAGGCGATGTCCTCCTTTCCACCTAATATATATATAATAGGTGTATGGATCTCCTTCAGTTTCTCCTTCGGGGGCATGGGCATACCACCAACGGCTTGGTTGGCATTCTGTTGGTTGAAGAGTCCACTGTTGCAGATCATCAGCGCCTTGATGCGCTTGTCGGCACAGTTGAAGAGAGTCTGCAGGCCGCCGCACGACATACCCGAAACACAGATGTTCTTCACGTCAATCTTCTGGTAATAGGGTGAGGCAGGGTCTGCATTCTGGGCGATAATCCAGTCGATACTCTCTATCTGCTGCTCCGTGCGAGACATCGGCCCCTTGTACCATTCGTCCTTCATGGGAATGATACCCGTGGCGAGGACGATATAGCCCTGCGAGGCAATCTCGTTGAGGAAGTTCATGTGTTCCCAGGGGGAGTTGGCACAGGCACCGTTGCCCCATACCAGTACGGGCAGAGGCTTCGTAGCACTGAACGGTGTCAGGTCCTGCGGCACGAATACGGTGTGCTCGGGCAGTCCCTTCTCCTCCTTCATGATAGCCTTGTAGGCACCTGTTCCACCATCCTCGATGATGCGGGATTTCTCCTTCTTGCAGCAGCCGTCGCCTTTGCAGCAGGCACCTTTCTGACGCACGCAGTCTAGGAAATGCACCATCTTCTTCAGGTTCTCCTCGGTGTACATGGCCGGACCGCCATGGCTGCCTTCAGGTACGAATGTAGCCTCGGTCTTCACACCCGCTGCCTGCAGCGTCTCAAAGAATGACTTTCCCTGACAGCAGGGCACCACGTTATCCTTCTCACCATGGAAGATAATCACAGGCGGGTCGTTGGGATCGACATAGTGGTTGGCACTCAGACTGATATACTTATCGGGCTCCTTGGCGAGCTTCGAGTTGAGCAGCACGTCCTCAGGCGAGTTTTCGCCCATCTTCATCGACTCACCGCAGTCCATGGCCGTGAGGTCGATAGGGCCGCTCCAGTCGCAGGCGGCATTCACAGCACTGCTCTCTTGGAGATGGTTTCCGATATTGCCCTCGAGGTCGATGTCCACAGTGCCCACCTTCGTCTGCTTCGTGCCACTGGTGGTGGCAGCTACTGATGAGAGGTGTCCACCAGACGAGAAGCCGCTGGTGGCGATGAATGAGGTGTCGAACTTATACTTCGCAGCCTCGCCGCGTACGAAACGGATGACGGCACGGATGTCGTGGATCTGTGCGGGCCACTTGGCATCCATGCTGGAACGGTGGTTCGGACATACCACGGCGTAGCCTGCCTCCAACAGCGTCTTCACGATGGTGCCGAGGTCGGCCATGCCCTTGCTGCTGTTGCTGAACCATGCGCTGCCGTAGATGTGGATCACCACGGGATAGCTGTCCTTCTCCTCTTTAGGCAGGTAGATGTCACAGGTGTGATAGGCCTGTTCGTCACCAGCATAGTTCACGTCTTTCCACTCCTGGCTGGTCTCCAGCTTAACTTGTGGAACTTGGAAGCCTCCGAAGCCTCCTTGTGGCTGGGCGATGACCCATGAGGCCATGCACAGCATGATAGATGATAATAATGTTCGTTTCATGATGGTTAGTTTTTATTGTTTGACAATTTTCTTTCCGTTGATGATCACAATACCCTTGTAGTCGCTGCTCACTCTCTGGCCGGCGAGGTTGTAAATCCTGTCATCAGCCATCCGCTCATGACGGTTCTGTGTAGTCTGACGAATGTCGGTTGAGGTATCTTCCTTCAGCGTACAGAAGGTGAAGTAGGTGGGTTCGTCATACCTGGCGGCAGTCGCATCTTTCAGATACTTGCCTGTACCGACGTTTTTCAGCGTCCAGCCTTTGCCTTCAACATATTGGATGTCCCAGACAGCACCATCGGGGATGTCGTAACCTCTCTGGTTGCTGAGGCCGTTGATAAAACAGCAGTCGCCAGTAGCAGCCTGTGAGTTCAGATAGCCAACACCACCATCAATCTGGTATTCCTCACCGTCAGGGGTAACGAGTTTCAAGGAACGTCCACCGGTAATTCTCGAAATTTTGAAAAGGTAACCCTCATTGGATACGTCGAATGCATTCTTATAATGGTCGTAACCCAGATCCTGTGAGACGGAGCCAAAGAAAGCCTTTTCCTCTGCCTCGTTGACGATGGCAAAAGCCTTGCCGGATAAGTCTGATAAAGAGCCTGTTAGGCGCTCGTCAATAGTCCATTTCTTGGTGTAGGCATCGGGATTGTTCATCACGTCAAGGACTGCCTTGGCATAGCGTTTGCCAAAGATGCGATAACCTTCAGCCGAGAAGTGCCAGGGGTCAGTACCATTGCCAGGAATGTCTTTGGCAGATACGACATGGCCCGTTGGAATAACTTCGGGAATCTTCGCTACCACGGTATTATGCCAGGAGCAGCCGCCTCCCATTTCCGCATACTCCGTCTCACCGACAAAGATGTGTACATCAGAAGCCCTGAGGCCGAGGTCTCTCAGCATGTCCTTATAGATTTTCTTCACCATACCAGGCCATTTGGAGTCACCGTTGTTCGACTCACCCTGGTGTAGCAGGATACCCTTGATGACGCCTACCTTCTGAGCCTTCTTGGCCATCTCGATGATGCGACCGTAAGGGTTTTCACCATAGTAATTCCTGGCTATCTGGGCCCACCACTCGTTGTAATTGTCTTTGTATTTCTGCTCGTACAAATCCTTGTCGAACATCTCAATGGGACTGCCACCCATGGCGACGGCGATGACACCGATCTTCTTGTCGGGGAGTTCCTGTACCATCGTACGACCGAAATAGTCGGTTGGCCCCAGCTTACCCACAGGGCTGACGATAGGACACTCGGCCTTATACCAGTTGCCCAAGGTACGCTTGGGCTTGTCAAAATTACATGTCGCCAACATCTGGAAACGCTCATCGACATTTCCTTCATCCTGGGCTTCCCATTGGGCATTGCCCTCCATGTTCGACTGTCCGAAACAGATGTAAATATAGAAATTCGGATCTGGCTCGTCGGCAGCCTTTGTGCCGAGGATAGAAGCCATCATCATCATTGCGAGCAAAGTTTTTCTCATAAATGCATTTATATTATTATTCTTTTATCCTAATTATTTCACTTGATCACAATCTTCCGACCGTTACGGATGACGATGCCCTTGTAGCCTGTTGTCACCTGCTGGCCAGCGAGGTTGTACATCCTGTTGTCGTCCATTCTCTCATGATGGTTCAGTGTAGCTGGCTGGATACCAGTACTGACAGGCCCTACCGTACAGAAGGTGAAGTAAGTGGGCTCGTCGTACTTGGCGGCATCATTGGTTTTCAAATACTTGCCTGTACCAACGTTCTTCATCGACCAGCCTTTACCATCCTCATACTGACAGTCCCATACGGCACCGTTGGGTAGATCCTGCCCCTTCTGGTCGTTTAGGCCGAGGATAAAGCTGCAGTTACCTGTAACGGGCTGAGAGTTCAGATAGCCGGTAGTGCCAAATACCTGATACTCATTGCCTTCTGGTGTTATGAGACGTAACAGACGATAGCTGCCTGTCGTTCTTCCCAGTTTGAAGAGATAGCCCGTATTGGCTTCGTCGAATGCTTTATTATAGGCATCGTAACCCAGGTGCTGGTCAAAGATGCCGTAGAAGGCCTTGCCTTCGGCTTCGTTGACGATGGCGAAAGGCTTGCTGCCGATCTCTGTTATCGAGCTGAAGCGTTGGTCGATACCCAATAACGGACTGGCGTTGAATCGTGACAGACGCTCATAGACACTGCCGTCGGTGGTGGTTACCACTGCCTTCACCTCGTTGTAGCCATTATCTGTGGGGACATAGCTGATGGTGTAAGGCGCCTCGTACATAGTCTCGACAAGTTGGTCATTCACGTAGAGGTCAACGTGGTCGATGGTTTTGGTTCTCATGCTCGCGCGTACCTCTATATTAATGGGGTCGCCCACTTTTCCGCGTAGGGATTCGGGTTTTACGTAGACGGAGGCCTCCTTCTTCATACCAGGGAAAGGACTCTTGGCGTTCTTGGCGGCATCAGTCTGCATATATTCACGCAGCCATGTCAGGGCGGAGCGCTCCTTCTTGTTCTTGATAATGCCTGAGATACCCTTCTCACCGGTATTCTTGTCATCGATCCAGGTGTTCCCGTACATCCATCCCCATAGGGTGACGCCTGCACAGTAGTCGGCCTCCCACATCACTGGGAAGTGCTGCTGGTAGTTCCACTTTTGGTTAGAGTCGTTGGTGTCGCCGATGTCGTACTCCGTGATATACATCGGTATCTTCAATGCATCCTGGATTTTCTCCATGACACTTTTGAAGGTATTCTGACTCACACCGCCAAGGTCATGAGCCTGACAGCCGTAAGCATCGATGGGGGCTCCTGCGTCGCGGAGGGTGCGCACGAGGTCGATGAACTGGTCGGTATTCCACTGGAACGTGTTGAAGTCGTTGTAGATGAGGATAGCATTGGGCCAGCGCTCGTGAGCCATCTCGAAGGCTTTGATGATCCAGTCGTAGCCCGTCTCACCATTGCCGCCTAAGGCCTCGCGCATCAGGTAGGTATCGGCCTGATGGCCGTCGATGGCCTCATTCACCACGTCAATCAGCTCCAGATCGGGATACTTGCTCTTGACTTTGTCCATCCATTTCTCGATAGCTTTGTATCGGTCCTCTGCAGAGAGGTTCTTGATCCAGTTGGGATACTGTGAGCCCCAAACCAGACAATGGAACTTAAACGGGAATCCGTGCTCTTTGGCATATTTGAAGGCGGGATCAGCTCCGCTCCAGTAGTATGAGTTGCGTGTCCCTTCAACGGTACCCCATTTGGTGCCGTTCTCAGGTGTCACCTGATTCCAGTACTCTGAATACTTGAAGCCATTGTAGTCCATCGACCCAGGCCATCCCGTGGTGATGTTTCCCAGAAATTTGTCGGGGTTTGTTGATAACTGTGCCATCGTACCCAGCGAGAACATCCAGAGTCCCGCTGCCACCAGGCATCCTTTAATCATCTGTTTTATTTTATTAATTCGTGTCATTCGTTTAATTCTTGGTTTATTTAATCCGTTGTTCTTTTAAACACGGGAATATATGCTTTGTCGACAGTTGTCGTGACATACTGTCCGCCGTCGTAGTGCTGATTTGTGTGTATCTCTCTCCAGCCGCCTGCCTGTTTGGGTAGGTAAGTCTTCCACGTGGTGACGCCGGGCTCCGTGACGGGACTGACGAGCAGCTCCGGGCCGAACATATATTCACACGACTGCCGGAGGGCCTCAGGATCGTCGGCGAAGTCGAATACCAGCGGTCGCATCAGCGTATAGCCCTCCTTGGACACCCGCTCGGCGCACCGTTCGATATAGGGCCGCAGCTGTTCGCGTTCCTTCAGACAGCCGGCAATGATCTGCTTCGCCTCCTCGCCGTAGTTCCAGGGTTCGGTATTGCTCATATAGCCATGCACCCGCATTAGTGGCAGGTAGACACTCGTCTCTATCCATCGCAGCATCCGCTCGATGTAGGCGCTGTCGGTGTATTGGTTACGGGGACGGAAGAATCCACCTGCATCATAGGTCCACCAGGGGATGCCGGCTGCCTGTACGCCCAGACCGGCCGTGATCTGGCGGCTGAAGGTCTGCCAGTCATTGCCCACGTCGCCGCTCCACAGGGCCGAGCCATACCTCTGTATTCCAGGGAATCCGCAACGGGTGAGGATCATCGGCTCCCGGCCTGCCTCGACAAGTCCCTCATACACAGTCTTGTTCACTAAAAGAGGGTAAATATTGCGGACTTGCTCTCCAGTCCAACGGCCGTTGTTCACGCGACGGCCGGCGAGGTCGTCGTTCTCTGGCTCCGTAGCGTCCTGCCACCAAGCATCGATGCCCGTGGGTACCAGCCGCTCGTTGAATGCCTTCCAATAGGCGGCGGCAGCGTCGGGATTGAAGAAGTCTATCCAGTCCGTCTCAGGTATGTAGTAGCCGTCACGCTCCATCTGGCGCCCCAGCTCCGAGGTCTTGTCAATCTTCGACCATACGCTGAGCATCAGCCGTATGTCCATCTTGTGCAGACTGTCGGTGAGTGCTTTGGGGTCAGGGTAAAAGTCTTCGTCGAACTGCATGGCGTTCCAACCGTATTTGCCCCACCACTGCCAATCCTGCACGAGCATGCTTACGGGCATCTGTTCTGTCTTAAATCGGTTAGCTGTCTCGAGAATCTCCTGCGAGGAGTGGAACCGCTCGCGGCAGTGGATATAGCCCAGCGCCCACTTCGGTATCTGCGGACAATGCCCCGTCAGCTCGCGATAGGTGGCGATGATTTCGTCGGGGGTACCAATGAATACGGTATAGTCAACGGCGGTGGCGACGGGCGAACGGAACACCGTCTCGTCCTTCACCTTATTATAGTACACCGTCGGCTGGTCGTCCTTCGTCAATTCTGCCGTAAGGGTGTGGCGCCCTTTGTCTAGGAATACGATCTTCGAGGCTGTCGGCGGGAGCCACAGGTTCTGCATCTCGATGACGGGCTTGCCGTCGATGCAGAGGTTGTGTCGGCGGGCCATCTTCTGACCTACGTCGAGCAGCAGGGCGTAATTGCCAGCCTCGGCGATGTCGAGGGTTGCCTCAAAGATATGTCGCTCGCGCACCTCTTTCTTATTGCCTTCGGTGCTCGTCACGTCAACTTCTTCCGTTTGTCCCTTGCCATCGGCCTTCACCAGTCGTACGCTATGGTCACAAGGATTGAACTCCGTCATACCGTAGTTATTCCACAGCACGCCGTAGCCCTTGCTCGAGAGCAACATGGGGATGGAGATTTGTGTGTTCACCTGCGTCAGCCGCCGTGAGAGACCGCGCACGTTGCTGTACCCGTCCTGGAACTGTCCCAGTCCGAAGAGAAACTCGTCTTCTGGTGAGTCGAAGGCCAAGGTGGCCTCTCCGTTCTCCAGCATGTGCCGCGTGGCGGTGAACAAGGCCTGTCCGTCCTTGTCGCAAACCGTCAGCGTCTGGCTCTGTGGATCTATCTTCGTGCTGATATCGGGATTTCGTTCTTCGTCGTGTTTCACGTAGAGCCAGTCTGGTAGATCGTTTTGCGCCTCTCCCTTTGTGTATTGGATTCTCACGGCATTCTTGGCGACTGGCTTCACAGTCAGCTGTCCCTTTCCGAAGGGAGTCTGTGCCGTCATCATGACGCCAATGCACAGTAGAATGGTTGATAATTGGGTTCTTCTCATGAAATAGTTTTATTTATTGTTAAAATCGTGTGCAAAGGTACGAATAAGTGCGAAGAAAACCAAATGTATATTTGGATTTTCTTGAGCGATAGTACTTTTGACAAAGTAAAAGATAGTAAGAGCCAATGAAATAACAAAGAAATGTATTATTTCTCTTATTTCTGGTGTGCAATTGATCTTCTGTGATACCTCAATTACATAAAAGTGAAAAGAAATCAAATTTTGTATTTAGGTGATGATTATTGTTTTGATTCTTTAATAAATCATTTTTAAATTATAACAATTACTTTATGATTTATAACATAGCGAAAATAAATACACATGTATAAACAATATGATACCTATCATAAAATAAGATTAATTAATATTAATTAATTTTGCACCGCGAAAATAATGATATGAATCAATAAAAGCAAGATGAAACAATTAACTAACGTTGCGAGAACCGTTCTGCTATGGGCAAAAGGGCAATGTCGTTTGTCGGCATTGTCATTGTTGCTTTTGGTCTGTGCTTCGGCGTGGGCCCAGGGCATTGCCATTAAGGGAACGGTTGTCGACTCTAACGGAGAGCCATTGATAGGAGCCTCCGTTGTGATTAAGGGAAATACGTCGGTGGGTACCGTTACGGACTTCGACGGTAATTTCGCCCTGAGTGTCCCATCCGAGTCATCGACTATTGTCGTCTCTTATGTGGGAATGAACACCAAGGAGCAGAAAGTTGGCAAGCAGCGCACGTTCAACGTGACTCTGACCGACAACACTCAGCTTTCTGAAGTGGTTGTGGTGGGTTATGGCCAGCAGAAGAAAGCCTCAGTCGTGGGTGCTATTACTCAGACGACAGGTGAAGTTCTGGAACGAGCAGCAGGTATCGGTAGTGTAAGTGCTGCCCTTACGGGTAACCTTCCTGGTATCGCCACTATCGCTTCAACAGGTCAGCCAGGTGAAGAGGATCCGCGTATTTACATTCGTGGTGCAGCAGCATGGAACCAGGATGCCCAGCCGCTGATTCTCGTCGATGGTGTCAAGCGTGAAATTAAATCTGTTGATGTTACCTCTGTTGCCACCGTCTCTGTGCTGAAGGATGCTTCAGCCACAGCCGTTTACGGTGTGGAGGGTGCTAACGGTGTTATCCTGATTACCACTAAGCGCGGTGTGGAAGGTAAGGCAAGAATTGATGTAGGTTTCAATGCCACGTTGAAGGCTGTGTCGAAGCTCCCGCGCAAGTACGACTCTTACGATGGCTATATGCTTCGCAACCAGGCTATTGAGCATGAGCTCGCCTTAGGTGGTGCAGCCTCTTGGGCATACTATCGTCCTCAGACTTTCATTGAGAATTTCCGCAATCAGGACTATACTGTCAAGCCAAATTATGATGCTGATGGTAACTATCTCGGCGACTATAGTCAGGCAGAGCGTTATCCGAACGTCGACTGGCAGGAAGAGATGTTCAAGGATTTCACCTTATCTTATAATACGAACATCAACTTTTCTGGTGGTACCAAGTTTGTGAAGTATTTCGTAGCATTCGACTTCCAGAACGAAGGTGATATGACCAAAATCTGGGATAACAACCAAGGTTATGAAGGCGGTTATGCATACAACCGTTTGAATGTACGTTCAAATCTTGACTTCCAGATTACGAAGACGACTCAGTTCAAGGTAAACCTGGCTGGTTCTAATGCCCAGCAGAAGTCTCCTCGTTATTATTACGGTAATAGCGGTGAGTTCTTCCAGCAGCAGAACTGGGCCGGTGCCTATCGTATGCCGCCTAACGTATATCCCGTTCAGTTTGCAAATGGCGCCTGGGGTTACTCCAGATTGGCAGCTTCAAACATGTCGAACTCTCCTATGAGCGTGTCAACATCAGGTTATGAGCTGTCTACCATCACCCGCGTATTCACTGACTTTGCCCTTGAACAGAATCTCGATTTCATCACAAAGGGTCTTGTCGCTCGCGGAACGATCTCTTGGGACAACCAGTTTAACGAGGGTAGTCGTGGTATCAGTGCTGCCGGTGGTGGTCACGTCAACAATACTGCATACATTGTTCCTGAGGAAGGCCAGCTTGTTTGGGAAAATGAAATCTACCCGAAAACAGGTTTCGATTTCTATGAAAAGCGCGACTGGTCTACCGAAGCAGGTAGCGTCAGCTATACAAGCCGTGCAACGGAAATGTCTCTCCAGCTCTTCTGGGCTCGTCAGTTCGGTGACCATAACGTCTCTCTGATGGGTAACTGGAAGCGTCGTATCAACGCAGGTAATGCCGACCTCGAGAATCGTCGTGAGGACTGGGTGTTCCGTACAACATACGACTATAAGGGCAGGTATTTCGCAGAGTTCAACGGTGCTTACAATGGCTCTCAGAAGTTCTCTCCAGACAATCGCTTTGCATTCTTCTGTTCAGGAGCAGCCGGTTGGATGGTCTCAGAAGAGAAATTCATGAAGAAGCTGAAAGACAAAGGTATCATTGATATGTTCAAGATCCGTGGATCTATCGGTGAAATCGGTGATGATAACGCTGGTGCACGTTGGGCTTACCTGACAGGTTGGGAGGTAACGAACAACGGTAATGGTTTCAATATCTCACTCGACGGTTCTGCAAGTCCGTTCGTTGGATATAAGGAAGCTACTATTGCTCAGCCTGATCTCCGTTGGGCAACCGTATTGAAGAAAGATATCGGTTTCGATTACGCCTTCCTCCATGGCATGTTCGCAGGTAGCTTTGACTGGTTCCGCGATGACCGTTACGACATCTTCATCTCCGGATCCAACCGTTCAGTGCCTTCATACTTTGGTGCTGCAACCACGCCTGATATCAACAAGGGTAAGATGAAGAACTACGGTTTCGAGGTTGAGGTCCGCTTCAATAAGGTATTGAACAACGGCATGCGTTTCTGGACCAATGCCAACTACACGTACGCGCACAATGTTATTAAGGTAAAGGATGACCCGGCTTTGATTCCAGCCTATCGTAAGGCTGAGGGCTATTCTCAGGGTCAGTATGTTTCATTCATCGACAACGGCTTTATCGGTACCTACGATGAACTCTATAGTACGCCAGAGCGTGAGAA